>Ga0315902_10002286_pt1 | contig 30119 bp, 33 predicted proteins | sample LakEriMetagenome_9_FD_203523 | JGI IMG/M metagenome (GOLD analysis project Ga0315902, IMG submission 203523) | Freshwater fungal communities from buoy surface, Lake Erie, Ohio, United States - Buoy 12 MA117 | ecosystem: Environmental > Aquatic > Freshwater > Lake > Lake biofilm | place: USA...
CGAGTTTCCCAATATGGACCGCATCCTGCCCTCCACGGGACGGGTGGAGGTGGTGAACGGCGAGCGGCTCGCCGAGATCGCCCGCGACGGAAAGCCGGTGGTGTTCGTCTCCGGGCATTTCTCGAACTGGGAAGTCATGCCCGCCGCCATCGTCAACGCCGGGGTCCCCTGCGAGATCACCTACCGGGCGGCGAACAACCCCTATGTCGACAAGCGCATCCGCGAGAGCCGGTTCCGCTATGGCGTGCGGCTGTTCGCGCCAAAGGGCGGCGACGGCGCGCGCGAGATGCTGGAGGCCATGGGCAAGGGCGTCTCAGTGGCCCTGATGAACGACCAGAAGTTCAACCAGGGCGGCGTAGCGGCTCCGTTCTTCGGACATATGGTCATGACGGCGCCCGGGCCGACGCGGCTGGCGCTTCGGTTCGGCACGGTGCTGCAGCCGATGACGGTGGAGCGGACGAAAGGCGCGCGCTTCCGCGCCGTGGTCCATGAGCCGATCATTCTTGAACGGACCGGCGATCGCACCGCCGATATCGCCGAGGGCGTGCGGCGGATCACGGCGGTAGTCGAGGCGCAGATCCGCAAACGTCCGGCGGAGTGGTTCTGGGTGCACCGTCGCTGGGGAAAGGACGCCTATCGCGGTCTTGCCGCTGACGAAGACTGACGGCGCAGGCCGTCCGGAAGGAGGCGATCCCCGGCGGATCCAGGTCAGATGTGCGCGACGCTGCTCTGCGCCTGGCTCGCCGCGACGTCGTCGATACCCCGCCGCTGAGGGCCGAAATAGTCGGCCGTGCGGACAAAGGGGCGCGGCCGATAGACCACGGCGTTCAGGCGGTCGATGATAGCCCCTGCGGTCACCGGCTTGACGATCAGCTCGGTCACGCCGGAATCGCGCGCTTCCTCGACCCGCGGGCGATCAGCGAAGCCGGTCATCATGATGATCGGCAGGAACGGGTTGCGGCTGTCGGCGGCGTTGCGCACCAGGCGGGTCAAGTCCACGCCGTCCATCGGCTCCATTCGGAAGTCGACGATGGCGATGTCGGCTGGCCAGGTGCGGAGCGCCTCCAGGGCCTCCGAGCCATCGCGGGCTTCCCGAAGATTGACGATGCCGATGCCCTTGAGGATCGTGCCGACGATGGCGCGCATATGCTCGTTGTCGTCCACGAGCAGCACCTTCAGTTCGCCGAGCCCCTGGTCCATAGCGTCCTCGTCCCGCCAGGCGGCCTTTTGCCGTCCAACGTCCTCGGTCGCTTTGATAGGGTGTGCATGCCTACCGAAAGGTTACCCGGGTCCCGGCGCCCTGAAGCCGGCGAGGACGGTGGGGTCCAGATTCCGGTCTCGCCACTTGAGACGCCAGCACAGGTGCGGGCCGGTCGCCCGGCCGGTCATGCCGACCGCGCCGATGGCCTCTCCGCGCGCGACCTGCTGTCCGACCGTCACATCCAGCCGGGACTGGTGCAGGTAGAAGCTGGTCAGGCCCTGACCGTGGTCGATCATGGTCAGGCCGCCCTCGAAATGCATCGCCGGCTCCGCAAGGGTCACCAGGCCGTCGCAGGGCGCGTGGATCACCGATCCCGCCCGCGCCGCCAGGTCGGCGCCGTAGTGCGGACGCTTGGGCTCGCCGTTCAGGATTCGCTGTCCGCCGAACCGGGCGCTGACCCGCCAGGTCTCCAGCGGCATGTCGAAGCCGCCGGTGAAGGCGTCCGCGTCCCAGCGGCTTTCCATGGCGACGGCCTTTAGCGCGGCCTCGCGCCCGATGCGCTCCAGAAGCGCCGGGTCTGTTGGCGAGACCTGGTCCTGCGGCAGGCCGCTGATCCGCTGCACGTCGAAATCGCCGGGCAGGATGTCCAGCCGCTGGAGGGTCGAGCCTTCCGGCGTCTCCACGCGGATCTCGGCGGAGGGCGCGGAGTCGCGGTCAAAGCCAATGAAGAACCAGCCGCCATGCGAGGCCGTCGTGACCGGCTGACCATCCAGGATCACCGAGGCGCGGGCGCTGGTCCTGCCGATCGCAAAGCCGCCCTGACGAAGACGCCCGCTGACCAGCAGCCCCGGCGTTCTGGCCAGCGCGGGGCCCGCGACCGCGGCGGCGCCCAGGCCGGCAAGAAGACCCCTGCGGTTCAGGGGGTAAGGTCCTTCCAGCGCTGCAGGGCCTCGGCCGGCCCGGCGTAGGCTTCCTGGGTCGTGGCGTTCCAGTAGCGCAGGGCCTCGAGCGGGATCTTCACCCCGCTGACGGCGCAGACGACGTGCCGGCCATGCTTCATCACGGCGTACTCGCCGTCGCCATAGTGCAGGACGGCGAGGTCCCGGCTCATGTCGCGATCAATAGCGTTCATGCGCGCAATGTAGCGAACCGGAGGCGGCTAGAACAGGTCACCCTGTCCGGCGGGGGGCGAAGGCGACTTTTTCTGCGTCGGTCTCGGCGCCTGGGCTGGTGTCGGGTCGGACGTCGGCGCGCCGTCGATCACCGCCTCGCGGGTAGCGTCCTCGAACATGAGCCGCACGGCTTCGCCGGCGGACAGGTCGCCGCCGCGCGGAATTGTCGAGCCGTCTGGCCGGGTCACCAGCACGAAGCCGGGGCGGGGCGGGCGCTTGGGGTTGAGGGTCTGACGCAGCTTGTCCAGCGCAGACAGGCGCAGCCTTTCGGCCTCCAGCCTGCGCGGCTGGGCGGCGTTGAGGCGCAGATTGAGCTGGTCGAGCCGGGCCGACAGCTGGTCGCGCCGACCCGACAGCAGCGCCGGCCGCAGCGGGGCGGCGATCTGGTCCAGCCGGCGGGCTTGCAGATCGACGTTGCGGCGCAGTCCCATGGTCAGATGGCTGGCGGCGTAGTCCAGCCGCTGGCGGGCCATGGCCAGGATGTCCGCGGGGCGGGGCAGGCCGCGCGACAAGGCGGTCAGCCGTTCGCGCCGGGTCTCGATCGCCCGGCCGCCGCACTGGTTCAGCCGACGGTCGTAGTCGCTGACCAACGCCTTGAGCTCGGACAGCACCGGGGTGGCCATCTCGGCGGCGGCCGTGGGGGTGGGCGCGCGGCGATCGGAGACGAAGTCGATCAGGGTGGTGTCGGTCTCGTGCCCGACCGCCGAGATCAGGGGGATGGTCCCCTCGGCCACGGCGCGGGCCAGGGCCTCGTCGTTGAAGGCCCAGAGGTCCTCCACCGAACCGCCGCCCCGGGCGACGATCAGGATGTCGGGCCGGGGGACGGGCCCGCCCGGCGCCATGGCGTTGAACCCCCGGATCGCGGCGGCCACCTGTCCGGCGGCGGCGTCGCCCTGGACCACAACCGGCCAGACCACGACGCGGCAGGGCCAGCGGTCGCGGATGCGGTGCAGGATATCGCGGATCACCGCGCCGGTCGGGCTGGTGATCACCCCGACCGTGGCGGGCATGGAGGGCAGGCGCCGTTTGCGAGAGGACTCGAACAGGCCTTCAGCCGCCAGCTTCTGCTTGAGGCGTTCGAGCTGGGCGAGCAGGGCGCCGACGCCGGCGGCCTCCATGGTCTCGATGACAATCTGGTACCGCGACCCGGCCGGGAAGGTGGTGATACGCCCTGTGACGATCACCTCCAGCCCCTGCTCGGGCCGGACGGACAGGCCGCGCACACTGCCCTTCCAGACCACGCCGTCGAGGGCGGCCTTGTCGTCCTTGATCGTCAGATAGACATGGCCGCTTGCGTGGTGTGTGACCTTCGACAGCTCTCCGCGCAGCCGCACGAAGCCATAGGCGTCCTCCAGCGTCCGCTTGAGGGCGAACGCCAGCTCCGAGACGGAATAGGCCTGGGCGTTGGATGTCTGGATGTCGGGTTCGCTCACAGCGCCACCATAGCGGTCAGGGCGAGTCGCGGGAAACCGGCCCTTTCCGGTTTCCCGCTTCGCGCTAGCTGAAAGAGCGCCGCAGGAGGAAACCGATCATGCGCTCGACACTGCTGGGCCTCGCCGCCGTCCTGACGCTCGCCGCGCCGGCGCTTGGTGCGGACGACCCGGTCAGCGGCAGCTGGGCTGTCAAGGCGAAGGTCGAGCGCTTCGCCTTCACCCTGACCTGCGACCTGGTCCGTAGCGGCAGCGCCATCGGCGGGACATGCTATGACGGCGGAACGCGGAAAGCGCATCAGCTGACGCGCGGCCGGCTCGACGGCGACAAGGTAAGCTGGAGCTATCAGTCCAGCTTTCTCGGCAAGCCGTTCAGCGCCAACTACGAGGCGACCCTCTCGGGAAACCGCATGACCGGAGTCGTGGCTGCGAACGGCTACAAGGGACCGTTCACCGCCACGCGCTGAGGCGGGGCTAGATATACCGGCGCAGCGAGCGGGCCAACTCGGTGGCGCCGCCCTTCTTCTTGCCGGGCTGCGGCTGCTGGTAGGCGACCTGGGCGTGTTCGCGGCAGTAGGGGCCATGTTCGCCATTGCGCCGGCCGCAGAAGGTGAAGCCGTCGGTCGACGGATCGCCGATCGGCCACTTGCACATGTGGGCGCCCAGGGTCAGCACCGTGGCGCTGCCGGGTTCCTCGATGCGGTGCACCGGCTGCGGCAGGGTCGGGCCGCTGCTGACCACCACCGGAGCGGCCGGCTCGGCGACCATGCGGCGCGGCGCGGCCGGAGCCGCGGCGACGGGACGGGCCGGACGGGGAGCCTTGAAGGCCGGACGGGCCGGCTGCGAAGGCGCGGCGCGACCCGACAGGCCGAGGCGGTGAACCTTGCCGATTACGGCGTTGCGGGTCACGCCGCCCAGTTGCTTCGCGATCTGGCTGGCCGACAGGCCGTCGAGCCAGAGCTTCTTGAGCGTCGTTACGCGTTCGTCGGTCCAGCCCATGATCAACCCTCATCTGCCTGGGAGAGCCGCGACGGCCCCCCCGTCGTCGACCCTACATTTTGTGTCTGGACCGCCCGTCGAGCTGTCCTGCTACCAGATATCGTAAACCTTCTGTTAACCGGCACAATAGGCGCCATCTTGTCTGTCCACAGATTCAACATCTTGATTCCGGCGCGGCGACACCGGTTTCCGCCGCCGATTTTCACCTGCGCCTTGCGCGAACAGCGACGCAGGCGCACCTAGGGGCGATGAAAGACATGGCCGAAAGCGTCGTTCCGCCGCAGCCCCGCGACTATGCCGGTTTCAACTGGACCGGCTTCTCCACGCTGTACCTGAAAGAGATCCGCCGCTTCTGGAAGGTGGGGATGCAGACCGTCGCCGCTCCGGTGGTGACGACCCTGCTCTACATGATGGTCTTCGTGGTCGCCGTGCGCGGTGCGGCGCCGCCCGTTGACGGCACGCCCTTCTCGGCCTTCGTTGCGCCGGGCCTGATCATGATGGCCATCCTAAACAACGCCTTCGCCAACTCCTCCTCCAGCCTGCTGCAGGCCAAGATGATGGGGTTGACGCCCGACTTTCTGACCCCGCCGCTGTCGGCGCTGGAGCAGGTGCTGGCCTTCGCGCTGGGCGCGGCGACGCGTGGCGTCGTGGTCGGCCTGGTCACCGCGACCACCATCGCCTTCCTGCCCTTCACCGATCTGTCGGTCAGCCACGCCTGGGCGGTGGTCTATTTCGCGGTGGGCGCCTCGCTGATGCTGGGCTTCGTGGGCATCTTCACCGGCCTCTGGTCAGAGAAGTTCGACCACCTGTCGGCGATCACCAACTTCCTGATCATGCCAATGACCTTCCTGTCCGGGACCTTCTATCTGGTCGACCGCCTGCCTGAGCCGTTCCGCACGGCCAGCCACTTCAACCCGTTCTTCTATCTGATCGACGGCTTTCGCTATGGTTTCATCGGACATGCCGACGGCAACCTGCTGGCGGGCGTGATCATGGTCGCGGTGCTGAACGTGGCGCTGTTCCTGGCCTGCTGGCGGATGTTCGTGACCGGCTGGCGGCTCAAGACCTGACAGGGCGCTCGGGGGCGTTGCATGAAGCGTGTCGTCACCGCCGCAATCGCGGCTTTCCTGTTCGTCGGCTCGGCCGGATTGACACCGCCGCAACCGGAGCCGCCGACTCATGCCGAGTGGATATCGAGCCTCGCGCAGCCGACACAGGCGGCGCGACTGGCCCGGCTGCGGGCCATGCTCGACGCCCACGGCCTCAAGTACGAGGTCAGACCCTTCACCTTCAAGGTGGAGGAAGGCGAGGGTTACAACGTCATCGTCACGCTCGGCGAGGGCGACAGGGATATCCTGCTGACCGCCCACTACGACGCGATCCGGCTCAAGGACGGGACGCTGGCTGACGGCGCGGTCGACAACGCCGCCTCGGTGGTCGCCCTGGTGAAGGTCGCCGATCGGCTGCGTGGCGGGCTGAAGAACCATCGCCTTCGCGTCATCTTCTTCGATCAGGAGGAGCTGGGCCTGCTCGGCGCCAAGGCCTACGCCGCGAGCGAGGACGGCAGGCGTGTGGCGGCGGTCTTCAACTTCGACATCAATGCCTACGGAGACACGCCGTTCTACGCGATCCCGCAGCAGCCGGAGGGCGCTTTCGTCAGGGACGCGGTCGAGGCCGGCTGCAAGGCCGTGAACACGGCCTGTCGCCCGCTCGAGGCCTATCCCCCCAGCGATCACCGCGCATTCTGGCAGCGCGACATCCCGGCGACCTCCTTCAGCCACCTGCCGAAGGCCGAGGTCGATGAGCTGGAGGTCTTCATGCTGGAGTCGCGCAAGGCGCCGCCCAAATTGCTGCCGCCGCCGCGCATTCTTTCGCTGATCCACACGCCGGGCGACAAGCTGGCCGCCGTCGATCCGACCGTCGTCGAGCGGACCGCCACTCTGGCCACGGCCGTCGCCAGGGCCGCGGACGCCCGATGACTGTCCGGGTGGTCGAGGCCGATCCACCGGCCGGCGCCCTGCTGGACCGTTACCGGGGCGGGGGCGGCTACACCGACTGCTTCGTCGCCGTCGTCCCGGACCGGGTGACCCAGACGGCCTACATCGAAGCCTTCTACACGACGGCCCTGTTCAAGCTGGAACGCCTCGTCCTGGCGCTGCTGGTGTCGCGTCCGTCCACCGACGACGAGGCGCGGCGGCTGGCGGCCGGAGAGACCGACAGGTTCGCCGCCTGGACCGTCGAGGCCCGCGAGGCCGACCAGATCCTGCTCTGTGACTTCATGGAATCGACGCGGTCGTGGCTGATGAGCGTGGCGGACCTGGCGGCTCCGAGCCCGACGACCCGGCTCTACTTCGGCTCGGCGGTCGTTCCGCGCAAGGGTGCGGCCGGCCTTGGCGTGGGCTTCCGCGCCATGGTCCCGTTCCATCGCCTCTACGCCCGCGCGCTGCTGAAGGCGGCGGTTCGCCGCCTTATGGCCAGGTAGCGGGTGAGGCGGCCGCCCGGCCGACGCCCCCGAATTCTTGACATTCAACCCGTCCACGGTGAGAAGCCTAAGCCTTCCCGTCCCCGCGCACCCGCCGGGGACTTTCTCGCTTTAGGGAGGCATCCTTGAGCACGCCCACGACGACCGCACCGTCCTCCGATCACATCATGGGGGTCTACAACCGCGCCCCTCTGGCGGTTGAACGCGGCCGAGGCGCGCGCCTGTGGGACACCAAGGGCGATGAGTACCTGGACTGCGTGGCGGGCATCGCCACCAACGGCCTTGGCCACTGCCATCCCCGGCTGGTCGAGGTGTTGAAGGAGCAGGCCGACCGGCTCTGGCACGTGTCCAACATCTTCCGCATCCCTGGCCAGGAAGCGCTGGCCGGCCGGCTGACCGACGCGACCTTCGCCGACGTGGTGTTTTTCACCAACTCCGGCACCGAGGCCATCGAGTGCGCGCTGAAGACAGCCCGCAAGTATCACACCGCCAACGGCAATCCCGAGCGGGTCGAGATCTACGGCTTCGACGGCTCGTTCCACGGGCGCAGCTACGCGGCGATCAACGCCGCCGGCAACCCGGGCTACGTCGAGGGCTTCGGCCCGCGCCTGCCCAACTACAGCCAGCTGAAGTGGGGCGACCACGACGCCATAAAGGCGGCTATCGCCAACCCGACCACGGCGGCGATCATTGTCGAGCCGGTGCAGGGCGAGGGCGGCGCGCGCGCCATGCCGGAGCACTGCCTGACCGGCCTGCGGGCGCTGACCCGCGAGCACGGCGTTATCCTGATCTATGACGAGGTGCAGTCGGGCATGGGCCGCACCGGCAAGCTGTTCGCTCACGAATGGGCCGAGGACGCAGCGCCGGACATCATGTGCGTGGCCAAGGCCCTGGGCGGCGGCTTCCCCGTCGGCGCCTGTCTGGCCACCACCGAGGCGGCCAAGGGCATGACCGTCGGCGTCCACGGCTCGACCTTCGGCGGCAATCCGCTGGCCATGGCCGTCGGCCTCGCCGCCTTCGACGAGATCAGCAAGGACGAGACCCTCGCCAACGTCCGCGATGTGGCCGGCTACCTGGGCCAGCAGCTCACGGGCCTGAAGGACCGCTATCCGGACGTCATCGTCGACGTACGGGGCAAGGGCTTCCTGATCGGCCTGAAGCTGGTCCCGGTGAACCGCGAGTTCATGGCGCTGGCCCGCGATCAGCACCTGCTGGTGGCCGGCGGCGGCGACAACTGCGTGCGCCTGCTGCCGCCGCTGAACCTGACTCTCGAGGAAGCCCGCGAAGTGGTCGAGAAGCTCGAGAAGACCTGCGAAGTCGTCCGGACCAGAGCGGCGGCATGAAGACTGTCCGGCACTTCATCGACCTCTGGAAGCTCGAGGCCCACGACCTGCGCGTCATCCTGGATGACGCCAGGACCCGGAAGGCCTCGCGCCGGGGCTGGACCCAGGCGATGGTCGACCACGACCGCCCCGGCGAGGGGCGGACGCTGGCGATGATCTTCGAGAAGAACTCGACCCGCACGCGCTTCAGCTTCGACGCCGCCATCCGCCAGCTGGGCGGGGCGGGGATCATCTCGACCTCGGCCGACATGCAGTTGGGCCGGGGCGAGACGATCGAGGACACGGCGAGGGTTCTCTCGCGCATGGTGGATGCGGTGATGATCCGCGCCAACCGGCATGAGGACGTCGAGCTGTTCGCCCAGAACTCGACCGTTCCGGTCATCAACGGCCTGACCGACAAGAGCCACCCCTGCCAGATCATGGCCGACCTGCTCACCTTCGAGGAGCACCGCGGGCCGGTCGCGGGCAAGACCATCGCCTGGGTCGGCGACGGCAACAACGTCTGCGCCAGCTTCATCCATGCCGCGCCCAAGCTGGGCTTCAAGCTGAACATCGCCTGCCCGGCCGCCTATCATCCCGACCTCTACGACCTGGCCCGCGCGGCCGAGCAGCAGGGGAAGGTGGAGATGACCGACGATCCCCGCGCGGCGGTGGAGGGGGCAGACTGCGTGGTCACCGACACCTGGGTGTCGATGGGCGACGTCGACGGCGAGGCCCGCCTCGACGCCTTCGAGTCCTACCAGGTCGACGAGGACCTGATGGGCCTGGCGGACAAGGACGCGGTCTTCCTGCACTGCCTGCCGGCCCACCGCGGCGAGGAGGTGACCGACGCCGTCATCGACGGCCCGCGCTCGCTGGTCTGGGACGAGGCGGAGAACCGCATCCACGCCCAGAAATCGATCCTGGCCTGGTGCTTCGGCAAGATCGGCTAGCAACCCGGAGCTCCGCGATGGCCGGCATCGAGTTCGACAAGGCCACGCGGGGCGAGCTTGCGCACATGCTCCGCGACTATCTGAAGCGCGAATGCGACGCCGAGATCGGCGGCATGGATGCCGAGTTCCTGCTCGACTTCGTCACGGAAAAGCTTGGGCCGCGGTTCTACAATCAGGGCCTTCGCGACGCCGCCGTGGCGCTGGCAAAGCGCATGGATGTGCTGAACGAAGCGCTGGAAGAGCTCGAACGGCCCGAGCCGCGCGTCTGAACTTTCCGGTAGACAAAACGGGAACAACCGCTACGGTTGTGATCATGTCGCCGTTCGCCTTCGACACCCTGAGCGCCTCCAAACAGCTCCGTGAAGCGGGGATGAGCGAGGGCGTGGCCGAGGCGGTGGTCTCGGTCTTCCAGCACGCCGCCGCGATGCCGGACATCAGCCACCTTGCGACGAAGGCTGACCTCGATGCACTGCGCCTAGTGACGAAGTCGGATCTCGATGCGCGGAGCGCAGCGATGAAGGCTGACCTCGATGCACTGCGCCTGATGACGAAGTCGGATCTCGAAGCACAGAGTGCAGCGATGAGGGCGGACATCGATGCCCAGGGCGCAAAGATGAAGGCGGATCTTGATGCCCAGGGCGCACGCGTGAAGGCGGATCTCGACCTGATGAGGGCGGACATCGGAGCTCTAAAGCGCGAGATGGCCACGAAGGCGGACCTCGCTGACCTCCGCGCGGAGTTCGGCGGCAGGCTCCTGCAGCAGACATGGATGACGATCGGCGGCGTTACCGCTCTGGTCACGATGGTGAACACCACGCTCAAGATCTTCGACTGACGGGCCGCTCGCGCGACCCGCCGGTAAGCATCTTCCCTACTTCCCCTCCGCCGCCTTGATGCGCCGCTCAAACTCGGCGGCGATGGACGGGTGGTAGGTTGCTCCGCTGGCGTCGAAGTACCGGTGGGCAAGGGGCACGCCCCAGTCCGTGTCCTTCAGCAGGCCGATGTAGAGCGGCCTGATGAACAGTCCGCGACCGACCTCGCCCAGGAACGACTCCAGCGAGGCCAGGCCCGGCGCGTAGCGGTTGGCCACCACCAGCTCCAGCCAGGCCGAGCGGACATAGGCGTTGTTCGAGGCCGACAGCGCGAAGGCGCCGTCCAGGTCGTCCATCTGCGCGGTTGTCAGCTTGCGGGGCAGGCCGTCCAGAAACCGCTTCCACTGCTGGGTTGTCCAGGTCTTGCCGGGCAAGGCCGAGGCGCCGCCGCCGGCCAGGAAGGCTGCGCGGGCCGCGTCGACCTTGAGCAGGGCGGGTGAGGGCTTGTGGTATGCGCCGGAGGGAATGCCCGGCTGATAGACCCACGCGTCGAGCTGCAGCTTCGCGTCCAGCGCCGTGTCACCCCTGACCAGATGCGCGCGAAGGTCGGCGAGGAACCCGGCCGTGGTCTGGGGCTGGAACGCGAAGCGGTCGAAGTAGCCGCGCAGATAGGCGTCCCAACGCTCACGGCCGACGGCGTGCTCAAGCGTGCGCAGGAAGGCCTCGCCCTTTATGTACTCCACGCCGGTGCCGGCGCCGTGCAGGGTGATGGCCGACGGATCCTCCGCCGAGGCGATGGCGCGCCGCAGCTGGTCCCAGGCGAGATCGGCCTCGATCTCCGCCCGCTCGGGGCCATAGAGCGCCTCCATCAGCCGGTTCTCGACGTAGCTGGTGAAGCCCTCGTTCAGCCAGATGTCGTTCCAGGTGGCGTTGGTCACAAGGTTGCCCGACCAGCTGTGCGCCAGCTCGTGCGCGACCAGCCCGACATTGGCGCGGTCGCCTGTGATGAAGGTCGGGGTCAGGAAGGTGAGGTTGGTGTTCTCCATCCCGCCGTAGGGGAAGGCCGGCGGCAGGACCAGCACATCATAGCGGCCCCAACGGTAGGGGCCGTAGAGGGCCTCGGCGGCCTCGACCATCTTCTCGGTGTCGACCAGTTCGGCGGCGGCGCGGTCCATCATCGACGGTTCGGTGTAGACGCCCGTCCGGGGGCCCAGCGGCCGAAAGGCGATATCCCCGACGGCCAGGGCGATCAGATATGGCGCAGTAGGGTGCTGCATGCGGAAGCGGAAGGCCCGCTTGCCCGGACCCGCTGCCTCGCCCTTCGGCGTCAGCATCTCGCCGCTCATCACCGCGGTCAGGTCGTCGGGCACGACAATGCGGGCGGTCCAGGTCTGGCGGATGCCCGGGCTGTCCTGGGTCGGAATCCAGCTGCGGTTAAGGGTGGCCTGACCCTGGCTGTAGAGGAAGGGCCTGGCCTTGCCGGCGGTCAGCTGCGGCGGCAACCACTGCAGGGCGTCGGCCGAGCCGCTGCGATAGCTGACGATGATCCGGCGTTCGCCGTTCAGCTGCACGGTCAGCGGCGCGCCCTTGTCGCCATCGGCGGCGCCCAGGGTCCAGGGCAGCTTGCCGCCCCTGGAATCCGTAACGGACAGTATGGTCAGGTCCCAGGCGTCGAGGACGATCTCGGCGGCGCCGGGGGCGGCCAGCACGTCGAGGGCGGCGGTCCCGCTGACGGCCTTGGCTTCGAAGTCAGCGACCAGGTCCAGGTCGACATGGGTCACGCGGGCGATGCGGGGCTGCGCCCAGGTCCGGTCGTCGACCGAGTCGGTCGTCATCAGGATCGGCGCGACGGACGGCGCGGCGATGGCCGTAGCGTGCAGGCCGCAAAGCAGGGCGAGGGCGGCGACGAGGCCACGAACGGGGGACTTCATGCAGGGAAACGATCCGGAGTGTCGGGGCCGGTTTCCATGCCCCGAACGCGCGCCGCTCGCAACCGGGCGAATGAACCCCTATATGGCCGCCCCATGACCGAGACCCTGAACCTTCCCGCCGACGATCTCGTCGCCGCCTTCCAGATCGAGGGCTGGCCCGTGCGCGGCCGCATCGTGCGCCTTGGCGCGTCCGTCCACGAGATCCTGACCCGTCACGACTATCCGCTGCCGGTGGCCAACCTGCTGGGCGAGGCCTGCGCCCTGGCGGCCCTGGTCGGCTCCAGCCTGAAGTTCGATGGCCGGTTGATCGTCCAGGCCCAGGGCGACGGGCCTGTGGCCTACGTCGTCGTCGACTACGACACCGACGGCTCGATGCGCGGCTACTGCCGCTTCGACGCCGAGCGGCTGGCGGCGGTGATGGCCGGGACCGCAAGGCCGGGCGCGCGAACCCTGCTGGGCAAGGGCGTCTTCATCATGACCATCGACCAGGGGGCGGACATGGACCGCTACCAGGGCGTGGCCTCGATCGAGGGCGACACCCTGGCCCTCTGCGCGGAGGAGTATTTCGCCCAGTCCGAACAGACCCCGACCCGCATCCGGCTTGCGGTCGGCCAGGTCGACACCGGGGAGGGCGCGCTATGGCGCGCGGGGGGGCTGCTGATCCAGAACATCGCCGCCGACGAGGCGCGCGGCTCGACCGAGGACGCCTGGACCCGGGCGCAGATCCTGTTCGACACCACCCGCGAGGACGAACTCATCGACCCGACCCTGCCGGCCGACACCCTGCTTTGGCGGTTGTTCAACGAGGACGGCGTGCGGGTATTCGAACCCCGGCCGCTGCAAGCTTTCTGCCGCTGCACCGAGGAGCGGATCGTCTCGGTGATCGGCAGCTTCAGCGCGGAAGAGCAGGCCGAGATGGTCGAGCCAGACGGCAAGATCCGCGTCACCTGCGAGTACTGCTCCCGCGTCTACGCGATGACGCCGCCGGCGGTCTGACCGGTCGCCTGTCCCTGATCGTCGACCACAGCCTTGTAGGCCCGCCAGCTGGCGAGGCCGAGCCAGGGGAAGACCACGATCAGCGCGAGGAACCCCGTCGCCGCCGACATAAGCAGCAGGGTGGTGATGATCACCGCCCAGAGCAGCAGCGGGAAGAAATTGGCGTTCACGGTCCGCACGCTGGTCGCCACTGCGGCGAAGACGTTGGCGTGCGGGTTCAGCAGCATCGGGGCCGAAACCACGACCAGGGCGTAGGTCACGAAGGCGAGGGCGCCGCCGGTCAGGGCTCCGATCAGCAGCATGCCGTGACCCTCGCTTGAGCCGATGGCGAAGGCCACCAGGGACTCGACGTCGCGATGCACGCTGAAGGTCGACAGGCCGTAGACGATCTGCGCAACCCGGCCCCACAGGAAGTAGATCAGCACGAGCAGCAGGCTGAGATAGGCGATGTCCTGCCGGAAGGCGGAGCGGACAAACAGGATCTGCCCCAGCGTCGGCCGCTCGCCCAGGTCCAGCCGTCGGCCGGCCTCGTAGGGTCCCATGGCCAGGATCGGCGCGATGATGACGAACCCGGCGGTCAGCGCCAGCACCCAGAACGCCCCGTTTGTCGCATAGACCGCGTAGCAGAGTGCAAAGCTCGCCGCCGCGACAGCGAGGCCATAGACCAACAGCGGTCCGGGCGCCTTCATCAGGTCCCGCCAGCCCTCGGCCAGCCATATGAAGGGGGCCGAAAGACCGATCGTGCGGATAGCCGGCAGGCCGAGCGTTGCGTCCATGAGGGTTCCTCCCGGTCGCCTCTGCGGGCGATCCCTGACGGAAGAATGTGCTCGTGCGGCGCGGCTGGCAACCGCCGGCGAAGGATCGGCGTGTGCTAGAGGAAGCCCGGCGACGTGGTCGCTTCTTCCTGTTCGACGGCCAGGCTCGACAGAAAGTCGGCGAGCATGTCGGCGAAATCGGCCTCCGTGGCCCTGCCACGACCCAGGGCGCCCATCCGGAAGGCCCAGAAGCTGTTGATGTGCTGCAGGGAGCCGATCAACTCGCCGAGCCGGACAAAGGTGGCCGGGGCGTGCAGGAGGAAGTCGCGGAACTCAGACGGGCGCACTTCGGCCAGAAACAGATTGTAGGACCGGTTGTAGTTTTCAAAAAAAGCGTAGAACAAACCGCACCGCCTCGCGGACAGAGAGGATGATGGCCCGGCGTGCACCCTCGATATACTCTGTAGTCTGGAATTTACGCGGGGGAGCGGAACGAATTGTGTGATGTCCGAGCAGGTCTTCGAGGTCTCGCGGAGTGTGGAGTTTGCGATCCATTTCTAGTATAACAGTCCGCGCCAGGCGAAGATGCCGCCCCGATACTGCTCAGCGTCCATTCTGAGCGCATCGCGTAGCGGCGCGAATGCGGCGTCCGGGGTTTCCGCCAGCAGCTTCTGTGTGAACTCGTTGGCGCCCCGGCAGTCGCTGGACGAGACCAGATTGGTCAGGCTCGTCATCTCCGACGCCACGAAGGCGCTCATGCGGGCGAGGTCGGCTTCACTGCTGTTGAAGTACTCCAGGGCCGGCAGGTAGCCGTTCCTGGCGAGCATTTCGCGCAGCAGGAAGGGGTCCATGGAGGGGATGTCGTCGAGGATTTCGAGGATCGCCAGATCCTCGCGAACGAGGCCCAGATTGTCGGAAAAGTACGTCTCGAGAATGTGAGCGCTGCGCTCTTCGCCGATGAAGAAGGACTGGCCGCCGGCGCGGAGGTCGGTCTTGTCGAGCGGCAGGATGACCTTTGTCGCCGTCGTCCGGCTCTTGTCGCACAACTCCCGTTCGTGCGGCCTCAGCCTGCGCTTCAGGATGATCGCATGGTTGAGAGTCGAGTTCTGGAACAGCCGCCGGACGGTGAGCGCTGCGTGACTCGGAAGCCGTAAGTGGACGGAGAGCAGGTTCGGGACCAGGGCGGTCGATCCGGACCGCTCGAGGTTGGCCAGGTTCCTGTCCGGCTTCGAACGGTTAGATGGGGTCTTCCGGCGCGCGGCCGGATCCCGGCAGGCCGTCGAGGGCCTCGAGCTGGCCGTGAATATGCTCCACGAAGTCGACCACCAGGGCGCGATTCTCCTTCGCCATGAGGCCGAACGCCGGGCCTCTCAACACGTCCTCGGGAACGATGAACTCGCGCGAGCCGAGCCGGGCGCAAAAGCCGCTCTCGACGAGCTTGAGCACGTGCCGACGGGTGGTTTCGTAGGGGAATCGGGTCAGGTCCGATATCGCCATGATAGACACCGGACGCCGTAAGGTATCGGGAAACACGCCGGAGACCGCCTTTGGGCTGACGCCGCGGTCCCTGTTCAGATGACTGGCTGACGCCCGCAGGATCGTCATGAACACGATCATGGTCGTGTGGTCGTTGTCGAACGCCCGGGCCATCAGCGCTGCGCTGGCCAGGAAATGATCGATCGACTGCGCCAGCAGGTACTTTTCTTCGTCGGCGTCAGGAGAAGGAGTCATGCGATCATCAACAATCCGTGCGGGAGGCTGCGCCGGCGCTCAGCGCTTCGAATCAGGGAATCTGTATAGTTGGCATAGCTTTCCCGCTGCTTAATCGCGCGTAAGGCCTCAGCCTCCAGCCCGTACACTCGCGGTCGGCGCGCGCGTCATGATTTCCGGCTCGAAGGCCAGGCCCGACTGGAAATCGGTCAGTATGTCCACGAAGTCGATTTCCGTTATTCGGCCACGGTGGGGCGTGCCCATTCGAAACGCCCAGAAACTGTTTATATGCTGTAAGGAGCCGATCACTTCGCCAAGACTGACGAATATCTCCGGCGCATTCAAAAGGAAATCCCTGAACTCGGACGGACGCTCTTCTGTGAGGAATCTGTTGTAAGACGTGTCGTATTCGCCAAGCGTCTTAATAACATAGCCGAATGAGCGACTTATCTCTGTGCTTATCTTATTTTTGGTGTCGCAGATAAATCTTGTTGCCTCTTTAGTCCGGGGCGGAGCCGCTACAAAATTGCTTATCTCGATGCATGTCTTCGAGCTCTCGCGAAGTGTCGTCGAGGAAATCCATTTATAGTATAGCATGCCTCGCCACGCGAAGATGCCGTCACGATATTGCCCTGCGTCCATTTTCAGCGCTTCCCTTAGCGGCTCAAAGGACGCGTCCGGTGTCTCTGACAGGAGCTTCTGGGAAAAATCGCCCGCGCCGCGACCATCATTGCTCGCTACCAGATTTATCAGGCCGGACATCTCCGACTCGACGAACGTGCGCATGCGGACCAGGTCGGCTTCGCTAATGTTGAAGTATTCCAGTGCGGGCAAGTGGCCGTTCCGGGCCAAGGTCTCACGCAGCAGGAACGGGTCCATTGATGGAATTCCGTCAAGTATATCGAGAAGAGTGAGATCTTGTGAGGTCAGGCGTGCATTGTTCGAAAAGTGCGTCTCCAGAATGTGTTCGATGCGCTCCTCGCCGATGAAGAAAGATCGGCCGCCGGCCCTAAGGTCGGTTCTGTCCAGCGGCAGAATAACCTTCGTGGCGGTGCTCCGTGACGTAGTGAACAGTTCCCGCTCGTGCGGGCGCAGTCGGTGCTTCAGGATGATCGACTTGTTGAGCTCGCTGCTCTCAAACATTGGTCGGTCGCTAAGGGCGGGGTTCCCCGCCTGGCGCCTGTGAACGTCAAGCAGGTTCAGAACACGGGCGGTCGACCCGGACTTCTGCAAGTTAACAAGGCTTCGGTCGTGGTGCGCCCTCATGTCCTTCCTCGGCCGCGTTTGCCTCGCGGCGTGGTGGGGGCTGGTGGACTGCCCAGTCGGATCGGCGCGGTCACAGTCTTCTTCCTATCCGGTACAGATTGTATAATCAGTGTCTGAAGTTGCTGAAAGCTTAACTACATTGCCTCGCCAAGTCGACCGCATTACCCAAAAAGAGTAAAATGGGCTCCGCGCTGCCCGGTTTCGGATTTACTCAGATCATTGATCGTTGAGTACTCGGCCATACGATCTTGGATAACTGGTCGTAAAAATGCGCATGACACGGGTAGGCTCGGGAAGCGTTGCCTTCCCGCCGCTTTATCGCGCCGTCAGTTGACCCGCCGCAGGGCGCCGGGCAGGTGAAGGGAGAAGGCCGGGATCTCGACGTCGAAGGCCTCGCCCGCCGCCGTGACCATCTGGTAGGTCCCGCGCATGCTGCCCGACGGCGTCGTCAGCGGGCAGCCGGAGTTGTAGCGGAACGCCTCGCGCGGACCCAGCACCGGCTGCTCGCCGACCACCCCGGGACCCTTGACCTCCTCGACCCGGTTGCGGGCGTCGGTGATGATCCAGTGGCGCGACATCAGGGTCACCGTCTGCGTCCCGTGGTTCTCGATCTCCACCACATAGGACCACAGCCACTGGCCTTCCTCGGGCCGCGACTGTTCGGCCATGTAGGCCGGCGCGACCCGCACCACGACGTCTTTCGTGCGGGCTTCGTAGACCGGGTTGTCCGGCGTGCCACGGCGGCGGATGCGGCTCATCAGACGGCGTCCAGCGCCCGGCTGATGTCGCGCGACAGGTCCAGGACATCCTCGAGGCCGACCGACATCCGCACGAAGCCCTCGGTCAGGCCGATCTCCAGCCGCTTCTCCTCGGGCATGGCCCGGTGGGTGGTGGTGGAGGGATGGGTGGCCATAGACTTGGCGTCGCCCAGGTTGTTGGAGATGTCGACGATCTCCAGCGCGTCGAGGAACCGCCAGGCGGCCTCCCGCGAGCCGAGGTCGAAGGCCAGCAGGTTGGAGAACCCGCTCATCTGGGCCCGGGCGACCTGTGCCTGCGGATGGTCCGCCCGGCCGGGATAGCGCACGCTGAGCACCTTGCCATGGTCGCCGATCAGGTCGGCGAGCACGGCGGCGGTCTGCGTCTGGCGGCGCACCCGCAGGTCCAGCGTCTCCAGCCCCTTCAGCAGGATCCAGGCGTTGAACGGCGAGATCGCCGGCCCGGTGTGGCGGATGATGTCGCGGTACGCCTCTTCCAGGAGGTCGCGCCCGCCGAGGATGGCCCCGCCCAGCACCCGGCCCTGGCCGTCGATATGCTTGGTCGCCGAATAGACGACGATGTCGGCGCCCAGGGTCAGCGGCTTCTGGAAGATCGGCGTGGCGAAGACGTTGTCGACCACGACCTTCGCACCCGCCGCGTGGGCGATCGCAGCCACCGCCGCGATGTCGGTGATCTCCAGCAGCGGATTGGCCGGGCTTTCCAGCAGCACGACCTTCGTGTTCGGCCGCATCGCCGCCCGCCAGGCGTCCAGGTCGGTGGCGTCGACATAGGTCGTCTCGACGCCGAAGCGCGGCAGCCAGTTGGAGATGATCCAGTTGCAGGAGCCGAACAGCGCCCGGCCCGCGACCAGGTGATCGCCGGCCTTGAGCAGGCCGGTCAGGGCCACATGGATGGCGGCCATGCCGGAGGCGAGCGCCCGGCATTGCTCGGCGCCTTCCAGCAGCGCCAGCCGCTCCTCGAACATCTGGGTCGTGGGGTTGGCGTAGCGCGAATAGACGAAGCCGGGGTCCTCGCCGGAGAACCGCCGGTCGGCCGCGCCGGCGCTCTCGTAGGCATAGCTCTGGGTCAGGAACAGCGCCTCGGACGTCTCGCCGAAATTGCTGCGGTTCAGTCCGCCCCGTATGAGGCGGGTCGCGGGTTCCCAGCTGTTCGGGTCTTCAGCCATGGCTACGGCTTTCCTTGAAAGAGTGGGCGGCATCAACAGGAAACCGGCCCGTGCGGTCAAGCGGACAGGCGCGGGGATGGCAAAGCGCTCGGCATAGAGTGCGCTGGAAACTTTACCGGGCGCTTCGAGCGTTCGAGGCGCCTGGTGGAGAGGCCTCCTGCTCCCAGACGATTGCAATCGTTCGGCGCTCGGTGGAAAGGCGCTTGGCGAACATGCTAGGCGGATTGAACAACGAGAAATACCCATTATAGGTATAAAGCGCCTCGATAACATCCCGCCATATCATTCTTGAAATGCTATGCTAATGAGAATTCTCATTGTTAAAACTTTATCAATTATCGAAATTCAGCATGCTTTCCACATTAAATCATCGGTGGGGTGTGCTGTGGCTTTGACAATTAAGAGAAAGCTTGTTGCCACCACCAGTGCTCTTGGCATGGCGCTAGTGGTCGTTGGCGCGACTGGCTTATTGTCCCTGACTTATGTAGACGAAAAGCTCGACACAATTGTCGCTGATCGTGTCATTCCGTTAAAGCAGCTAAAAGTTGTCAGCGATATGTATGCAGTGAATATTGTGGACACGGCATGGAAGGTGCAGACCGGTCAAATAAGTTGGGATGATGCTTCGAAGAACCTTGCAACTGCTGAAATTGCCATCAAAGAAAACTGGAGCGAATACAGAAAAACTAAAATGACTGAAGAGGAGAAATATCTTTCCGATTCGGTCGTTGCTAAACTCGCTCCTGCTGACCAAGCCGTCATTGAACTCAAGGGCATAGTGGCTCGTCAGGATCAGCTAGCGCTGGAGAATTTCACTCGGGACAAGCTATACAGGGCGATAGATCCGCTGACAGAACAGGTCGGAAAGATCGTAGATCTCCAAATCAGTGTTGCCGAAAATGAAGGTCAATCCGCTCAGCAGGCCTTCAATCTATCAATCCTGTTGATGATATTTATGGGCTTGGTGGCCGCGGCTATCGTAACCGCAACCTTTGCTATCGTTACGCGTGGCGTATCCGCACCACTGCATGCAATGGCGGCCACCATGCGCAGGCTCGCAGGCGGCGATACCTTGGTCGAAGTGCCGGCGGTTGGACGCGCCGATGAAGTTGGCCAAATGGCAGCGGCGGTTCTCACCTTTAAAGAGAATAGTATTGAGAGATCTCGCCTTGAGGGCGAAGCTACGGGGTTCCGGCAGGAGCTGGACCGTAAGCTCAGGGAGGTCGAGCAGGCCTTCGAAGCCGTAGGTGTTGAACAGAAGAAGATCGTCGAGGCAATGGGCGAAGAGCTGCGTCGTCTGGCCGTGGGAGACCTGACAGCGCGCCTCACCGGCCCAGTATCGCCCGAGTACCGAGAACTCCAAGACGACTTCAATCGCGCAGTGATGCAGCTTCACGAAGCGCTCGAAACCGTTGCGGCTACTAGTGGCGCCATTCGTAGCGGTACTGACGAAATCGCCTGCGCTTCGGACGATTTGTCCAGACGCACAGAGCAACAGGCCGCCAGCCTTGAAGAAACCGCCGCCGCTCTGGATCAGATAACCCAGACTGTCCGTCGCACAGCAGAAAGTGCACAGCAGGTCTCCGCCGCGGCGACCAAGGCTCGCTCAGAGGCGGAGATCTCCGGAGAGGTCATGCGCGATGCCGTTAGCGCAATGGACGAGATCGAAAGCTTTTCCTCACAGATCAGCACGATTATCGGCGTCATCGATGAAATCGCTTTCCAGACCAATCTGCTGGCCTTGAACGCAGGGGTCGAGGCAGCGCGCGCTGGTGATGCCGGAAAAGGCTTTGCTGTCGTTGCGTCGGAGGTCCGAGGCCTGGCTCAGCGGACAGCTGAAGCAGCCCGGGAGATCAAGTCCCTTATCAGTACCTCGAGCGCCCAGGTTAGCCGGGGCGCCAAGCTTGTCGGCGATACCGGTTCAGCGCTGAATACCATTATGGAGGCGATTGCTAACATCGACGCCCTCGTCGCAGAGATAGCCGCTTCCACTCGGGAGCAGGCAACGGGGTTGAGCGAAGTCAACACCGCCGTCAACCTGATGGATCAAGTGACACAGCAGAATGCTGCCATGGTAGAGCAGTCTACTGCAGCCGCTGCCGGTCTCCGCAGCGAAGCGGCCAGTCTTGATGAGCTGCTTTCGCACTTCGAGTTCGCCAGCCAAGATGATAGCGCCCCCGGCGCAACGTCCGCCACTTCGCGAACCAAGCCCGTAAAGCCTGCGCCAGTTGAAAGCGCACCTAGCCTGGTCGCATGAGTGCGGCTGGTATCCTCACGACACTCCGGCGCAGCGTTGGTAGCCAACCCTTCCGGTGACTGGGAGGAGTTCTCATGATCTTCGGCTCATTTTCATGGGCCGATTCGCGCTGCGTCGGCCGCCGCGCTAATCGTGGAACTTGGTAAACCCGGCGAGGGCATTCCTATTGTTCAAGCCATATCCTAGCCTGCGCACCCTTCGAAGCCTCGAATAACGCGTCTTCCATCCGTCACTTGCAATTGCGCCCGAGGGCCATGAGTAATGGTCCGACGATGAATGACGCTCTTACCGCCGGGATTCTCCCCTGCCAGGCCATCGAGGATCTGATCGCCCAGGGGGCCATCAGCTCGCTCACGCCCTTCGACAAGAACCAGGTCCAGCCGGCCAGTCTCGACCTGCGGCTGGGCGAGCGCGCCTGGCGGGTGCGGGCCTCCTTCCTGCCCCGGCACCGGCGGGTGATGGAGCGGCTGCCCGATGTGGCCATGCACCAGCTCGACCTCGGACAGGGCGCGGTGTTCGAGCGCGGCTGCGTCTATATCGCCGAGGTGCAGGAGCGGCTGGCCCTGCCCCGGGGCGTGGCGGCGCGGGGCAATCCCAAGAGCTCGACCGGGCGGGTCGACGTCTTCGTGCGGCTGCTGACCGACCATGGCGCGGCCTTCGACGACGTGGCCGAGGGCTATACCGGGCCGCTGTATGTCGAGATCGCGCCCCAGACCTTTTCCGTGCTTGCCCGCACGGGCACGCGGCTGAACCAGCTTCGGCTGAAGCTCGGCGAACCGCCCCGGCTGGCCAGCCGCGACGTCGGCGTCGACCTGTCGAGCGGCATCGCCGGATTCCGCGGGCGTCGCCATGCGGGGATCATCGATCTGGACGTCGAGGACGGGCTCGATCCGCGCGACTTCTGGGAGCTGCTGGAATCGCGCAAGGGCGAGCTGCTGCTCGACCCCAACGAATTCTACATCCTGGCCTCCAAGGACGACATCGAGATCCCGGTCACCCAGGCGGCCGAGATGACGCCGATCGACCCGGCGGTGGGGGAGTTCCGCGTCCACTACGCCGGCTTCTTCGACCCGGGCTTCGGCGCCGACGAGACCCGGTCGCGGGGCTCCAAGGGCGTGCTCGAGGTGCGCAGCCACGAGACGCCGTTCCTGCTTGAGGACGGCCAGACCGTGGCGCGGCTGGTCTATGAGCCGCTGACCGCCCGGCCGACCCGGCTCTACGGCGAGGACGGCTCCCACTATCTGCGGCAGGGGCTGAAGCTCTCCAAGCACTTCAAGCCCTGGACCTAGCCGGGCGGCGACAAGCGTCTCAGACAAAATGTACAGGGTGCTTGACATGACGTCGGCGCCTGTGTGACAAGCTCCCTTGTCAAAACGACAAGGAGAGATGACGTGACAACCCAATCCCGCCCCCGCCGCCGGCAGAGTTTCGTGCAGCTGCTGCTCGTCTGCATGGTGATCGGCGCCGGCATCGGCGTGATCAGCGGCCTGATCGAGGGCTTGGGCCTGACGGTTCCGCCGGTGGTGTCCGGCCTGGTCGTCCTCGCGGTCGGCGGCCTCATCCTGTGGCTCAGCGCCCGCTGGTGGGTCGTCGCCGACGAGGCGGTGCGCGAGGCGCACAAGTTCAGCTGGTTCTGGGGCGGATCGGCCGGAATGTTCCTGGTCGGCGCCGTGGCCATCCCGCTGCTGGACGTCGCCCGCGGTCCGGTCGACGCCTTCGGCCTGACGCCCGCCGAGGCCGGACTGTTCGTCGCCGGCGTCGGCTTCACCCTGGCCGTGATGCTGATCGGCTACGTCCTCTGCTGGGCGGGCTGGTGGCTGATCCGCAACCGCTGACCGTCCCCCTTTCAGGCCTGGAGGCCCGCATGACGACCGCCAAAAACCCCGCCCAGAAGCGCTACATCGCCCGCTTCATCCCGACCATGACCGTCTATGTGGCCGCCATCTTCACGGTCAGCTGGGTCTTCAACCGCTACGAGCCGACCGGCCCGATCGCCTGGGGCCTGGCCCTGCTGCCCGCCCTGCCGCTGCTGGCCATCATCGCCATCATGGGCGTCTACCTTCGCGAGGAAGGCGACGAGTTCATCCGCAACATCCTCGTCGAGTCCATGCTCTGGGGCGTGGGGCTGACCCTGGCCATCATGACCGTCTGGGGCTTCCTGGAGATCTACGCCGGGGCGCCGAAGCTGCCGTCCTTCTGGGCCTTCCCGATCTTCTGCTTCGGCATGGGGCTGGCCCAGCCCTTCATCAAGCGCCGCTACCGGTAGGGGGCGAGATGAAGAACCGCCTCAAGATCCTGCGGGCCGAGCGCGACTGGAGCCAGGCGGACCTGGCCGACCGGCTCGAGGTCTCCCGCCAGACCATCAACGCCCTGGAGACCGGCAAGTACGATCCGTCCCTGCCGCTCGCCTTCCGCATCGCCCGCCTCTTCGGGCAGCCCATCGAATCCATCTTCGACGACGGCCAGGCCTGATCCGAAGATCCATCCGTGAGATCCTTCATGACCACGACCTCCTCCAGCCCCAGACTCAACCGCGCCCGCCTGGCGCAGGGCGCCGCCGGCCTCATCGTCGGCGGAGGCCTCGGCTACCTTGTCGGCCGGCTGGTCAAGAATGGCGACATCGACGTCAGCGCCCTGACCTGGTCCGACGCCATGGCGGTGCTGATCGCCGTCATGCTGTTCGTCACCGGCGCGATCCTCGTCGCCGCGACGTTCAGCAAACGTCTGGCCGGCAGGATCATGGACCCGGCCAGCGACCGCCCGGCGCGGCCGGCGCAGATCAGCTTCTACCGCCAGCAGGCGCTCGTCATGGCGCTCTCGGGCCTGATGATGGCCGCGCCTGTCGTCGCGCGCCTGGCCTCGCAGCCGCTGTCCAGCCAGCTGGCCGGGGCGGTGATGGCCGCCATCGTCGCCCTGTTCCTGCTGCAGACCTTCCTGAACCTGTCGGTCTGGACCCGGGCCGACGAGATGATCCGCCAGATGGTCGCCGAGGCCGGCGCGGTCTGCTTCTGGGTCCTGCAGGGAGCCCTGTTCCTGTGGGCGGCGGCGGAGAAGCTCGAGCTGGTCCCGGCCCTGACCGCCTGGGACATGATGACCATCCTGATGGGCTTCTATCTCGTCATCTCCTCGGTGATCTCGGTTCGCCGCGGCCTCACCTGACCGTCCACGTCCAGCCGGCGCTGGCCCTCTCAGCCGCCATCGGGCGGTTCCTGAAGTCGCCCGCGCCCTTCCGCCCGATTTCCGACTCCAAGTCCGCTGAAAGGACCTCCATGTTCAAACGCCTCAAGCGCGGCCTGGCCGCCCTCGCGATCCTGGCCGCCGGCGCCGTCGCCGCCTTCCCGGCCGCCGCCGATCCCGCCCTCTGGGTGGTCCGGGACGAGGACTCCACCATCTACCTGCTGGGAACGGTCCATGTGCTGCGGCCCGACACCGTCTGGCGCACCCCCGCCATCGACAGGGCCATGGCCGAGTCCGACGCGCTATGGATCGAGGTCGAGGCCGACGATCCGGCGGCCATGCAGCCGCTGGTCGCCCGCTACGGCCTCGATCCCGCCCGCCCCTTGAGCAGCAAGCTCACGCCTGAGCAAAAGGCGCGGCTCGACGCCGCCGCCGCGGGCATGGGCGCCAGCGGCGCAGCTCTGGAACCCCTGCGGCCCTGGCTGGCGGGACTGACCCTCAGCGTCGGACCGTTGGTCAAGGCCGGCTACGACCCGGCCAGCGGCGTGGAGTCAAAGCTGAAGGCCGCCGCCCGCGCCGCCGGAAAACCGATCCGGACGCTGGAGACGCTCGAGCAGCAGATCGGCTTCTTCGCCGATCTGCCGCCGGCGGTGGAGCTGGCCTTCCTGCTGTCGGCCCTGGACGAGATGGACACGGGTCCGGCGACGCTGGACGCCCTGGTCGCCGCCTGGAGCGCCGGTGATCAGGAAGCCCTGAACGCCCTGATGGTCTCCGAGATGGCCGCCGACTATCCCGAGCTCTACCAGGCCCTTCTGGTCGACCGGAACAAGGACTGGGCCGGACAGATCCAGATCCTGCTCGCAGGCAAGGGCGTCACGGTTATCGCCGTGGGCGCGGCCCATCTGGTTGGCGACGACAGCGTGCAGGTCCAGCTCCTGGCCCGCGACATCGCGGTAGAGCGGCTGCCGCAGTGATCGCCCTCGCGCCGGGTCGCCGGACCTATTCGGCGGCGACCTTGGGCCGCAGGTAGATGGACCGCTTGGGCGTGCTCATCACCCGGTGCAGCATCGGCACGAACGCTTCCAGCGGCATGGAGTCGTAGTTCGGATCGAAGGCCGACTGGTCGTACAGGTGGCAGAACTGGGCCGTGTATTCGAAGTGCGGATGGCCTCGGAACTGCTCGCGCATGTCGCGGTCCAGGCCCAGGTGGTGGAAGAAGTAGTAGCCCTGGAAGATGCCGTGCTGCTGGACCATGAAATGGTTGGCCTCGGACACGAAGGGGAAGACCATCGCCGCCCCGATGTCGGGGTGATTGCGCGGGCAGAGCACGTCGCCGATGTCGTGCAGCAGGGCGCAGACGACATACTCCTCGTCGCGGCCGTCGCGGAAGGCCCGGGTGGCGGTCTGCAGGCTGTGCTCCAGCCGGTCGACGACAAAACCGCCGCAGTCACCCTTGAGCAGGTTCAGGTGGCTGACGATCCGCTCGGGCAGCTCGCGGCCGTACTGGGCCGAGGCCGCCGCGATCACCGCCCAGTCCTCCTGGGTGCTCTCGGTCATGGCGTGGAACTTCGCCCGCGCCTCTTCCCCGTGCTCTCCGTCCGCCATGGTCGCTCTCCCAACGCTTGTTTGAAGGATCGTGCGGGAGCCGGCGGGGGTCGTCAATCGGCTGCGCGACTGTCAGCTTGCAGACATTTAGCGATTTCTTGAGTCCCTCCGGTGCAGTGTCACCGCTGTCATGGCCGCTGATGGCGGCCATTCCAGGGTCGGGCCATGAACCCAGACGTGACGAGCGGCGCGGCGGCCTGCTCCGGCGAAGCCGGCGAAACGGGTTTCGACGACCGCGATCAGACGATCCGAAGGCTCGAACTGGAAAAGCTCGAGATCCAGGCCAGGCTCGATGTGGCGCTGCATGCCACCCGCCATGACAGCCTGACCGGCCTGCCCAATCGCGCCGGCTTCGTCGGGGAACTGACGGGCCGCATCGCCAACGGCTTCCAGAGCCAGACGATCTTCCTGCTCAACATCGACCGGTTCAAACTGGTCAACGAGACGCTCGGGCACGAGGCCGGCGACGACCTGATCCGCAAGATCGGCGTGGCGCTGGGCGCCACCGTTCCGGGCGGCGGCCTGCTGGCGCGGCTGGGCGGCGACGAGTTCGGCATCGTCACCGAGTCGCTCGGCGAGCAGGGCGTCGCCGAATTCTGCGCCCAGCTGCTGCGGGTCTGCGCCCAGAGCCGCCGGGTCTATGGCCACGAGGTCCAGGTCAGCGCCTGTATCGGCGTCTGCCGGCAGAAGGCCGACCAGGACAGCAGCGACCTGCTGCGCCAGGCCGACCTCGCCCTGCGGGCCGCCAAGCGGGAAGGGCGCAACCGCTACCGTCTGCATGACGAGGAGAGCGCCCGCTCGTCGCGCCGCCGCCTTTCGCTGGAGGCCGGGCTCGAGCGCGCCCTGCGGGCCGGCGAGTTCACCATGGCCTACCAGCCGATCGTCGATGCGCGATCACGCGAGACCCAGGGCTACGAGGCCCTGATCCGCTGGACCAGCGACCGCTTCGGGGCCGTCTCGCCGGCCGACTTCATTCCGGTCGCCGAAGACACGGGCCTGATCCTGGAGCTGGGCGACTGGATCCTGCGCCAGGCGATGAAGGACTGCCGCCGCTGGGGCGGGCCCTACGTCTCGATCAACCTCTCGGCGCGGCAGTTCCTGTACCAGAACATCGGCGAGCGCATCCTGCAGTACGCGAAGGACAGCGACCTGCCCCCCGACCGCATCCAGGTCGAGCTGACCGAGACGGCGATCATCGACGACGTCGAGCGGGCGCGGGACAATCTGCGGGTGCTGAGGGCGGCGGGCGTGCGTGTCGCGCTGGATGATTTCGGCACGGGCTATTCGAGCCTGACCTACCTGCACCGCTTCGACATCGACTGCATCAAGATCGACAAATCCTTCGTCGATGCGGTGACCCGCGACCACCAGGCGGCGATGATCGTCGCCTCGGTGACCAGGCTGGCCCGGACACTGGGCATGAAGGTCGTGGCCGAGGGGGTCGAGAGCGAGTCCCAGCGCGAGGTCCTGCTGGCCGCCGGCTGCGACTACCTGCAGGGCTTCCATTTCGGCCGCCCTGTCACGCCCGGCGCCCTCATCGCCGCACGCGACGGCCCCGACCTGCCTTGAGGCCATCGCCCCGAGCCGCTATGACGCCTCTCGCGCGGCCGTAGTTCAGAGGTAGAACGTCAGCTTCCCAAGCTGAATGTCGGGGGTTCGATTCCCCCCGGCCGCTCCATGATTTCAATCACTTAGCGTCCCGAAAGTTGACCGGTATCGGTCATTTGGGCGTTGTTTGGGCGTTTTCGGTCCCGAACCGTTCGCCTGGATCCGGTCGGCCAGGCTCCTTATGATCTCGTCCTGTTCCACGTACCGGGTGATAACCTGGCTCACCCGCCCGAGCTTCCAGCCCATCACTTCGGCGACTTCGTCCAGAGCCAGGCCCGCCAGCCTCAGCCGTGTCGCGAACGTCCCCCGGGCGTCGTGAAGCGTCTTCTCCACACCGGCGAGCTTTGATGCATCCACCATCTGATGGGTCAGGCCCGCCGGGCTCCAGGGCTTTCCTCGCGTGTTCGTAAGGACGGTCTCATCCGGCTCACCCCGTCCGATCTCCGCCAGCAGGGCTCGTGTTTCGTTGAGCAGCGGAATGGTCGCGACGCGAGTTCCGCTGCTCTTGCTGGTGGCGCGGCTGATCACCAGGTCGCCGACCTGCTTCCATTGCAGCTTCACCAGGTCGCCGCGCCTCAATCCCGCAAGACAGGCAAGGCGAAGGGCTTGGCCCAGTCTCAGGGATGCCTTCCCACAGAAGGCCTCAATCTCCTCCGCCGACCAGATCTGGTCGGCCCGATTGGCTTCGTACAGGTGCGGGATGTTGGCGGCGTGATTGTGTGTCAGCAGGCTGCGGTCGACGGCGAACTCGAGGACCCGAGACGAGACCTGCATGCCATAGTCTGCCGTTCTCGGACGGTCAGCGAACTCATCACGCCATTCGAGCAGGTGCATGCGCACTCGCCTGTCATCGAGCGCGCGATGGGAGAGCGAGCCGATATCGTGCGCGCTGAGGCGATTGAGCCAACGGTTCCATTCGGCCTGGGTTGAGGCGGCCATCTTTGCCGAAAACTCTCCGGTCGAGCTGAAGGATCGCCTCAAGGAGCGCGGCTATCGCTGGAACGGGGAAATCGGGTCGGTCCCGCGGTGCTGGTAGGTGGATGTCTCTGAAGACCACAAGCACACCGAGATGCGCTTTCTCCAGTCGGAGAACTTCGCGTGCGAGATCGATCTCGTGACGCGAAACCTGACAGCCTACGACCGCTACTCAGATCGATGCTGAACCCGTCGCACGAGGGTCTTGCGACCTGGTCCGACGCAGCCCGGCGAACTTGGCGTAGTTGAAGGCAAATACACCAAGTTGCGATTGCCTCGGCTGGCCGAGATATCACGGGGCGCCGTGGGTTTCCGGAGTGGCGGACCAGCTTGGTCTATTCTCGCGGGTCAAGGACCGAAGGTGGCCCATCTCGGACGTTGGGAATACCTGCTTCCCGGAACAGGATGCCAATGTCTGCTTTCAGCTGAATTCGCAACGGCCGCTTCCGACCCGAAGCGAATGTTCTCAGGCCCTCAGGCCCCGCCCTACGATGCCTCCAATCTCCAGCCCCATCTGACCCGCCGACCGACCCGACGCCACCTCCGGGCCGTCGCTCACCGGTCGTGGGCGGCTGCGACGGCTGCTGCTTGGTTGGAGGTGCGGGCCAGGGGTCTTCTCGGCGCGTAGTCGTTGCCCCGACAGTACCGTTGAGGGCGGGGGAGAATGGAAATGGCGCCTAGAAGTTCGCTGTCTTCACCATACCGCCGTCGACCCTGAGATTCGCCCCGGTGATGTAGCCGGCCAGCGGACTGGCCAGGAAGGCGACGGCGTCACCGACCTCCCGCGCAGTGCCATGCCGGCCGAGGACTGAGAGCCGCGCCGCGGACTCGAACAGTGCGGGCTGGTGCGTGCGGATCTGATCCCAGACGCCGCCTTCAAAGTAGATCGGTCCCGGCGAGACGGTGTTCACCCGCAGGCCCTTGCCGCCGAAACGGGCCGATAGCTGGCCGGCGTAGTTGACCAGCGCAGCCTTCATCGTGCCGTAAGCTTCCTCGCCCGGCGGCAGGTTCGTCAACACCCCGGCGATCGAGGAGATGAACACCAGGGCCGGCGCCTCCCCCTTGAGCAGCGCGGGAACGGCCAGCTCGGCGAGGCGGACATGCTGTAGCAGGTCCGTTTCAAACGTCTCGCGCCACATCTCCTCGCCAGTGATCGTCACCCGTGTGGAGACGTTGCTGACGACAATATCCAGGCCGCCGAGTTGTTCGACGGCTACGGCGAACCAGGCCTCGAAGGCTGACCTGTCCCGGACGTCGAGCGTCGCGCCGTGAACTTCGCCACCCATTGCGGATGCCTCAGCTTCGATCGCGGCAAGACCGTCCGCGCCGCGTGCGCATGTGGCGACTGTGCAGCCTTCAGCCAGCAGGGCGCGAACGATTTCGCGACCGATGCCACGGCTGCCGCCGGTGACGAGGGCGCGCTTGCCCTTGAGTTTCAGGTCCATGATGTCTCTCCGGATCTATCGGGCGCGTATGCCGCCGTCGACGGGCAGGGCCGCGCCAGTGATGAAGCTGGCCGTATCACC
>Ga0315902_10002287_pt1 | contig 30113 bp, 61 predicted proteins | sample LakEriMetagenome_9_FD_203523 | JGI IMG/M metagenome (GOLD analysis project Ga0315902, IMG submission 203523) | Freshwater fungal communities from buoy surface, Lake Erie, Ohio, United States - Buoy 12 MA117 | ecosystem: Environmental > Aquatic > Freshwater > Lake > Lake biofilm | place: USA...
TACACCACACAGAAGTCAAAGGTCACAGGAGTAATCACAGAGATTACACCACAAGCCAATGGTAATGTTCGTGTGAAACTTGATGTCAATGGTAAGTCACGCTATACCACTTGGACAGCAAAGTAATCTTAGCAATAACGCTAACCTCTCCTGAGTATGAGAAGGATAAACTGCTCAACTTGATTTTCTAGCATAGAAATGCTAGACTAGATACACCCCACTAATGAAAGGACAGACCCAATGTCAAGAGGCAAAGCCATAAATGTCAAGATTGCCACCACTAAGGTAATCAAGGCACTTGAAACAAAACTAGCCCAACTCCAAAAGGATAAGGCTAACCAAAAAGTCAATGAGGAGAAGTTCTCAAAGGCACAAGAAAAATACAACAAGGAAATTGCTAAGTTAGCACTTGACAAGATTGCTAAAGCAACAGACTTGTCTTCTCATAAGAGATACAACGGAGAAATCTCAGTATCTTTCACTCTACCTGCTGGAAGTATTGAACTACCACAAGAACCTGAAAAGGATTTTGATACTTACCACGATTGGCAGTATAAGGAAATGGTAGAGGAAATTGAGAACGCAATTCGTATTCTCAAGATGACAGATGAGGAAGTAGTTTCTACTTCTACTTACAACGCTATCGCTAGATACTTGTAATAAAACTTTCCTGAGCAAGAAATAAAACTGCTCACCAATAAAACTAAATAGAATTGGGTGGAAGCCTGCGTTCAAGGCAACCTGCGATGCAAAGCCCGAGATTGCATTGATCTTGTTGCGAAAGTCCCCTGGCACTCCCTAACACCTGAGTATGGAGGAAATCCTTTAGTGTCTAAACTGCTCCACCTCAACCCCCCGTGCCGTTATCCACAGGGTTATCCACAGGTGTGAATTTGCTCACATTTACGAGATGTCCGATTTATCCCTTATCTAATTATCCAGATTTGCATTTGTCAGACTAGACTGCTATACTTGAAATATCAACAAACAAAAAGGAGAAAACTGTGGCTCACGATTTAGAATCACAAAATGGCAAAGTTTCTTTTGCGTCATTCAGAGAACCTGCTTGGCACAATTTAGGAACTGTATTTACAGAAGAAAAAACAACTGCAGAAATGTTAGAGGCTGCAAATCTAAATAACTGGAATGTTCGTTTAGAAGATTTGGAAACCCCATCACATCTTACAAGCGATAAATCTTATCAATATGTTATTCGTACCAATCCTACCGATAACTCACAAACCGATATTCTCGGTATTGTTGGCGAACGCTATCACCCATTACAGAATGAAGACCTATTTTCATTCGGTGATAATATTCTTGATGGCGGAGGTCGTTGGGAAACTGCTGGCTCAATCAAGGGTGGTCGTGTTGTATTCGGCTCACTTGCACTAGAGCGTGAAACTGTTCTAGACCCTAGCGGTGTTGCAGATAAGGTAAAAACTTATTTGCTTATCAACACATCACACGATGGCTCAATCGCTATTCAAGCAAGCATAACACCTGTTCGTGTTGTATGCGCTAACACTCTCAATCTTGCACTAGGTGGTCGCAAGAAAAAGAATGGTATCAAGCAATCTTTCAAGATTCGTCATACACAAACTGCCAATGGTAAAGTGCAGATTGCTCGTGAAACTCTTGGTCTTGCTAATGCTTATATGGACGAATTTGATTTGATGGCTAAGGCTATGATTGAGAAAGAAGTCAATGCCAAATCTTTCAATGATATTATTCTCGCTGCTTACCCTAAGCCTGAAAAAGATTCTAAGGGTGCTTTCAAGAAGTGGGAAAACAAGGTTGATGTTATCAATGACATCTATACTGGCGAATTCAATGGTATGATTGCTGGTAATGCTTGGGGTGCTTTCAATGCGCTTACTGAACGCCTTGATTGGTATCGCTCCGCAAGAGGTGGTTCTAACGAATCTATCTTTGCAGCAGCAAGCGGATTTGACCCTGCTATCAATGCAGAAAAAAATCGTTTGCTAAAAGTTGTGCAAAATGTAATGCAGATTGCATAAATAAAAAATTCCTGAGCAAGAATAAAAACTGCTCACCAATTGGTTCCGTAGATTAGTCTGGTTTAAATCGCTACACTGTCACTGTAGAGATCGTGGGTTCAAATCCCATCGGAATCGCAAAGAAAATCGGGACGTGGGGATTCGGACATTTCGGACATAAAAATATCAATCTTAAATTAAATTACGAAGAACGAAATAGATCCCCAAAAATATCAAAACCAAAAACAATTACGATAGAGTTGACATTTCCCTGATTGTCTGCCATAATTAATACATGACCCAAACATACAAACCATACACCATAAACGAACTCGTAATGGCTATTTATGAGGACAACCTATCACACTTTGAATTTGAGGAAAACATGGGTGGAGAGCCCTGTGACTGCTATCTACACAACACTATGAATACTATCATGAAATACTGGGGGGAATAATGGAATCAGAATATATCAATAGAACTAATCATATAAAAGAATATATAAAGATACATATCATCAGTCTAGAGCAGGACTTAGAACAAATCTCTACTGAAATGGAAGCACTTGACCCTGCCTCTAAGGATTTTAATGAGTTGGACTTTGAGTATAATCATATGAGTGGACAACTTCTTTCTGCCCGCCATATTTTGTCAGTGGTAGAGGATATACTGGGATAATGAATACAACACAACTAGAACCAAGACTGCAGAAACTAATCGACCTAGGGGAATCAGGCACTGACATCCTGCATGGTGAACTGAAGAACCTTATGTATGAGGCTGAACAGGAACTGATTGAGGCCCAACGCATTGAAGAAGAGAATGACTATAGCGACGCCATGGAATCTATGGAGCGCAAGTACTGGGAGGGACAGTGTGACGCCCTGTCTCATGTATATGGTTTAACATATGCCCTGGCCTTTGCAATCTCTGACCGAAGAAGCAAACAGCCATAGGCCTAGATCTAAAAGTGTGACCGAAATCACATTAAGAAGGTTTGATTTATTTTCCCGATTCTGCTAGAATTGGATTACGACCACTAGAAAGGACCCCACATGCCAAACTGGGTATATAACTCGTTAGCAATAGAAGCAGTAGAGACTGACCCTAGTCAGATTACTAAACTAGTTTCTCAAGTCAATCAACCATTTCAACGACAGCATGACCAATGGAACTCTGATACACAGCAAATGGAATTGTTAGATGTTGAGTATTCCAATCCTGTCTTTGCATTCTGGAACATTGTCAAACCTACAGACCTAGAAACCTATGCTTTACAGAAAGACCCTAACCATGATGATTCTATTATAGATTTTCAAGGTAACAACTGGTATGACTGGAATGTTCGTAACTGGGGAACCAAATGGGATGTTGCTGTTCATGATAAAGAGCAGTATCCTGAAACTACTATGGAGCAGGGTAATAAGTCAGTTATTTATGGTTTCAATACTGCTTGGTCCCCTCCGATTCCTGCGGTGCTTGCCCTATCAGAGCAGTATCCTGATTTAGTCTTTCATCTGTTCTACCAAGAAGAAACAGGGTGGGGTGGGGATATGCAGATTATGGGTGGTGCCACAATCAGAGAACAACACTATGAGTCACAGTGTAGAGATTGTGATGCAACTGACTGCATGGAGTATTGCGATAACGACTGTGGTGAGATTTGTAATGAGTGTAACTATCTAGGTGAGGCTGACCTTGATGCAGTATCAGAATGTGAGATTCACAAGGCATACCTAGATGAGGAACATGTGCCTGAATACCGCAGACTTGACAAAGCCAACGCATAATGAGATAATTGAACAAACGACCCAAGGAGATAATATGGCAAAAATAGATATGGATAAACTAGAACTAATCGGCAGTTTCGGTGTCGACAGCGGACAAGCAATGGTAGGTGACCCCTGCTATCTTGATGAGTGGAAAACTAATCGTGATGAGGAGTGGGACTTGGCAGGCAAGATAGGCCAATACTCCTATCAAGGTGCTAGTGCCACCACTATCGATAGTTCTGCTGGAGTATTAGGCAACGGTAGGTCAGTAGTATTCAACACAGGCTATGGCGACGGCGTCTACCCTGTTTATGCTGAATTCAATGACGACGGCAGAGTTGCTCGTATTGTTATTGAGTTTGTTAGTGACGAGGAATAATTAATGGAAATCATTCTAGGAGTATTATTTGTAATCTGGTGCCTAGGTGCACTATCAGGTGGCTTAACTGGATACACAGGAGAGGTAAAGAAATAATGGGAGCCCGCTGTAACTTTGTTTTTAAACAATCAGAGGACCTGGCAGTTGCGTTGTACAGCCACTGGGATGAGGACAACATGTACACTGTCCTGGCCCATGCGCTGCAGCATGCTCGTCCTAGGCTGCAAATGGGAGATATCCCATATGCCACAAGAATGGCAATCAGTTACATCATCCAAGACTCAATCCTGGAAGAGACTGGCTACGGAATCTATGCAATGGACCCTAGCGACCAGGCCTTTCTGGACCACCCAATCACAATTGATTTAACTGACATGACAGTAGGCAGCGGTGAAGACTGGCACAATATTGAGGACTTCATTCACTACCACACAGGTTTAATTGCGAAGGTCTAGGTTGGGTCACCTGGATCTTGGGTGGAGGGGGCAGCGTGGGGTTGCCCTTTCCACCAACTTTTGGTACAATGATAATGGAGGAGGACTATGCGTATCAGACGAATACTAACAGCGGAGGAAAAAATTGCTAACAAACTTGGCAATGAGATTTCTGACCTCAGAGTAGATTTAGAACTAGTGGGACAATACTTAGCACAGTCACAGCCTTATGTAGTGTATAATCGTTTACAGGTAATAGCAGAAGCAGCCAAGGAAACCAAGGAGGGCACCAACTATGCCAGAAACAACTTTTGAGAACAAGGCCCTTATATTGGGACAACTCTGGTTAAACTATAAAACAGATGATGAGTTATCAGATTTCTTTGAGTACAATGACTTGGGGCTGCCGCTTGCTTTTGCATTTGCCGAGGGGATAATTAATAGTACTCCTACACTAGAGCAGTATATCAACGAGTCCTGGTTCTTATTGCTAGAGGGACTAGGCATTGAGGATATAGGGTTTGAAGACATCACCGATCTTCTGGAGGAAGAGGCGTAAAACCGCCCGTGCCATACTTTTATCTGTTTGTCAAACCATCAAACCTTATTACGAAAAGACATTACGAACCCCTAAAACTTTCCCCCTGCTGAACATTACGATCCAAACCTTTATATCACCAAACCTTGTATCACAGATATCCAGGTTTGTCAAACAAGGTGTATAATTTATATATGCCAAGACACTTTGCAAACCTTTATAGCCAGAGATCTCATAGGCATGACTCTAAAAGAGATTACGATCAATTCACTGAAGACATGAATACTATAACAGGTATGTTGTATTCTATTGTTACTCTTAAGGGTTTCTTTCCTTTCTTTAGATCCCCCGCCAAAAACGCCGATCAAGCGGGCAGCCCCGCACCTTATCCGATCCCGCTCGAAAAAGCGGGGGATAAAGAGTAGCAATCCTACCCCCTATAGAATAACAAACCATTTCTCCTGGTTTCCTATATATTTTATAAAGTTTTGTTAAAAAACATTACGATTCTGGCAAATTTTCCCCTATTTTGGCTACATTTTTATGGGCAATTTCATGCATATAAGACACTTGACAAACCACTATTTTGCATGTATAATGCCCAAACCTTATATCTGGATATGATGGTTTGACAATATCGGGCATATGTGGTACAAAGGTTTGAAGGTTTTTGGATATGGAGGTTTTTCGATTTGACATTACGAACGCCTTGTGGTAAAGGGCTCCCTACTCCACTATCCTCCACAATCCTCCACTTTAACCCTATCTAATAATATCATCAGTAACATTTTTCTGTGGATAAACCTGTGGATAACTGCACTAATGGGATACTGTATCTATGCACTAATGGTATAGTAACCTGTGGATAACATACTTGACAAACCATCCAAACCAGATATAATTGATAGATGAACAAACCATTCAGTCCTAAACTATACGCCGATAACGATGATGCCAAGATACTTGTAATAGATTATCTAGAGGCTAATGGATTTTCGGCGGGGATCAATTCAGATGACTACGGGATAGACCTATTGGCCAAACATCTTCAAACCAACAAAGACTATGAACTTGAAGTTGAGGTTAAGCATAACTGGAAAGGCCCTATGTTCCAATATAAAACCTTACACTTTCCTGGCCGTAAACTTAAATTTGTCAAAGATTCCGACCAAACCGTATTCTTTATTCTAAACCATGAGAGAACTCATGCCTATTGGGTAAAAGGCAGTGTATTGGCCAAATGCCCTATAGTAATAAAGGACACCATCTATACCAGAAATGAAAGGTTTATAGAGGTGGCCATAGATAACTGCCATCTCCTAGACCTTAACAAACCCCTATCCCTGATATAGGCACTATAGACGATACTAACCGATAGTGCTCTTATAGAGCATATGAAGGTTTGTTATTCTATTTTCCGCCGAACTTTACATACCGCCGAAATTTAAACCTGTGGATAAACCTGTGGATAACTATGATACAATGGTTATATTATGATTAGAATACTATGCTACAAGTGCGGAGTCGTATTTGAAAAAGATTACGATACCAAGACTTTATGCCCGAACTGCGAAGACAAACTGTTCGAGCAACAGTCCTCTTTTGAAGAATAATACAGTGCTATAATATTTTTGTATATGGATCAAGAAATGCTAGACAGGATAGCCAAGATCATATCTCCCTATCTTAAGACCAAGCACAAAGAAAAAGAGTCACATATCTTGGCAAAACAAATACTTGAGGAGTTGAAAAAAGATTATGACAACACTAGAAATTTTCAATGAATCTCCGTACAAACTTGTAAAAAACTATTTTAAGATAAATACAGATTGGGAGACAGCACTTACTCTTTTGTATAAAAATTCTGACAAATCTCAGCATAGCCCTGGCGTTCTGTGGTTTAAGATTAAAAACCGTAAAATATTTAAAGAAATACCAGACCTCAAAACTTTTTGTGAAAATATAAATAAAGACTCCAACTCAGAGTTTTTTGAAAATTGTTCGTTTAACGACGATTGGTATTCAGGATTTTGTAACTGCTCTGGCTTATGGCATCTAGATGGTCCTGTTTTATCTTTAGATTATCAGGGCATGCAGGCTCACAAAGATGTATTCGATACTGCATATATTCAAATTTTAGGCAATTCTTTTTGGACACTTGGAGGAGAAATAGAAGTAACACTAAATCCAGGCGATCTTCTATATGTATCTAAAAAAATAACTCACGCAGTAAAAGGTGAAGGACCAAGATTTGGTGCTTTAATTGTTGCTCCCAGATACAAGGGCAGTACAAGCCTCAAAAACTCCATGTGATACAAAATGACCGCAAGGGCATGGCTCTGTTTTGCATGTGCAATCTTCTGGCCTAGGCAAATACTGCTTGTCGTTAGCAGTCTCAATAACATTACAAGGCTTATTTGATTGATGTGCAACATATTTACCACATGGACAAAATCCTATTTTACCCCATTGTCCTGTGTGCCCACCACCACCAACCTGAACTACCTGACCATCATCACCAACATTAGCACTTCCAGAACATGTTCTAACATCTTTGCTATATTGCTGGTTGGGGTGTTTATTTCGTTTCATAATCATAGTCTACCATACAGACCAAATGATGGTATAATTAAATCAACATGGAAAATTTCAACAAAGTCTACCTAGAAGAAAATATCTTTTACATAGAAAATTTTATATCAGATCCTGACATAGAAGAGGTTCTTGCTAATGTCGGATCTTGGACTCTCAGAAGACAAGATCATCATGAAAAGATATCATTTTCTATATTTGAGTCAGAAGAGGCGATCAATAAATTTAAAAAACTCGTTGAGGACAAGGTTTCTATTGTAACCAACAATAAAGATCAAAAACTAAGAAAGATATCTATGTTGCAAAAGTATAGCCCTACGGATTCATCTCCATTGGCTTTGGGGTATCACTACGAAAACCACCCAGAATGTGATTACGAATCTAGATGGATTACCCTTGGTGTTGTGCTATATTTAAATGATGGATACACAGGTGGAGAGTTAATATTTGAACACAAACCTATTGAGTTTGCACCTAAAAAGGGAACATTAATAGTGTTTCCAGCAAGTGAAGAATATAGTCATGCTGTAAAACAGGTCACAGGTAAGGATCGTATTGTATATTCTGCATTCGTGTATGCTAAACAATATTGGGACATATTAAATAGAGCAGGGTTTACTGACTTTTAATAGCATTGTTGACTATCCTTATCAAACCTCGTCTAGTTATCTTACTAGCATCAAATGTTTCTGTATAACCACCTTGTGGCATATCGTCTTTATCCAAGAAATGTCCATACCTATCTCTTAGTGTGTTTAGTACTAAGGTTTCTACGGCTCTTGCTTGATCCCGCCGAGAAAAGGCCCAATACTTAATTAATATCCAGCCCTTGGTCCTATGGCTTGCAAACCTTCTACCTGAAACATCTGATATACCCACCTTAACGGCCTTATGTATGGGACTATAGAGTATGTAGAGTAGGGTCATGTCTTTATTATACCCCGCCAAAATCTTCTATTTAAAAAAAACTTCTCTTGTTGAGTCTTTGGTAAACCACATAGGAATAGTATACCTTTCTTCCTGTGTAGCGTTTACTTGATGAACCATATCTACATTCTGCGATGGGAAAATAACTAAGTTGCCTACAATTGGTTTAACAGAAAAATTAAAAGTTGGAAAATATAAGTCTCCTCCATCAATTACTGTATTAAGATATAAAATACAACTATAAGCAAAATGCTGCTGATATCCACTGCCTACATCAGAATGAATGTTGATCCAATCACCTTTTAAATGCTTTGTAAGCCATAGTGATGTCAGGTATTGTGTTTCTTCATTGTATAGTTCTTGTATTTTTAATTTTGCCTTTTCGACTATATCTTTAACCAAGTTCTCTATATCCTCAAGCCTTGTTATGGCTTTCTCTGGTTTATATGATCTCATTTCATCATCTTGTCCAAACCTTCTTTTATAAAATCTATTTTCAAGATAAACAAAGTTTGGACTTGATCCGTCGCTCATCCATGGTTCGGCATTGACAATATTACGATTCATATAATTAATTATTTTATTTGATTCTTCCGTGTTTATAAAATTTTCAATGATTTTTACTTTTTCTACTGGATCTTGAAATACTGTCATTTATCTATTGTATCATAGGGTATAATTAATATATGAATGAACAAAAAATAAAACAAAGCATAAGGGCTTTAACAGTCCTATTTGGAATATTTATTGCCGTAACTATAATTGCAGCCATATTTGCTTGACATATAGTCACAAACCTGTCATACTAGTAGTATGCAAACATTTCTACCATCTCAAGACTTTACCCAGTCTGCCCAAATACTAGACTCAAAGCGCCTTAACAAGCAAATCCTAGAGTGCTACCAGATTCTTAATGTCTTGTCTGGCAAATCACCCACAGGTGGATGGCGTAATCATCCAGCAGTATTGATGTGGCGTGGCTTTGAGCGTGGTCTATGGGCGTATGTCCAGGCTATGATTGTAGAAGCCAAGTCTCGTGGTATCAAGACAGAGAACAACGAGGCAAACCTTAACAGACTCAAAGACCAGTCTTGGGATGATTGGGGTAGCGATGCTCCAGCATTTTGGTTTGACGATGAGAAACTTTCTAGAGTTACTACTACGCACAGAGTTAGTTTGTTTAACAAAGATCCTCTCTATTATGCAAGGTTTCAGCCATATGTTAGTAGTTTTTTTAACTCCCCCTGCTGTCCTGAGCGTAAGTTGCCATGCAAATATTATTGGCCAACACATGAAAAAGTATTGGACAGTAATTTTGTAGTAAATAAATAATTTTTAAAACCTAAAGCATGATATAATCTAGATATGGAAAAATCAAAGTGCCATTTTTGCGATAAAGAAGCACAGTATTACGATGTTGTGCTAAAAAACGCCGAATACATTGTGGGCGATGTCTGCGCCGATCATCTTTCCGTAGAATTTGTATCCTAACAAAGGAAGAAAATGAATAAAAGAATACTGAAAGATGGATCGCAAGTTGATTCATACGATAAGCCTATTGATTTAATTATACACACCAAGGCTCCTGCTAAATGGAAACTAATAGACCTTGAAACAGGACAAGAATACCTTGGCTCTGAAATACCTCATGGCACATTTGCGGAAGTTTTAAGAAACAAAGTTTTAAATGGTACTATCGGCTCTTGGTTCAAAACCAAGGGTAGAGATGTTTGACAAACCAATCACAGTAAGGTATACTTGAAATATGGAGCAATGGGTCAATAACTACGCATCATGGGTGCTTGTTTTAAGTGGTGCTGCTGCCATGTTTGTAATTGGCAGAAAAAAAAGATTTGGTTGGCTTTGGTTCATATTTAATGAATTTATGTGGACTGCATATGCCCTAATTACAAAGCAATATGGGTTTATACTTGGTGCTATCCTGTATGGGGTAGTGGGAGTTAAGTCTTTTATTCATTGGAAAGAAAAAGATAAAACAGAAAGGTTAATGCATTAATTATGATTAGTTTATTTTTCTTAATTCCAGCATTTGTTGCTGGATACATAGTTTGTTACCTAGTTATGACTTGGGGAGTTGATCAAAACTAAGTTTTTATGAAAGACTATTTCTAAATTCACAAATATTTTTAAAAACTTCATCGTTTGGCCAGAATTTTTGTAAATCAGAATAGTCAGTAGGATTTTCTTTTTTTGCAAATCTAAAAAAAATCATTTTTACAAAATCTCCATCATTAAATATTTTGTTAGGTCGCCAGTGTGCAGTTTTATTTGGATTAAAAACTAAGGCAGAATTGTTTTTAATTTCATAAGTTTCAAAATTTACACCAAGATCCCATCTTGTGTTTGAGTCAAATTGATAGTTAATTATTAAGTCGTTATTGTCCCCATCATAATGCGGAGGCAGACTTGGTGTTCCATACCTAGAACTATATTCTACATATGTGATAGAAGAGAGCGTCAGATCAAGACCAGAGATAGAGTTTGCAAGTTTTGTCAATCTTATAGTCAGTAATTTGTCCGCAAGTTCTAAGTTTTTAACAGGAAATAAATCTCCAATATTATTGATATTAAATTGTATTCTTCCAAGATATTTTGAAACAGAAATATATGAATCTTGATCATCAAATATAAAATTTCCATATTCGTCTTTTGGTGCTTCAAGATCTTTTGTTATATTATTAAATATTGAAATTTCTTTTTCAGAAAGTAAATCATCAATAATTTCTGCATCCATCCTGTAATTATATCATGCAGAATTTGACAAAACTACTATTTTGCGATAAAATTGTATTATGAGTAGACACATAACATGCCCAATTTGCAAAAAAGAGTGGGAACTGAGATGGGGAATTATGGCAAATGAGTCTTTATCTAGACATATGAAAGAACATAAGTGAAACCACTAGCACACATATACGATGTTGATGGAACTCTTGCGAATGTAGATCCATTTTTACACCATGTTCGTGGTGGCAATAAAGATTACGATGCTTTTCACTATTCTTCCATTGATGCCCTGCCAAATTTTGATGTAATTGAAATGTTAAACAATTCTTATAATGATAAATATTCAGTCATCATTGTTACATCAAGAAAAGAAAAGTATCGTGGAATCACATCTCTATGGTTGCAAAAAAACAATGTAAGAAGCCATGCCCTGTTTATGAGAGCAAACAATGACAACAGACCAGACTATGAAGTTAAAAAAGACATACTAGATAAAATAAATGAACTATGGAACGTAACACATGCAGTTGATGACAACCCACATGTAATAAAACTATGGGAAGAAAATAATATCCCTACCACAAAAATAGGCACATGGGACGGAGATCGTAGTTGACCTTATTGGTTGGCTATGGTATGATTAGTATATGAAAAAAACTAACAACAAAGTATCACAACATAAGGCAAAGCGTTACGCTAAAAATAAAAAGAGGCTTAAAGATAAACCACATCTTTCTAAGTTTGAGCGCCAACAAATTGCAAAAAGAGCAGAAATTTTAAGCGCATCGTTGCAAAGCATGACCAGCCATGCTAGATAACATAATTAAATTTATATTTTCTTGGGAAAAACTTAGGCTTGCAGTTTTTGCTGAAGTAGATTGGCATAATTCAATTACTAGAACACTAAATGATCCAGAATCTATGAAAACTGCTTCTGCTTTTTGGTGTGAAGAAGATGGTTGGCGTGGCTGGAGCATTAAAGAAGATGGGTCATACTATTTTCATGATGTGCCAGAAAAACACCTTAGTGATATATTTGATATAATAATAGATCAAGAAATAGTATACTAAAGGAGATGCATTATGGCATGTGGATGTGGATTTTCAACTGAGTACCCAGTCTGTAACGGAACTCATAAAGTTGTAAAGGCTGTAAAAGATAAAATTATTGCTGACATTGAGGCAATCGATATATCTGATGGAAAGTTAAATGGCTTGGGCATGAAAATGCTTGTGATTGAAGCAATTAAAAAGGCAAAGGGTGTATGACTTGACTATTTTTTACAACGAATGCGTAAAAAATAAAAATGTTTGGAAAATAGAAAATGTTTTTTCAGATACAGAATTAAAAAACATTTATGAAAAAGTTAATCAAAAAAGAAACGAATTTGATGAAAATTTTGTTTTTCATGGAGACTCCAGCCTAGAAGATGTAAGCGGAATAGGCCCAGATCCAGATCTTGGCAGGTTTAGAATTGGAAGAATAGAAATAACAGAAGAAGTTTTAAAAAAACTCAACGACTTATTAAAAGATAAAACAAATAAAAATTTAAAACTAAGTGGTATAAGTTGTGTTGAATATAGTAATAAACATGGCGAACCAAATTTACCACCGCATTTTGATTCTTGCGAAACAGATTTAATTATAAACTTTCAGTTGCAATCTAATACTGAATGGGAGTTGGGATTAAATTTAGAAGTTTACAAACTTGAAGACAACTCAGCATTAATTTTTAATCCTAATGAAATAATTCATTGGAGGCCTTTTAAAAAATTTAAAGATCAAGAGTTTGTCAAGATGATTTTTTTTAGATTTACAGATTATAAAACAGACAATAGTCACCTAATGTTAAGTCAGGACGACGAAATTTTTAGCGAAGTTCTTAAATATAGAATGAGTTTGTGTCATAACCTAGAAGACTGTGACTGTTTTTGTGATGACTGTAAAAAAGCACAAAAAAATATTATAGATAAAATTATTGAAGAATATAAAACTTGTTTAAACATAGTTCAATCAGAAGATAGGCTATTTTGTTATACATGGTGGAGACATGACGATTGTGAAAGAATTAGAAAGTTGTTGTATAAGATTACTAAAAATCGTTTATATACCCTGCCAGAAACAAGACCATCAGTTAATGCTGCTATAGAAGAAATGATTAATGATCCAGATACCGCAGAAATATTACGAAGACTTGAAGACAACGGTATTTGACAAGCAGTACGATACAAACTATAATTAAATAATGGAGCAGTAGCCAAGTTGGTTAAGGCCCCGAACTCATAATTCGGCTATCGTAGGTTCAAGTCCTACCTGCTCTACCATGTCTCCATCGTCTAGTGGCCTAGGACTCTGCCCTTTCACGGCAGCAACACGGATTCGAATTCCGTTGGAGATACAATACCTCTGTAACTCAGCGGAAGAGTAGCGGACTTCTAATCCGTTTGTCGCAGGTTCGATTCCTGCCAGGGGTGCTATAATGGTTTTGGAGGAACAAAATGATCATACAAATTATAGGCTTGCCTGGATCTGGTAAGACTGCACTTGCAACGGCACTTAAAGAAAGAATTAATGCTATACATCTTAATGCTGATGAGGTAAGATCTACAGTTAATTCTGATCTTGGATTTACCGCCGAAGATAGGATTGAGCATGCTCGTCGCATGGGAGAGATGGCAAGGCTAATTGCAAATCAGGGCGTTGCTCCTGTCATTGTTGACTTTGTTTGTCCTACTAAAGAAACCAGAGAGGCATTTGGCCCAGCAGATGTTGTTGTTTGGGTAGACAGAATTAAGCAAGGTAGATTTGAAGATACAAATAAAATGTGGCAAGATCCAGAAAGATTTGATATCAGAATTCTAGACGGATACACATTAGAGCAGGAAGTAGACACTGTAATACAGGCGGGCGCCTTGTTTGATTGGTCTGCCCCAACAACTCTTCAGTTAGGAAGATATCAGCCTTGGCATGAAGGGCATCAGGCTCTCAAAGAAGAGGCTCACAAAAGAACTAAGCAGGTATTAGTAGGTGTTCGCAATACATACAAGACATCAGAAAAGGATCCATTGAAGTATGATGAGGTTGCAACATATATTCAGCAAGATAATCCATTTAAGGATACATTAGTATTACGACTGCCAAATATTACAAATATTGTTTATGGTCGTGATGTAGGCTATAAGATTGAACAAGTAGATTTGGGAGCAAATATTCATGCTATATCGGCTACGCAAAAGCGTAAAGAAATGGGCATCTAAAATATTAGATAAAATAGGCAATGATAAAATTGAGTGGCCTTCGTGAAAGTAACTAGGGCAAGATCATTTGTTAAGGCACTAAGTTACCGCATATGGGGAACTCTTTCTTCATTTGTTGTTGCCTTTGTGATTACAAAAAATGCTACAATATCAGGAGCAATCGCTTTTTGGGAAACAGTAATTAAAGTATTTATCTACTATGCCCATGAGCGTGGATGGAACTATATACAGTGGGGGAGAAGGTAGTTTTTCTGATCTAATCAGAAACAAAACTATGGTATCATATCCATATGGAAAAAATATATCTAGATGAAGACAAAAAGGTTTGGATCATTGAAGATTTCTTAACAAAAGAAGAACTTGAGTGGTTCAAAACACAGACAGACGACGAACTTGGCTGGTATCCAACAATGAGGTCGCCTTATAAAAATATACTAAATAAATTTTTAAATATTGTTCCTAAATATGACGAAAATGGAAATATAGAATTTCCAAACGAAACATCTGAAGTTATAGATCTTCCAGTATTTACAAGACCAAATGGCGTATGGCAAAGGCTTGAGTCTGTTCTTCCTCCATCATACCGCAGACATGCCACACTCCAAAGTTTTAAATATATGACAGATGATCAGATAAAAGAAAACTTAAATATGGACATAATAAATTCATATAATATAGATGATAAAAATATAGATTTTGCTATGTATTGGCATGAAGATCCAGGTCATGAACAAAACATTGTATGCTCCTTCAGTTTATATCTTAATGATGATTACGAGGGTGGAGAATTAGAGTTTGCTGAAGTTCCTATTAAGTTAAAGCCAAAGGCTGGAACGCTTGCTGTAATTCCTGGAGGCCACAAATATAGACACAGAGTTAATAAGGTTTTGGGTCCAAACTCAAGACATACTCTTTACGGAAACTCCTACATAGACCCTTCAATAGTTATAGCAAGCACAAAGGATGATTGTTAAATTATGGAAAAAGTATATTTAGATGAAGGATTATGGTACATAGAAAACTTTCTAAAAGAAAATGAATTGTCTTTATTAAAAAAATATTGTGATGATCCAAACCATTGGTACACAACTATGCGTTCTCCATATAAAAACATATTAAACAAATGGCCTATGAGTGAGCCTAGATATGATGAAGATGGCACACTTGCAATTCCAAACCAAGATGATCCAGTTATAGAAGAAGTTTTTGATATTTTTAGCGGCCCAGAGGGGATATTTGAAAGACTGAGATCTGTACTTCCAGAAGGATACGCACCAAACAGCGGGATTCAAACATTCAAATATTGTACAGACGAAGAAATAAAAAGAGATAGAGACGAAAGTATGTCTCTTGGCAATGCAGAAATGTTTGCAGTTAGATCTAACCCCGATAGCGCAGAAGATATTGACTATGCTATGGATTGGCACTGGGAAGATACAGGTGCTACTGGTAGTAGGATTGCATCACACTCAATATACCTGAATGATGACTTTGAAGGTGGCTACATAGAATTTAAAAAAGGCTATATAGTAAAGCCAAAGGCTGGCATGTTAATAAATATTCCGATTGGCAAAGAATTTACCCACAGAGTAACAAAAGTTCTTGGACCAAACTCAAGGCACACGCTATATGGTCAGTGCTGGTCTGATAATAATATAGTACTTAGTACAAAAGACGATTGCTAAAAGGGTGCTATAATAATCTCATAACCTATAGGAGGTAATCGATGAAATCTATATATGATATCGAATTGGAGTCTGCTGAAGGAGAATCACACTTCTTGCAGCAATTTAAAGGCAAAGTAGTATTGCTTATCAACACAACAGTTGGTTGTGGAAACGCTGGTCAAATGGAGTCTATTCAGTGGATTCAGGAAGATCTTGCTGGAGATGACTTTACTGTTGTTGCAATTCCAACAAATGACTTCTGTGGTCCTAGCATTACAAAAGGAAAGTGGTCAAAAGGTATCACTTGTGGTTTAGACTCAAAGAATTACGGAATAGATGTTTATGGTGTTACGTTCCCATTTTCAGAAATGATTACATCAAATCCCGCAGAAATCCCACTAGAAGCACCATGGCTAGGAAAAGGACCAGGACTTAACGGAAATGGACAGCCTTTTGGAGAAAGACATGAACTATATCTAGAAGTTTCAAGACAAATTTTGGAAATAATGAATAAGAAAAAAGAACTTGGTATAGTTGAAAAAACAGATTATGAATCAAGATATTTAAATGAACATAATGGCGGATTCATGATGAATGCTAACTTTGAAAAATATTTAATTGATAAAGATGGATATGTGGTTAAGCATTATCCTGCTACAACATTGAACTGGGATGTTGAGCGTACACTCAAAGAAGATCTAATAGCAAAAGGACAAGATCCAAAAATGGGTCCAGATAGATCTGAATACATTTTCAATGAGGAAAATGCTGTTATCCGTGACCATATCGAAAGATTGATGGCTGGAGAAAAATCAATCATTAATCCAGCATATGTCAATGCAGACGAACTAGTTGCTGTTTAATAAATTAGTTATTAATAAAAACCATTCTCTCCTATGATATACTTAGTATAGAACATAGGAGAGAATTTTTATGAGCATATATGATTTATCATTTATAGACAACAACAAAAATGTTGTAGAACTAAAAAACTTTAAGGATAAAAATATTCTTATTGTAAACACAGCAAGCAAATGTGGGTACACCTCACAATATGCAGACTTACAAAAGGCACAAAGTGATTCGTTAGTCGTTATTGGATTTCCCTGTAATCAATTTGGCAACCAAGAGCCAGACTCCAATGAAGCAATTAAGCAATTTTGTACAACTAACTTCGGAGTAACATTTGCCATCTCTGAAAAAATAGAGGTTAATGGTCCAAATGCCCACCCAATATATAAATATTGCAAGGAGAAGGCTACTGGGGGAAGAGATATTGGTTGGAATTTTGAAAAATTTTTAGTGTCTACAGATGGATCTATAAAGCATTATCCTAGTTCATATAAGGTATCCGATATTGCAGTATAGCCCCTATAATGCTATAATAGTAGTAAGGGTGTAGTTAGCCTATATTTGTCGGGAAACACTTATAGCCTATGTTGCAACACTACACCCCCTATTTTTGATCAAACATAGAAGAAAGAGATATAATGAAAACAATTGGATATAAATTAAATCCATTTCGTATTGTCGGAGTAAAACCAGGAAGACTGGATGGCGCTGATGATGTTTTTGAAGTATTAAATGAACAATGGTTTCCAGGAAAATGGAAGGTCCTTGTATACTATCCAAAGGATTTTACCTTTGTTTGTCCAACAGAAATTGTGGCATACGATAAGTTAGTTAATGATTTCAATGATCGTGATGCAGTATTATTAACAGGATCAACAGACAATGAGTTTTGCAAGATTGCATGGCGTAATGCACATGAAGATCTAAAGAAAACCAATTCTTGGTCTTTTGCAGATCAGGTTCGTGAATTTCAATGGGATGATAAAGAAGGCTACACTGGTTTAGCAACTCAACTTGGTGTTCTAAATGAGGATGGTGTTGCTCTTCGTGCAACATTTATCATTGATCCAGATAATGTTATTCAACATGTAACTGTAAATAATCTTAATGTCGGAAGAAGTCCAGAAGAAACATTACGTATTCTTGATGCTCTTCAAACAGGAGAACTTTGTGCATGCAATAGAAGCCTTGGTGGAGAAACACTATGACTTGGGTAGATGAAGTCAAGGAACTTGTTCCTGAATATGCTAAAGACATTAAGTTAAATCTTGATGCTGTCATTAATAGAAGTACTGTAGATTATGATTATGCTTCATCCCTCGCACTTGCAGCAGCATTAGCAACAGGTAATCAAGATATTGTTGCTATGATTTCTGCTGGCGTTACAGATGAGGTAGAAAAAAATGCAGCATTTACAGCAGCAGCATTGATGGCACAAAACAATGTTTGGTATCCATATACTGAAATGGCAGACGATCCTAACTTAACTGGATTACCTGCACAACTTAGAATGAATGCTATTACATCTCATGGAGGTACAACAAAGGCTAAGTTTGAGTCTTATGCATTAATTGCATCAATCATTGGTAAATGTCATTTTTGTGTTAAGGCTCACTATGAAACCTTAAAACAAGAAGGATATACAGTTGAACAACTTCGTGATATTGGACGAATTGCTGCAACTATTAATGCTATTGCAAAGGTTGTTGTAGCATAGTGGATTGCCTCCTTAACTCAGGGGTAGAGTACCCGCCTTGTAAGCGGGTTGTCGTAGGTTCAAATCCTACAGGAGGCTCAAATGAGTTTAGAAAATGATATAAAAGATATACTGTTTGAAATCGGAAAAGAAATAAAGGTACATAAATTGATAGATGGCAATCTTATTATTGAAATAGATTATGATAAGTACACGATCCAAATTATGGAATTAATAAAAGATTATTTAACCAAACATTGATTTTAATTTAAATTCAGATACAACGCCAGAAACACGATCATAAATTTTGCCGTCAATTTTTGATATTAAAGTTGGAACTGATTGAACATTGTATTGCTCGGCTTTATAAAATTCTGTATCAACATCAACCTTATCATAGTGAATATCTGTATTATTTTTTAAAAACTCATCTATAACTGGTGCCATTCTTTTGCATGGATTACACCATTCCGCTGTAAAATGTATTAGTTCTTTCATTACTTATCTTTCTTGTTATACTCGCCGTATTTACCAAGAACTGCCTTAACAGTACCGTCTTTTCTTAAACGAACAATCATTCCGTCTTTAATCTGAACTGGATTAAATGGATGCTTTGATCTGTACTTGCCAGATGATTTTCTTTTTGACATTAAAGTGTATGCTTTTCTGTTTGCACTCTTGTATAATCTTTTCCAAAGTCAGCAAACAATGCCTTATCTTTTTCACGATTAACAATTCCTCTTGACCAAGAGAATCCTGCATCTCCACCCCATGCAAGCCACATAATATAACCATTAGATGGGTTTGCTGAGTTGCCCCAGTCCTTGCCCTTTTTGTCTATTTCATGGCGTGAGAAATATGAATACATTCTTTTAACAGTACTAAGAGACAAAGTTTCTCCTCTTGCTAACTGCCCTGCACGAGTCCAGCCAACTGAAGTTCCTGCACCTTTTGCCTTACCATCTTCTTTAAATTTAATTGCTTTACGAGCAGCAGCCCTTGCCCCTGCAGGTGGAGAATAACCTTCTGCTTTAGATACAGAGTCTGTATCATACTCAACTGTGTCGTCATCTTCCCAAAGATCATCAGCCTTTGCAGCAGGAACACAGTTAGGAACTGGCTTACCATTTGCGCCTGGCTTCATGCCACGCTGGACATATCCATCCCAACACGGTGCTTGTTTGTTTACATTAGCACAGCAATCTGATTTCATTTCTCCAGATTGACATTGAGGACATTGCTCACATGTTACATTTAATTCTTTGCACATTGGACATCCGCATCCTTCGTATGCTTTATCCATTCCCACATTTGACTCTAGTGATGGCATAGCCATTACTTCCGATGCTTTTGCTCCAACAAAATACTCAGTCTCTTCAAGACCACCATCTTCCATTTCAAATAATTGTATTAATATCGCAGGGTCTTCTGGACTTGCCTCGAGTGCGTACTCAGATCCTGGAGTTCCAAGCATACCCTCATTCATAACATGAACAACACGACCAACATACATTTCTTCTTCGTGTGGGGCCATAACCATGTCGCCCTCTTTGACCATTGCCTTGCCTATATTGCCCTCAGAACGGTTTATAGCGTAGATCTGTGCTGCAGCCTCAGAACGAGTCTTATGGCATCCCATAACCTCTCCTGTGTCCTTTAAAGCGGGGTATCCAGAACAACCATTAGAACCCTTAGCACCTATACGATACGGCATAAAACTATTATAGCATAAAAAAATGAGCAGTTTCTCCACATGCTCAGGTGGGCGTTGGCAGCGATACCATACGCTATATATCTATTATATCATTTACTTGATTTTGATAGTTTTGGGCTTCTTTTCTTCGGGGATGTTTCTTTCCACAAAGACGCTAAGAATACCGTCTGCCATTTCAGCACGATCAACCTCCATATACTCTCCGAGAGCAAAGGTGCGTGTGAACTTTCTGGTTGCGATACCCTTATGCAGGACATTATTTGCGTCCTCTTCGGTTTTCTCACCCTTTACAATAAGACTTCCATTATCCACAGAAACCTCTACCTCATCTTTGCTGAAGCCAGCAATAGCCAAAGATAGTTTGTAAGTATCTTCATCAATCTTTACCACATCATATGGTGGATATGATTGACGAGTTGCCTCACGATGGATATTATAGAAGCGGTCCAACTCTCTGTTGAAACCAATAAAAAATGGATCCTTAAAAAGATCCAATGACCATGAACTTACCATTATTTCCTCCTTGTTAAGCGAGTTCAATTTGTACCCCCCTTTGGGCAGGCACAACTAAATTATAGCATAATAAAACAGGGATGTCAAGTGCCCATCCCTGTCCTATAAACAAATACTATTAAAGCATTTGCTGTGGCTTTCCGCCACCGCCAGACTTCTTCTTTGCTGGAGCCTTCTTTGCAGGCTTCTTTACAACCTTTGCAGACTTAACTGCAGCGTCTACATCTTCTACAGATGGTAGGCGACCAAACGCTGTGTCGTTTGGATTTGCTGCTCTCAATACTACTGGCACAATTGCACCAAGCAATGAGTATGCTAGTGTCTGTGGATCAGTTACTCCAGAAGCATACATTGCTGTTGCTGCTCCAAGAACTGATCGACCATAAGACGCTAGTGCTGCCTTAATTTGTTCATTCATTTTTTTCCTCCTAGGATATGAACTTCGATATGGCCACCCAAACTGGTTGAGCAAGCCATAATCCAATTATACCAGCAACGCCAGCGAATACTGGAGGGGCTGGAATTGGAATCTTAACTGGGGATATTGCGCTTATTGATAAGATTATTAAGCCTAAAGTAAGGCCTACTGATAATGATAACAAGATTTCTTTCATTTATTCCCTCGCATTTTGTAGTTGTGTGTAATGGTTTAAACAAACATCTAAAACCCTTGTTTCTGTGCTAAACAATTTTTCTCCGTCTTCTTTACAATAAAGAACATTACAGTATCCAACTGGATCCAAAAATATCTGATCATAGGTTTTTAACTCTATCATTTTTGTGACTCCACATACTGATTGATAAAAGATATAATAATTTCTGATTCAGATCTTGGAACAGCATTAATTAAAAGATGATTAATATTGTCTTCTTTAAGAGTTTGAACAAATTCGTGGAAACTATCGTATGTAAAATATTCTACATCTCCTACTACCACTGGGACTTCGCCTTTTTTCCAGACTGGTCTCATTGCATGTTTTGCCAGTGGCTCTAACTCTTCTTTTGTTTTTCTAATAATTGGTGTCATTGCCAGCATAACCTCTGTATCTTTAATATCAAGATTAATCATCATTGATGGATCTTTTAAAACATCTGACCAAAATCCACGTTTATAAATATGGTAAGGCAAAATTATTTTATTTTTGTATTTTTTAACAGTTTCAAAAACATAACTGTTTGTAGTTGATATATAAACATCTAAAGTGTTCTCTAGTTGCTTTCCTTCTGCAGTTTGAGTAGCCATTATGCCATTATTTATTTCATCAAGTTTTTTAATAAATTCAATTGTGTATTTTGATCTTTCTAAAGATTCTGATAGATCATTTACCTCGCCTAAAATACCACCAATATTTTTTTCATGATCTTTGATATATCCAGGAACAACATTGATTTGAAGTCTATTCGGAGCAATTTCGCTTATTGATTGACTTATTGTGTATAAATATTGTGGAGATATAGTATATGGCCTAATTGCAACAAGATATTTAATCTTGCCGTCTGTTTTGATTTCTCTTGCAACTCTTGTAAACATGTCTCCTTCTGTCGGATCATATGTATACATTACCCCAGAAAAATTATTTTTTTCAAGAATAGGGGCTGTCTCCATACTATTTTCATGAAACACACCACCAAAATAATAAAAATTCATTATAACATTTTACCATAATCTTCGGGAAGTAATTTTTTTAATTCTTTAAATTCTGAAGATATTTTCTTCAAAGCAAAATCATGGGGAGAAACCATTCCCTCAATAGCAGCCCCATACTTGTCATAATAGTCAATCTGTGGCTCAACCTCATCAATAAATTTTTGTAGTCCAGCCTGAACAGACTCTATATACTCATATGCTAAATCACGAGAATCTGAAACAAATTTTAAAAAATCTTCATTTGCTTTTTCTTTATCTGTTTTATTTTCTTTATGCTGGATTTCTTGCTGTAACAAAGTTTTTAAAGTATTTGCAAGAATTGAAATGTTTATTCTTTTTTGTACAATATACAAATAAATAAATAATAACGAAGTGATAGACAAAGCAACTATAGCAAATATTTCTATCATAATTCTTTCCCTCCCTCTCTAACCAACTGAACAATTGCCCCGTTCTGCTCAAGAGCCTTCTTTGTTTTAATCATATAGTTTGCAGCACGAATCTTGTCATCATGACTTAAAAGCATAAAAGATTTTTCAGAAGCACGAACAGTTAAAAATCCCTCTTCGTGTTCAATTATTTGTAAAGAAAAACCTTTTGGTGCAAGATGATCAAGAGACCTAAAGGCTCTTCTCATTGCATCTGTATATATTAGTCCATTGTTAAAGACTGCCATGTTACACCCCAATCAGATTTTGTTTTATGGCTAGAAAATTCTTTTGATATTTCGCCGTTTTCTAAGTATACCCCGCCCCAAACGCCCCACTCTTTGCCAGAAATACCAACAGAAAAACACTCTTTTCTTACTGGACATTCAGAACATAGCAGGTCTACAGCAGGCCTTAACAACTCATCTTCTTCGTATTTATCAAAAAAAACATTAGTATCATAATCTAGGCATGCAGCATTATCTTTCCATTCATACCTATTCATAATTATGCTACATACTTGTCAGGTATTTCCCATCCATTTCTAGAGACGACAAAAATCTTTTTTAGGTACCAAGCACCGTTTTTAAGTGCTCCGTATTTTGATGTCATTGCCTTATCTGACCTTGACATTTCAACAACATTCCAACCATCCCAAGACAAGTTTTTGTTCTTGGAAACAATTGTCTCCATTTGTTCAAGAGAATCTATTGTTTTCATTTTTATACTCCTTAAAAGTTGTATACGTTTGTATTAATATTTTTTGACTTTGACAAACTAACTAGGTTCGACACTCTTTCTTTTGGATTTGCAACAAAAGCAAAGTGATCAAAACTATCAATATTTTCTTCAAGCCATTGAGGAGTAACCCTAAATAGTTTGATAGACTTTCCTCTAGACTTCATACCTCTTTCAGAAAGATTTACAAACTCCATCGCCATATCATTAACATTTCCTGGACCAACAGAGTATAAGTAAAACTCTTTTTCATTATCTTTTAATTCAGACAAAGCAACAGCCATTGCTCTAAGGAAAATATTATAGTTGTTGAAATTAGGCGTTCCCTGAACCCCTACTATCATCACTTGTCCCTTCTGTTAGTTTGTCTACTATGAACAACATCTTATCTAATTGTACCTTATCCATATTGGTTGTGTCAACTTTTTCTGCAGAATCTTTATCAATTTTTTCATTTACTAGAGGGGCTTTATAAAATGTATTATTTTTAATCCAATACGCTACATCATCTACAACTATTACCTTGGTTGTAGATTCATCCTGATGTCTACTAGACTGAGTTTTTGGCTTAAGCCTTCTTTTGTGCTTTTTAGATCCTGAGTATCTGTGGTGCAGTCTAGCCTGACTTACAATCTGCACATTTTTTGTATGCCTACGAGACTTGAATAGATAAAAGAAAATAGAGAGCAGCATTGCTGCCGTCAAAAGGATTGCTCCAAAAATATCGTTCATTAATGCCCCCTAAACTTATTTTATCACTTTTTGTTAAAAAGAAGTTTGATTAACTGTTTTAGGGCTGACCTTTCATTTGCATCCAATTTTTTTACCTGTTCTGGATCAAGAGATTTTTTATTAAGGCTAACAATAGGGTTAGCATCTGTCACATCCATATCGATAAAACCTTTTTCCCACAACTTCATTGACATTTCTGAAAAATATTTTCCCAATGCTACATCAAGTTTTGGATCTATGTCTTTCAACATTTCTGTTTTAACATACATGTTTTCTCCTGTTTCTGGATCCTTACCAGCAAACCTTAGCCCACCAGTTAAAACTAATTTGTTGAATATTTCATTCGATTCATTCATTTTCCAGATTTCTTTCTAGCCTTTGCCAAAGCATCAAAATCTTTTACCTTAGTATCTCCAAGGTAGCCCCAAGCATAACCATCATTAATCATATGGTCGTTTACAGAAACGGTGTCTCCGTCTACATAAAGCCAACCAAGAATTCGACCATACTTTTCAGAAGAGTCCATCTTTTCTGTCTTAATTACTACAGACTTTGCATCCTTCAAAAACTTCTTTAGGTACTCTTTAGATTCTAGCCCCAGAGCCTTTTCTTTAAGATCTTTAGTACGAGACTCTGGAGTATCAATACCAGCGAGTCTAACACGAGACGCAAATAAAATATCAAAACCCAAATCAATTAGAACGTCAATAGTGTCTCCATCTACTACGCCCTCTACTTTTCTTACATAATATGTATACATTAGTAATCTTTCCCCTTTGCTTTATTTTCAATTAGTTTATTTCTTTCATCAAGAACGGTAATTGCAAACTTCATCATTTTATCGTAACCAACAGCATTGTCCATAACCTTGTTATAGTGATGACCACAAAACAACAGTTCTCCGTTTAAGCCAGTTACTCTCACTAGGGCCTCAGCACCACATCTATCACACCTGTCAATTGGGGATAGTTGCCACTCTGTCTTAGCCTCATCTTTAACCATTGTAAACATATTATACCTTCCGATTGTCAGTAGAATAAAATCCACTGCCGTTGAATACTGCTCCTACATTAGAGTATACACGAATTAGATCTGAATTGCAAGCATCACATTTATACCCTGGATCCTCAGACGCCATTGGTCTTTGTTTAATAAAGTTTTCTTTACATTCTCCACATCGATACTCATATATTGCCATCTTATTTATCCTTTAACCATGTTGCTATTACATATTTTGTTCCAGTCACTACTGGATGAGCAAGATGAGCATATGCATAATTTGAAGGAAAAAGCACTAATGTCCCTGCTTTTGGCTTTATCTTTAAATTAAAATTAGCAAACTCTAACTCTCCGCCCTCATAATTATCATTTAAATAAATCAAGACAGAAACTGATCTTGATGTTTCTGTTCCATTATCGTAATGAAGATTATACTTTTGACCAGGATTATACCTTAAAAGTCCATAACTTTCTGCGTCTTTAATTTCTTCATTTATATTAAATGTTTTGGTATATTGAGAAATTGCAGACCTAACCAGATTATTGCAGGCTTCGTATATGTCTTTTCCAATTTTACTTACAGCAGCAGCCTTTCCAATAGAAAGACCATAACTTGTTCTTACTGATTGGCGCAAAGGATCCCCACTCTCGTAATCTTCCGTTGTTTGGGATGGACGAAAACTAACAGGAATTGACTGATCATCGTCAATAGACAATAAGTCTTTGATTGTTTGTTCATAGTCTTTCCACACATTCTCATATACAGCAACAGCACCTGCATAAATATGTGTAGGTTTAATAGGTGTAAGGTTTGCGACCATTAACTCTTTTTCTTTGATTTAGCCTTTACTTGCCAAACAGGAAGTTTAAGTTCATCACCAGACCACTCATAACCAAGTAGTTTAACTACAAACTTAATAATTTTAATACGCATTATTTAACCTTTCTGCCAAACTTGGCCCATGCTCTTTCATGTAAATAAAAGAATGTCATTTCTAGTGTTAGATATGATAGTCCATAAAAACCAACATATTCCCACTCTGCTTCTCCAGTATAATATTTAAGTACAAAATAAATTATTCCAGAAACAAAAGTAAAATGTACAAACGGCCAACTAATAGTCTTCAACAAAGACTTCTTTTTTGATTCCATTATAGCGCTACCTGTGCCTTTCCTCCACCGCCACCAGCAGCCTTCTTCTTCTTTTTCTTTGCAGCAGGCTCTGCAGATGTTGCAGTATCAGATGAACCAACCTTACTCAATAGCGGAAGGCTTTCTTCTCCAGCGTATACTGGTCTTCCCCATCCAACAACAGCATTAACCAACTTCTTCTTGTTGTTCTTAACATATGCACGAGTCTTCTCTACACACATTCCACCATTGCGCTGGTCTCCTTTTGCAGTTCCAGAGGTATTACCTTCGATGACTTGAATAGTTCCATCACCATTATTCTTAATACAAAGACCAACATGCGAAATACGATTTACGCCATCTTCTGGGAAATCAAAATAAATCCAATCACCTGGAGTTGGATCGTCATTACGAGCATCTGCCCAACGATCATTCTTCTTAAACCAGTCAGACGCTGCAATAGTTGCTGCAGTCTTTGGATATTTCTTTGGATCTAGTCCTGCAGTAAATGCACACCAAGAAACAAATGATTGACACCATGGCAAAAAGTTTGCACCTGTCCACTTGCCATACTTTGTCTCATTATCTTTTGGACCCTCAATAGTTCCGAGTTCCTTTTTTGCAACCTCAATGATTGCTTCTAAACTACCTTTAACTGCCATAATATTCCTCCTTGTTGATATGACAATATAATTATATCACGCTGCCCCACCTGGTCTCGATCCAGGGACATCCGAATTAACAGTTCGGCACTCTACCATCTGAGTTATAGGGCAATGTGGGCAGTTTTTAGTCATGCCCAGGACAATTAATTAATTACGAATATATGATGTATTGCCAATTAAAATCTTTGACAAAGATGAAAAATACTCTGTAAAAGTTTTAAATGTATTACGGCTTACATATGAAGCAGCAGACACTGCAGTTGCTACTGAACTTCCAGCAGTTGATGTTGGAGATCCATTATATTTAGTAATTTGAACCGAACCAGGAGCAACCATATCAAGACCAGGGCCTGTATTTGTTGCTGCCTCTAGTTGAGTTGCGCTACCAAGTGCACCAACACCTGTCACTCCACTAACGCATGATGGAAAACCAACAACATCTCGTCGTCTGTCATTTCCTACCGCAACAAAAACTGGAATATTGTTTGCATTTAGAGATGACACGGCATTGATGGTAACTGTGTCTCTTGTGCACAGTGCAAGGTTTCCTGTACTTACCGAAGATTGACTGACTGAAAGAGCATCGATACTGTACTTAGCAGCATTCTTTGATACCCAGTCAAATGCTAATGCCAAGGCTCTTGCATCTCCCCTTGAATTTCCAAGGGATGTAACATCATTAAATCTAATAAAAACAATCTTTAGATTTGGATTAACAGTCAGAGCAGACTTTACCATTGCATCGCCGTGATATGTAGCATTGTTGACTGATGTTGGCCATGGGGCAGACGCTGCACCCTTGCCCTCCATAAACAATTCTCCGTTAGGGCAAGACATGTTTTGAGAAACAATCTTTGACTTTACAGTTGTAAAGCAAACCTCATGAATAATTTGAGGGAAGTTGTTAGAATTAATAGCAGTATCAATAATTGCTAAAACCCTCTCATCGTTTGCCCGTACTGGCTGAACTGTGCTAATTACAAATAGTGCTGATAGTATTGCTAGTAGTGCCTTTTTCATTTTTCTCCTTATTATTTTTATTTGTTTATTCTTTTATTCTTACAACTAATTGACATGGGTCGCCTCCTGCTTCCCACTCTTCTTGCTCTTCTTCACTCATGTAGGGATCTCCATCATGAGTGTTACAGAATGGCTCTGTTATCCATCCTCGCTCAATACCATTTGAAAGCCAGATACCGAACTCGTCTAGATCTTCATCTTCTATCATATTATAAGTATACCCAACAATCCCTAATTTGTCAATTCGCTAATATAATTTAAATTAATAACACATCTAACCTTAGAGTCTGTTTGTGATACTCCAGAATGCATTACATTTGAATTAAACACAACAAGCCTATTTTCTACACTGTCTACTTTTGATCCGTCTTCAAAAATGGTATATCCATTATTATTATTTAAATAAAATATTGCTGTTGTATTATTAAACTCAGTATCTGAATGCATGCCACCAACTACTGGGACGCTTGTCCTTGTGCCAAGATTTACCTTTACTCTATATATGTATGAAGGATTTATTTTTTTTATTAACGGATCTAATACATTATAAAAATCTGATTTAATTTCATTTTTTAGACATAGTGTATTAAAAAATTGAAACTTATCTATTCCATACTCTTCATCTGAAGACACTACAATTGGACTATAAAACCAAGGGAAACTACCCCCCAGAACAGTATCGTGAATAGTTTTAAAATCATTTTTATTTAAAAAGTTATCTAAAACTTTAATTTTTTTCTCCTAAAACTTTAAGCAGTAACAATGTCTACTGGACCCATGCAAGATGGGCTAAACTTAATTGCTGCATTTACAGCCTGAAGGACTCTGTTTCTTGCATTTTTTTGTTTATCTGTTGCATATAAAACACCGTATGCATATTCTGCCCCAGAACCCATTGCTATGTATGGGGTAGAATATTTAGATAAAGACATATCTACAGCACTGTGTTCATATATCTCTCCACGAATTGCAATAATCAAACCGAGATCTCCATCCTTTGTTGTATCAACCCAAAACTCATTGTAGAATTCTCTTAGTTCTTTAATAAATTTAGTCTGCATAAACTTATCTGTGTCTTTAATATTAGGAGCAGTTGGTTTAAAATTGTAACGAATTCTTTCTCCGTCTAATGCCCCAGCATATCCAATAAGGTATGGACCTATTTTCCAAACCTTGGGTGCTTCAAGAGCAAGGATCGTTCCGTCATCAGACGCACCACGATCTCCCGCCATGTAAACTTTGCCTTCGTGTTTTAATACAGCAATACAGGTCATGCCAAAAGCCCCTTCAGATAGGTATAGTTAAGTATACCATTCCCTGAAGGGGCCGTCAAGTAGGCTCAAAAATGACTAATTAGCCTTTTTATCTACCGTTTTGAACGCTTCATTTATTTCTGATATTGTGAGTTTTCCATCGTCCAAAAAAGCCCTTGCAAGCCTTTCAACAACAGAAGCAACACCAAGCAAACCAGCAAGCATTACTGCCTGAATTGTGTCAATTCCAACTACTGCCCCAGCACCAAGTACCGATAGACCAGACGCTGCAAATACTGCTACAATTCTCATCAACACATTTGTCAATGCTTTCTGTGGATGCTCTTTCTTAGGAGCCTCTACTATTTTTTTAGTTGCCATGTTAGTCCTCCTTTCTAAGCGGTATTGA
>Ga0315902_10002288_pt1 | contig 30107 bp, 31 predicted proteins | sample LakEriMetagenome_9_FD_203523 | JGI IMG/M metagenome (GOLD analysis project Ga0315902, IMG submission 203523) | Freshwater fungal communities from buoy surface, Lake Erie, Ohio, United States - Buoy 12 MA117 | ecosystem: Environmental > Aquatic > Freshwater > Lake > Lake biofilm | place: USA...
GACAAAGGCCGCGACGGCGAAGCATCCGACGAGACGCCGCAGCAAACGGTCGCGCTCGGCGGTCTCGAGGGCCGCTGTTTCGGTGGGATTTGCGCTCATATCAGAACGCGGGTTATAGGCGGACACTAGGCGGATGGCAATACCCTCCGCAAGGGATGCCTTCGGGATCCCATATCGGTCATGCTCGGACGCCCGTCATAACTTTCGCCGTCTTGATTCCTCTGGTTGCAGTCGGTGCGAATCCAGAGCAAATTCTCCGAGTGCCCATCGCCACCTGACATGCTTCGCCGAACGCCCGAATTCCGTCTCATCGTCCTCGGATCCATCATGCTGGCGGGAATTCTCCTGCTCACCGGCCGCCTCTGGTATGTGCAGGTCGCCCGCGGTGACGAATACACCTCGCGCATCCGCAGCAACTCGCAGGTCAATGTCCGCCTCCCCTCGGTGCGCGGCGAAATCCTCGACCGCAACGGCATCCCGCTGGCCGAAAACCGCTCGAGCGTGGCCGTCGAATTTTATCTGCCCGACATCGTTCGCGCCTACCGCGAGAAGCACGGCGAAGTGCCGCGGCGCACCTACCAAACGACCGTGCAGGGCATGATGACCGAAAAGAGCGAGCCCGACATCGTCAAGATCCTCAACGAAACGGTGATCAAACGCCTCGCCGATCTCGGTATCGCCGAGGACTACAACGCGGCCAGCCTCCGGTTGCACTACCGCAACAATACGGAAGTTCCTTTCACCTACATCGAGGACCTCGACTTCGAGACGATGGCCCGCTTCGCCGAGCACCAAGTCGACATGCCCGGCGTCAATGTCACCGTCCGCCCCGTGCGCCGCTACACCTACGGTGCACTCGGCGCCCATTTCCTCGGTTATGTCGGCGCGCCCAACCAAGTCGACAAGGACGAAGCCGCGCGCTTCACCTTCTACCAGTCCGACATGGAGGGCAAAACCCAGCTCGAACTCATCTTTAACGACGAGCTGCGCGGCGAAGCCGGGGCGCGCATCTTGCAGCGCGATGCCAAAGGAAAAATCCAGGGCGAGATCGAACGCAAGGAACCCCGCTCCGGCCACAACATCCAACTCACCATCGACGCACGCATCCAATACATCGCCGAGAAAGCCATGCGCGTCGTCCGCCGCGGCGCGGCCGTCGTTGTCGATCCCAACAACGGCGACATCCTCGCCATGGTCAGCGTTCCCTCGTTCGACCCGAACACTTTCATCCCCGCCATCGCCGCGGCCGATTGGAACTCGCTCATCGGCGACGCGACCAATCCGCTGCTCAACCGCGCGACCAGCGGCTACGCACCCGGTTCGACTTACAAAGTGCTTCCTGCTCTCGCCGGTTTGCACAAGGGCATCGGCGAGAAATCATTCACTTGCTCCGGCGGCGTGAAATACGGCAAGCACATGCTCAAGTGCACCGGCACCCACGGCACCATCGGCCTCACCTCCGCCCTGCGCGTCTCATGCAACGCATATTTCTGTCTCTATGGCAACGCGGCCGGCATCGATCAAATCGATTTCGTCGGCAATCTTCTCGGACTCGGACAAAAATCCGGCGCGCCCATCTCCGGCGAACAAGCGGGTATTCTTCCCGGACCCGAGTGGCTCTCCAACCCGAACGTGCGCGAGCAATGGTCAACCGGACAGACGGCCAACACTTCCATCGGTCAGGGCTTCGTCCTGGCCAGTCCGCTGCAAATGGCGATGGTTGCCGCCACCATGGCGAACTGGGGCACCAGCTACCACCCGCGCCTGGTCGACAAAGTCGTGGCCCGCGACGGCACCGTCGTGCGGCAGGAACCCGTGCGCGTCCGCGCCAACCTCCTCGAGAACGGATTCACCGTCGAGGCACTCGATACCGTGCGCCAAGGACTTTGGGACGTGGTCAATCGCGGTGGCGGCACGGGTTCTGCCGCGCGCATCAAGAATTACCAAGTCGCCGGCAAAACCGGCACCGCGCAATTCTGGCGCCGCGGCATACCGGACAACCACGTGTGGTTCATCACCTTCGCGCCCTATGAGAAACCGCGCTATGCCGTTTGCGTGATGGTCAACGGCGGGGCGTCCGGCGGCGGCGTTGCCGCGCCCATCGCCTCGAAAATTCTCTCCGATATCTTCAAAATGGAGGAAGGCGAAAAGGTCGAGGTGGCCAGCCTCGAGCCGGCCAAGGGCGGCTTCGGCTACGTCTCCAGCGTGGACTTCGGCCGCTCCATCCCCGCCGCCCTCGCGGATGCACCTCCGGGAGAGCGGGCGGGGACGGGCGAAGGAGCATCGTCGCGCAGCGCCACCGCCGCCGCCCCCACGGTCAAACCCGCGGCCGACGCCGAAGGCACCGTGAAAAAGAAAAATATTTTCCAGAGAATCTTCGGCGGTATCGGCAGAAAGAAAAAAGAAGCCGAGTAACAAGGTGGATCGCGATGTCCCTATCGCGATATCACGCACGAATCATCGCTGGGCGCTAAAAAAACAAAGGGCACGCTCTCGCGTGCCCTTCGCAATTCTAAGTGGTAACTGCGCTTACAAGCTGCAGCCGAAAGGCATGCCACGGCGTCCTTCGTAGAAGCCTTCTTGGTAGCCCTTGGTGAAGCCGCTGGCCAGGACCGGGTTCGCGTTGTAATTCACCGCGGCGCGGTAAGGCATGCCGTTGACCGAATCATTGAATCCCGCGCGGTAGCCGCGACGGTAGCCATCGGCATAGACCGCTTGGTTGAAATTCTGGTTGGCGTAAGTCGGGTTCATGCCCGGTTGCGGACGCATCGGCACGCCACCCATGCCGCCCGGATTGGATAGCGCCATCATATCATCAGCGGTGAGACATCCCGCGCACAGCAGCGGGAGAACAATTGTGGGGATCAGTTTTTTCATAGACTTGGAAAGGCTTCCACTTACCAGACACCTCGCGAGCCGCCAACACCCATCAAGGGTAAATAGCACGCAATTCAGTCTTTGGGTTGGACCGCAGCCTGCTTGACTAACACGTGTTCCGAAACTAGAACACGTGTTGTGAAGCAAAAGCTGACCCTGACTGTGGAGGCGGGCGCTGTTCAGCGTCTCAAGTCGTTGGCCGCGCGTCGGCACACCTCGGTCTCCGCCCTGCTGGAGGAATGGAGCGCCCGGGCCGCCACGCCGAAAAAACGGCGCCTGGGCCAGCGGTTGCGTGCCCGTTGGGCGGGTGCACCTTCCGAAGGTGACGCGCGTCTCGAATTCCTGCTCGGCAAGCACGCCTGATGCGCGCCTTGGTCGATACCAATATCTTCCTCGACACCCTCCTTTCCCGCGAAGGCTTGGCCGAGGAAAGTCAGCGAGTCTTGGATTGGTTCGACGAAAATCCCGGTGAGGGATGGATCGCTTGGCACACGTTGGCCAATCTCTACTACGTCGGAATCAAGGCGGCCGGTCGCGACAATGCCCTTGCGGCGATCGATGAAATTCTTGGCGTCTTTCAGGTTTGCCCCGTCGCCTCCAATGAGGTGCGTCGCGCGCGTCATCTCGGTATGCCGGATTTTGAAGACGCCTTGCAGGCCAGCGCCGCCATGGCTGCGCATGTCGAATGCATCGTCACCCGCAACACCCGCGACTACCGCAAGTCGCCCGTGCACGCCCTCACACCGCGCGCTTTTCTCGCTACCGTCCGCAAAGCGGGCTGAGCCGTTCTTTCTGTCCTCAAGGACGCTTTTTGCGCCGAGGTCACTCGGCGCAAAATCATCCGCGCCTATCCGTGGCTCAAGTCTCAAACTCCAGATCTCAGCCCTGATCCTTCGGCTGCCATTGACCACCCGCCTCGCGCACCGACTCGCCGATTTGTGCCTCGAGCATGCGCCGGGCCTCAGCGGTGAGATTTGCGTCCTTGGCCGCGGCCTCACGCGCCGAGGCGAGGAGGGCATTGACCGCCTGCTTGCGTTCCTCCGCGCTCAACTTGTTCCAATACCCCTCCTCTTCCTCCGCACGGTAAGCGATCATTTCCACACCAAGCACACGCGGAGCGGGAAATCCGAAGTCTACACTCAAATCATCCGAGTCGACTTCGAGGTAAAATTTTTCGCCGAGATCGAAACCTGCCTTGGCCGCGAACGTCCCGCGCAAATGCAAACGCTTCGTGCTCCCGAGCCACTGGTGCTCCCATTCGTATTCGTGCGTGAATTCACGACGCACCGTGGCCAACTCCAAGACCGGCGTCTCTTCCTGCATGACCGTCACTTGGTCGATGCGCACTTCCGGACGAAACTGCATCCTCCGCGAAATCCCATCGACAATCCGCCTGGCCAACTCCACCGCCGGCTCGGCCGTCGCCTGCGCTGCCTCCCCCGGCATCCGCGCGCATGAGCGCATCAGCCACGTCGCGCACAGCGTCAGGACAACGAGCACGATCGCGATCGAAATCGCCCGAGGAATCCGTTTCATGGAACGGACGACACTTTAGCAGCACGACCGCCGAGAAGCCACGGCTAGAAGAAAAATAACATCGAGGATAAGAGCATATCCCGACTCTCCTCGCCCGACGCCCTAATCCCCCGCAAGAATGTCGGCAGCATCGAATCCTTCGAGCAATTGTAGCAGCGCCTGCCTGAAGGCCGGACTGGACGGCCAAGCCTTCATCCACTCCGCGCCATGCCTCAATTCCTGACGGCTAGGATCGATCTCGACCAAGTCCGCCGCGTGACGCCGCCCTTCGCGCGGATCAAGTGCTGCATACATTTTAAGCGCGACAAGATCGATTCGGTCCATAAAGAACACGGTCAGGCAGGGCCCAAACTCCCTGCTCTGCGCGGCGGACCGCTCAATTGCGCCGGGCGGAAGCCCGCGCGACAAGACGGCCGATGCCGAGGCATTGAACCAGTCGGGGATCAGGCCCAAAGAAAGTCCGGCGGCGCGGATGGCGGCGGTCATTTCCGGCGCAAACTCTTCCACCTCGATAGCGTCGCCCTTCGCGTCGATCATGGCGATTGCGTCAACATCAAGTGTTCGGCGCGAGATCAGACCGAGGAAGCACAGCACTGAGGCACCGCAACATAGAATTGTCACTGGATCTGCATCGCGCAGGGCCATTTGCCACCCCAACTCGGCCAGGGCTTTCTCGACTTCCTCGCGTTCGCCGAGATCTTTCACGTCGATTCAGGCGGCCGAAGAAAGAATGCGCCGCGGCGCAAATGTCCCGCCGGCGCCAACATGGCGCTCTTGTTTCAGCCGCACGGTGCGTTTAGTGATTTCCGGGTAGCGGATCGGGTCAGACCAGGAGGTCGTCGTCAGGGTATGGAAGGTTTCGCTTACGCCATCCCAGTAAGCAATGGGTGCGGAGCGCCCATCCCCGATATACCATGCGCCGTCGATCAAGGCGGCGGGAGGTATTACGCCGTCGCGCCCGGGCGGGTGCCACCGCAGGAGGATGTTCTGACGCGCGGCCAAGGCCTTTGCGGCCGTGCGAGCTTTGCCTCCACGGCGTCCGCTTCGGACAGAAGATGATTTCATCCGCATCAGGCAAATTTATACGAACGGTCTTCGTATAGCAAGGGCTCAAAACCGAGGAGAGTAAACAAGTGCGGCGACAGCGGACCCGGATGGTCCGGCGCGGAGTTGGCGGAAACGCCGCTGACCACGACAAAGAAAGGCGGCACCGGGATCGGACTCTACGTCGCACGCACCGCCATGGAAAACCACCGCGGAAAAATCATTTTCGGAAAATCCGCCATCGGGGGTGCGGAGGTGACAATGATTTTCCCGAAGAATGGTGCGGGTAGTTAAGCAATACGAATCACCGAAAGGATAAGGTGGATCGCGCCGTTTGCCTCCCGACTAACTCGAGCTACGGCTAGGAGCAAAAGCAAAGGTGGATCGCGCCGTCCCGGCGCGATTTTTCAGTGGGACATCGCGATCCACCTCCCGGCAAATGCCGGCCTCAATTGTTTTTTCCGAGGAGTTCAACCATTTTTTCGGCGACGCCGGCGGCTGAGGCGGGGTTCTGTCCGGTGACAAGGTTTCCGCTGGCCACGACTTGTTCCTGGAAATCGGGAGCACCGAGATGTTTCGCGCCGCGCTCTTCGAGCTTTGTAGCGAGCAGGAAGGGAACGACGTTGGTTAGGCCGACTTTCTCCTCTTCGGAGTTGGTGAAGGCGCTGACTTCTTTGCCGGCGACAAGAAAAGTTCCGTCGGACAGCTTCACGTTCACCAACGCGGCCGGACCATGACACACCGCGCCGACCGGCGCACCGGCCTCATAAATCTCCCGCGCGAATTTCTGCACGGACGGATCATCGGGAAAATCCCACATCGTTCCATGTCCGCCGGAGAAGAAGACGGCCGAATAATCGGCCGGGTTGAGGTCGGACAATTTCTTCGTCGCGGAGAGCTTGGCGCGGAATTTCGGATTATTCCAATAACGCGCGTTGATTTTGTCTTCGAGATCCAGTCCATCGACCGGTGGCTCCCCGCCTTGGATCGAAGCCAACTCCACCGGCACACCTGCCTCCTCGAAGACCTCGAGCGGATGGGTCAACTCGCCGAGAAAAAATCCGGTCGGCTTGCCGGTGTCGCCCATTTGCGCATGACTGGTCAGGACTACAAGGACGGGTTTTTGTTCCGCAGCGGAAACGGGAGCGGAGAGCGCAAGACCGAGAAAAAGAGCGAGGATCGGTTTCATACAGATAAGTGTCCTTTCACCGCTCAGTTAGGGCAATGGGAAATGCTACACACCAAGAACAAGGGCGATTGATAAGGGCTGCCGCTAGGGTTAGAGTTGAAGCCAGTTATGGAACGCGTCGCCCGCAAATTCGAAAGTTTCGGGGAAGAGGCCGTTGCCGATCGCGAATTTTACCGGAAGCTGAGCCCGGCCGAGCGTCTCAAAATGTGGCTCAAAATATGTCGTTTCGACCGACTCAATGAACCTGAGCAACGACTGCAAAGAGTTTATCGCGTTACTCCGCTCGGAGGGCGTTGATTTTCTCGTGGTCGGTGCGGCTGCACTCGCGGCGCACGGCAGACCGCGCTACACGGGCGACATCGATTTGTGGATCCGTTGCGATACGGAAACGTCCCAGCGCATGGAGAGAGTTCTCGAACGTTTCGGCTTCGGTTCAACTGGTCTGAGGGCCTCGGACTTTAAGGAACCGAATAAAGTTATCCAACTCGGAGTCGCCCCGAATCGAGTGGACATACTCACTGGACTCACAGGCTTGGAATTCGATGCAGCTTGGAGCACGCGCATAGAACTGCCTCTCGACGACCAAACATTGCCGTTTCTCGACAAGGAATCGCTGCGCAACAACAAGAAGGCCACCGGACGACCTCAAGATATAGCGGACCTTGAGGCGTTGCAGTGAGGCGGACAGGATACTGTCCTATTCCTCCGCGGGTTCTTCGAACCACGCATCCTCCAGCCGTCCTGCTTCGCCACCGACCTGCAGTTTAAGCAGGGTCGCGTTGACGTTTTTGCGGATCGGGCTGCCCAGCGGGAGGGCGAAGCCGTAGTCCTGCAGGTCGAACATCGGGCCGACGAGGCTGAATTTGGCCGCGGGATTTTCGGTCAGATAGTAGCGGAGAAGAGGACTGTCATAGACAATGCCTTTGACTTCCCCGCTCTCGAGGGCCGCGGCGGCTTGGTCGAGATCGTTGAACGCGGTGACGTTGAAGCCGGATTTTTCGAGCAACGCCTGTGCCGAGCTTCCCCCGATCGTGCCGACGCGCGAGCCGCGCAGATCATCGATCCCGCTGACTTCGGCGGTCAGCGTGTTCACGGTCATTGCCGAGGCGAGCGTGGCTGTGATGTAGGAGGTCAGACCGATGCCGCCGAGCATCCAGACCACAGCAACGAGACGCCCGGCCACGCCGACCGGCGCCTTGTTTTCGCAGCCGCCGCTGATCAGCGTGGCGATCGACCACCAGGTAGATTCCCATATGCCGCGGACGTATCCCTCGGGGAAACTCTCCGGGTTGATCTTGCGCTCGACGGCCCAGAGGACATGCGAGATGAGGAATAGGGCGAGGAGAAGAACGAGGACCACTTCGGCCACGTTGCGATTGAAGAGAGAACGGAAGGCGGAGAACGCTCCGGCTTCGCCTTTCGAGCGGGCCATGACTTGCAGGCCGGATTTGAAGAACGGATGACTGAAGTCCATCAGCTTCTCGCGGTCGGGCGTGATGCTGATCGCGCCGACGCCGACATCGGCCGTGCCGCTCTGCACCGCTTCGAGAAGTTCAGGCACGGTTTCGACCACGCGCGTTTCAAAGGCGAGTCCGGAAGCGGCGGCGACCTGCTTCCACAAGTCAACCGAGTAGCCTTTGAGCACGCCGTTCTCCACGAAGGCGAAAGGTTCGGCGGGTTTGACCACGACGCGAAGTTTTTCCTGCGCCGATGCGGAGGCAATGACAGCGAGGAGAATGACGGGGAGGAGCAGGAATTTTTTCATGAGATATGGATCAGGCGCGGCGGCGCACGGCTTGTGCGGCCTGACGGCGGAGTTCGATGGCATCGCCGATTTCCGCGGCGAGCGAGGTGGACTTGTTGAGCAGTTGGTCCATCACCTCATCGTTGAAGACCACGACCTGTAGATCGCCGTCGGCCACGATGGTGATGTTTTCCGATCCGCCGCCGGCGGTGAGACGGTCGCCAAAACATTCGCCGGGTCCGATTTCGCCGATTTGCACGGATTGGCCGGCCAGATCTTTGGCGAAAAGCCGGGCGCGGCCGCCGGTGACCAAGGCAAAACCGTCGAACGGACGCTCCGGACCCTGCACGGTTTCGCCGGCGGCAAAGTCGACGATCGCCGGCTCGGGCCCGCCGTCTTTGATTGCGGCAAGGAAGCGCGGATGCAAGGCGAGCAGTTCCGCAACGGTCGGCGTCGGCTTGGACGGGTTCTCGCCCGGCGTGTATTCGTAAGCCGTGGGGAACGGGATGGTGATGTTCTCGCGTTTGATAACATACCAGAGGCGCGACATGACCTCGTCGCGGATCTCGGCCAGCACCGCCTGCGATTCGACGCTGAAGATGAGGCGGTAATTGATGGAGAAATCGGCATAGGCCACCGTGCGCACAAGCGGCTCGGGGTCGGCGAGAACGCCTGGGGTGGTGCGGAGCATATCGAGCATCACTTCTTTCACGCGGTTGGGCGGATCGTCATAGCTGAAGCCCATTTCGATCGCCTCCGTGCGCAGTGGCGTGGGGCGTGAAAGATTGGCGAAGGTTCCCTTGTAGAGTTCGACGTTCGGAATGACCTGCAGCTCGCGCGTCGGCGTTTCGATGTGCACCGCGCGCCAATTGATCTCGATGACGCGGCCGCGCACGTCGCCGACCTGGATCCAGTCACCCACGTTGAGCGGGCGCTCGGAGAGGAGCATGAGGCCGGAAACGATGTTGCCGAGCGGCTCCTGCAGGGCGAGACCGATGACGATGGAGCCGAGGCCGAGCGCGGTGAGCGCGGCAGAAACTTCGTGGCCCCACACCTGCGAGTAAACGACCATCGCGCCGATCGCCACGAGCAGGGCGCGGACGAGATCGCGGAAAAGTTTCGGAACTTTGTCCGTCCAGCGCGGACGCCCCTCGACGGGCTCGCCGCGCCCGAAGACAAGGTCGTTGACCACGCCGAGCAAGGTGTAAAGCAGGAGAATCCAGAATGCGGATTCGACGAGGCGCGAGGCCGTGCTGTCCTGCGGCCATTCGAGGACAAAGCGGACGAAGACAAGCAACGCCAAGGCGGGAACGACCAGGTTGCGCAGGTTGCGCATGGTGCGCTCGACCGCCCAACCGCGCCGGTGGCAGACGGCGATGAACTCGTTGAGGGCGAGAAGAAGGAGCGGGAATCCGACAGCCAACGCTACGGCCGGCCAGAAATTCGTGAGATAAGATGGCAGGAGTTGGCTCATCACGGGCGGGCCGATCAACCCGTAACTTCCCAAAGTTCCGCGCCGGATTTGTCGTCTGCTTTGATCGGTCCGCGGAACGTGAATTGGTCACCGAGACGGTCGTGCAACGAGGAGGTCACGCGGATGGCCGCACCTTCGCCGCCGGCCAGACGGCGGGCGATGGTCACGGTATCGCCCCACAGGTCGTAGAGGAATTTGCGGCGGCCGACCACGCCACCGACTACGGGACCGGAGTTGATGCCTACAGCAAGCGATAGGCCCGCATTTTCGTCGCGGTTGAAAATGGAAACGATGCGGACCATTTCCTGCGCGAATTGCACAACGCGGCGCGCATGGTCCGGACGGTGCACGGACAATCCGCAGACCGCGAGATACGAGCCGCCGATCGTTTTGACTTTTTCGATGCCCGATTTCTCCGCGGCCTCGTCGATCGCCGCGATGAGATCGCCGAGCAGGGCGAGCGCTTTGGTTTCCCCGGCGCGCGCGCTGAATTCTTCCATGCCGATCACTTCGGCAAAGAGGACGGTGACGTCGGCAAATTCACGGTTGGCTTTCTCGTCGCCCTCGCGGCGCTGAGCCACGGCCGAGGCGGGAAGGATGCTATGGAGCAGTTCCTGGTTTTCCTGAATCTGCCGCTCGAGCTTTTCCTTCTGCGATTTGATGTTGGCCGACATGTCGTTGAAGACGGTCGCGAGTTCGCCGAATTCATCCTGCGATTTGACATCGACGCGCACATCCGTTTCACCGGCACCGAGACGGCGCGCGCCTTCGGCTAGTTGGCGGAGGGGGCGCGTGAGCATGTTGGCGACGAGCAGCGCGACAAGGGTCACGGCGAGAGCCAAGGCCGCGGCGGATATGACCACGCGGCGGGCGAAGGCGCGCACCGGCGCTTCCACTTCGGCCATGTCCATTTCGGCAAGGACACCCCAACGCAGGGAATCGAGTTCGATCGGACCGTAGGCGCTGAGCACTTTTTCCCCGCGGTAGTCGGTCGTCTCCATAATGCCGGACTGTCCGTTGAGAGCGGCCTCGGCCGCAGGGGAATCGACCGGCAAAGAGCAAAGGACATTGCCTTGCCGTGCGATCTGGTTGACCACGCTGGTGGGAACACTGCTCCGGCGCAGGGCTTCGATGAAACCTTCCGGATCGGAATACATGAAACGCGATCGACTGCGCATCGTTCCGTCGGGTCCGACGAGATAAGTTTCGCCTGTCTCGCCCATCCCCTCTTCTTTCCACCGGAAGTCGCCGGTCAGCACTTTGTTGAAATTGTCGATGGGAAACTGAAGTGCGAGGATGCCGACCATTTGGGCGCCGTCGAAAACCGGACTCAAGGCGAAGCCCATGGGACGACCGAGATTCGGGCGGTAGGGCTCGAAGTCTACGATCTTAAAATCATCGCGGTCCTTCTGCTGGCGCATGGCGCGGACTTTCGAGCCGAGCAGCGTGTTGGCGTAAGGTCCGTTCTCGAGATTGGTCCCAAGTTCGGTCGTTTTTTCGTAGCTGTAGATGATGTCGAGCGTCTCGGCATCAATGAGCATCATATCCTGAAAGCCGAAAATTTTGACCGCGCGGGCGAAAAACTTGTGCAGGTCGGCATGGGTTTGTCCGTAAGCCGAGGCATCGCCGGGCGCCTCGCTGAGCTCCTGTTTCTCGCCGTAGGGATGCGGGTTGGCCGCCGTGTAGTGGTATTGGAGATAGCGCTCGGAAGGGCGCGTCGGCCGGTATTGCTCGGCCACGGGCGTGCCCTCCACGTTTTTGTCGAGTTCTGGAATGAAGTAATCGCGGTAGAACGCGTCGAGCTTCGCGCTTTCTTCCGGCGAGAGGGACGCCGCGCCGAGTTCGCGGTGCGCGGCGCGGAAGGCTCGCAGGCCCTCGATCACCGCCTTGCTGTCGGAAATGGAAACAACTTGATCGCGCAGCGATTCGAGCATGGCCTTGAGCGTGGTTGTCTTGGCCACGCGCACGCCCTGCAAGCGGTCGCGGGCCGATTGCATGAGCGCTTCGCGTGCCGTGCGGTAGCCGATCCATGACATCACCGCGATCGAGGCGAGACTGACCGCGAGAAGCAGCAGGATCATCTTCGACTGGATGCTGAGACGATTGAAGAAGGGCATGGGGCGGGAGGGCGGAGAGCGGATGATGGCAATTCCGGCCCGAATGGTGAACCGAAATCCCGCCCGTTACCCGGTTCATGGGGTCGCCGGCTGCGTTCTTTACGCCCGACCAATTGTGCCCGGCATGCAGAAATGATTTGGCAGCGGGGCGGTTTCGCGTTTCTTGAGCGGCATGCGGGTATTCCTCGCCATCGTTGCCGCCCTTTTCGTTTCCGCGCTGGCCGCCGGTTCCTACCTCGGCTGGCATTGGATCGAAAAATGGACCGCGACCGCCACGCCGCTGGAGCCGAGCGGCGGGCTTTACTTCCTCACAACGGTGCTCAACGACGTGCCGCATTTCGCGCAAGCCGACCGGCGTTGGGGCCGCGAGGTGCTGGCCGGAGGTCCGACTTCCCTCGCCGCGGAAGGTTGCGCCGTTGCCTCGGCCGCCATGGTGCTCGCGTCCTACGGTGCGGAGGTCGATCCGGGCGCGCTCAACCGCTATTTGAAAAAGAACGGCGGCTTCACCAAGGGCGGATGGCTCTATTGGGAGAAAGCGGCGGAATTCCCGCCCGGGGTGGCCGAGCACATGTACGAGGCCGACGGCTCGCACTTTCTCATCGACTGGAACCTGCTGCGCGGCAATCCGGTCATCGTGCGGTTGCGCTACCCCAACGGCATCACGCATTTCGTCGTCGTCGTCGGCAAGCAGGGCTACGAATACCTGATCCGCGATCCGGGCAACGGCTTTGCCAAGGGGCTCTACTTCCTTTCCGAATTCGGCAGTCCGATCGAGGCCCTGCGCTTCTATCGGAAGCTTCCGGCCACCGGATAGATGACACGCGGATTTGCCTGCGGCGGCGGAAAGAAGCAAACTAATCGCGTGCCGATCAACCGTGCATACGCCCTCCTCCGCATCGCACTGACTGCGGTTTCGTGCTGCGTGATCGCTTCCCCGGCGCGGGCCCAGCAGGAAATCAAGGCGCCCTTCGGCATGCAATGGGGCGAACCGGTGGCGCGCATCAAACAGGTCGTGACCAAGGCGAAGGCCAAAGTGGAGGAGGAACGCACGGCCGGACCGCGCGAAGTCCTCGTCGTCACCGGCATCGTGCAGGAGGGACTGAAACGTACGCTGTTCTATTTCACCGACGGCGGATTGAGCGAAGTCGAGTTGCAATACGACCGCGAGGGATGGGATGACGAGAAAGTCGCGGCGTGGGTGGGCACGATCAAACGCGAAGCGGACCGCAAATACGGACCCGGCCGCATCTTCGCCGACGAAAACGGCAACGAGAACGGATTGCGCCACACGCTCAAGGCGTGGATGTGGCCGCAGAATTTCGTGTCATTGCGTCTGGTGCATTACACGGCGCAGAAAGACAACGAGAAGATGCGCCGCGTGAGCCTGCATTACGTCGGGCAGTGACGCGGCGGAAGGTCACATCATCTCGGCCGCGAATTTTTTCGGATCGAACCGCGCGAAGTCTGTTTCCTTCTCGCCCGTCCCGGTGAAACGCACGGGGATACCGAGTTCCTGCTGCAGGGCGACGGCCATGCCGCCGCGTCCGCTGCCGTCGAGTTTGGTCAGGATGGCGCCGGTCAATCCACAGGCTTCGTTGAATTGCTTCGCTTGTTCGAGCGCGTTGGATCCAGTGGTGGCGTCGAGCACGATGAAAACCTCGTGCGGACTTTCCGCGTCGCGCCGGCCGAGGACGCGTTTCACCTTGGACAATTCCTGCATGAGGTTGTGTTTGGTGTGCAGACGCCCTGCAGTGTCAACGAGGAGAAAGTCGGCTTTTTCGCGGACAGCCATGTCATAGGCATCATGACAAACCGCCGCGGGGTCGCCTTGATAAGCACCGCGGACCACAGGAATCTTCATTTTCTCGCCCCAGGCGACGAGCTGCTCGATAGCCGCCGCGCGAAAGGTGTCGCCAGCCGCCATGACCACGGAATGACCGTCGCGGCGAAGCATGGCGGCCATCTTGGCCAGTGACGTGGTTTTGCCGGTGCCGTTGACACCGACGATGAGAAGGACGCGCGGACGATCCGGCAACGGAAGCAAAGGCGGATACGGTGGCGGGAGCAGTTTGGTCAGCTCGGTGCGCGCCTCGCGTTCGACCTCATCCGCCGTGGCGGAAAATCCGGTCACCGCTTGGAGCGCGGCAATCAGTTGCATGGTGGTCTTTACCCCGAGGTCGGCACGCAAAAGCATGGCCTCGAGTTCGTCCCAATCGACGGGGCGTCCGCGGAACCGCTCCGCGATGGCACGCAGGAATCCCGCCATGGTCAGGAGGTTTTGTTGTGCGAATCCCGCCCGATTTCCTTGCGCACGCGGTCGAGCACGCCGTTGGCAAAGCGGGCGGATTCGGCCGAGGCGAGGCTGCGCGCGATCTCGATGGCCTCGTTGATCGTCACAGCCGGCGGAATGTCAGGACAGGTCATCATTTCGGCCACGGCAAGACGGAGGATGGCACGGTCGACCGCGCCGAGGCGGCGCAAATCCCAATTCTGCAGCGCCGCGGCGAGCAATGCGTCGATCTCGGGAAGACGCTCGAGCGAGCGGTCGAGCAACTCGCGCGCAAAGGGCACGATCTCGGACTCGAGCCCGTCGGCTTCGACGGGTTTTTCCGCGATGGGTGCGAGCACGCCGCGCATTTCGCGCGCGTAAAGTTGCTGCACGGCCTGGATGCGCGCTTGGCGGCGGTTTTCTTTGGTCACAATACGGTGGCGGTCAGCGCGGCAGCGGTTTGCCTTTGAATTTTTCCTTCACCCGCAGCATGGCAAAGGCCGCGCGCGCCGCTTCGACACCACGATTGAGTTCCTTGTCGATGCAGCGTTCGCGCGCTTCCTCTTCGTTAGCGACAAGCAGCACTTCATGGATGACGGGAACGGAATGCTTGAGCGCGATCTGCTGCAAGGCGTGGCTCACGCTCTGGGCGATGAACTCGGCATGTTTGGTCTTTCCCTGCATGATCAGGCCCAACGCAATGATGGCGTCGCAACGGTGGTTCGACGCGACCATTTCGGCGATGACCGGAATTTCGAACGAACCCGGCGCGCCGAACAGGTCGACCACGCTGTTCTCGTCGATCTGGTAAAGCTCTTTGCAGGTGTTGTTGACCAACGCCTGCACGAATTCCGGATTGTATTCGCTGGCCACGATGGCGAAACGGGGTGCGCTGACCGAGTGGATCTTCGGCGGGCGGGTCGGGAGTTTCGTGGACATGGTTTCTTATGACGGATGCGCGGGCCTGGCGGCAATCAGAGAAGGTGACCCATCTTTTTCTTTTTCGTGCGCAGGTAACGGGCGTTGTGCCGGTGCGGTTCCGACTTGATCGGCACGCGCGCGGTGATTTGCAGTCCGTGTCCGGAAAGTCCGACCATCTTGCGCGGGTTGTTGGTCAACAAGCGGATCTTGCGCACGCCGAGATCGGACAGAATCTGCGCGCCGAGGCCGTATTCGCGCAGGTCCATGGGAAAGCCGAGTTTGCGGTTGGCTTCGACCGTATCGAGGCCCTTTTCCTGGAGTTTGTAGGCGTGGATCTTGGCCGGCAATCCGATGCCGCGCCCTTCCTGCCGCATGTAGACGAGAACTCCGGAACCGTGCTCGGCGATCTGTCGCATGGCTTGGTGCAGTTGCGATCCGCAGTCGCAACGGCGCGAGGCGAAGACATCGCCGGTGAGGCATTCACTGTGCACACGGACGAGGACCGGTTGCTTCGGGTCGATCTTGCCCCGAACCAAAGCGAGATGATGCGCTCCGTCGGTCAGCGAGCGGTATAGATAAAGATCGAACTCGCCGAAGTCGGTGGGCAAGCGGATGCATTGTTCGCGCTCCACGAGCCTCTCGCTCCGGCGGCGATAAGCGATGAGATCGCGGATCGAACACATCTTGAGCTTGTGCCGGCGGCGGAACTTGAGGAGATCAGCGAGGCGCGCCATCGATCCGTCCTCGTTGAGGATTTCGCAGATCACACCAGTGGCATCGAGACCGGCGAGGCGCGCGAGATCGACCGCGGCCTCGGTGTGGCCCGCGCGTTGCAACACACCGCCCTCGCGTGCCTGCAGTGGAAATACGTGGCCGGGTTCGGTCAGGTCGCCGGGAACGCTTTTCGCGCTAGCCAGAATCTTGATTGTTTTGGCGCGGTCGCGAGCGCTGATCCCCGTCGTGATACCGCGTGCGGCATCGACCGAAACGGTGAAGTCGGTGCTGTGCAGTTCGCGGTTGTGCGCCACCATGCGCTGCAGACCGAGTTGGCGTGCGCGGGCTTCGGCCAGCGGGACGCAAATGAGTCCGCGCCCGTTCTTCGCCATGAAGTTGACCGCCTCCGGCGTGACTTTCGACGCCGCCATGACCAGATCGCCCTCGTTCTCGCGTTCGGCATCATCGGTCACGATGACCATTTTGCCGGCGCGGATGTCGCGGAGGACGGATTCGATGGAATCAAAGGACGCTTTGCTCACGGCCCGCCAGTAAAGCACCCGTCCCCTCTTTGGGCAATGGCCGCCGAGGGCGGAAGGCATTGATTTTTGTCTTCCGGCCGGTAACTTCGACACTCTCGTGCCCATGCGAAAACTCCTCGTCCTTCTCCTGATCCCCGCCGTCCTGTGGTGTGCGCCGCATGCGCTGGCCTCGAGTTGGATCATCGTCGACGACAACACGGGACATGTTTTGGCCCGCGCCGAGGACGGGGAGAAGCGGCAGATCGCCAGCCTGACCAAAATCGCCGCCGCAATGGTGGTGCTCGATTGGGCGCAGGCGACCAACACGTCGCTGGCCAACCCGGTGAGCGTGCCCGATTCGGTCACCGGTGTCGGCGGGGTCAATCCCTGCGGATTGCAACCGGGCGAGAGCGTTTCCCTGCGCGACCTGCTTTACAGCGCGATGATGAGTTCCGACAACCACGCGGCCTACACGCTGGCCTGGAACGTCGGATCCAAACTGCCGAATAGCGGGGGGCTGTCGCCGGTCGACAACTTCACCACGCAAATGAACGCGCTGGCCCGCAAGCTCGGCATGCGGCGCACGGTGTTCCTCAACCCGCACGGTCTGGACAACATGGAAACGCCACCGCATTCCACCGCGGCGGATCTGGCGAGGTTGACGCGCTACGCTTACGCGCATCCGGGTTTCAATTTCTACGTGTCGCAACCCGAACGCGAAATCTCCATCACGGGCGTCGACGGCATGGCGCGCGGATTTCTCCTGCGCAACACGAACGAACTGCTCGGACGCGACGGCATCGAAGGCGTGAAAACCGGGCGCACGCGGTTGGCCGGCGATTGCATCGTGCTCGCCGCGGACCGTCCGCCGGAAGCGGTCGAACGCAACGGACAAAAAATCGCCATACCGCGGCGCATCATCGTCGTGTTGCTCGGCTCGACCGACCGCGTGAGCGAAGGCATGGCCCTGATCCAACGCGGCTGGGGCCTGCACGAAAGCTGGTCCGCCGAAGGGCGCCCGGTCAGCAAGCGCAGCACCCTCTGATTCCCATGCCCGCCTCGCGTCTGGGCATACTCACGGCCGGCGGAGACTGCGCCGGACTCAATGCGGTCATCCGCGGATTCGTCAGCGCCGCCGCCGAACGCAACCTCGAGGTCGTCGGATTCAACGAAGGTTACGAGGGATTGCTCAACCCGTCCGCTGGACGTCTGCTCTCGCCCGCCAACACGCGCGGCATCGAAGCCACGGGCGGAAGCATTCTCGGTGCGACGAACAAAGGACGTTTCCAAACACGCCGCACGCCGGGTGGCCAATTCGTGCTGCCCGATGCCTTGCTGCGCACCGCGCGGCAGACGTTAGAACAAAACCGTGTCGGTGCACTGGTTGTTTTGGGCGGTGACGGATCTTTGCGCACCGCGCTGCATCTGGCCCGCGCCGGGTTGCCCGTTATCGGCGTGCCCAAAACGATCGACAACGATCTCGAATCGACCGACATCACGTTCGGCTTCGACACCGCGGTGAGCCGCATCGCCGAGGCCGTAGCCAATCTGCGCACCACGGCCGAGAGCCACCGACGCATTCTGGTGCTCGAAGTGATGGGGCGGCACACCGGATGGCTGGCTTTGCACGGTGCGGTGGCCGGCGGCGCGGAAATCGCCCTCATTCCCGAACAGCCTTTCGATGGCGATCGCCTCGCGAAGTTCATCAAAGACTCGGAGCGTCGCGGACACCGCTCGCTCGTTGCCGTGGTGGCCGAAGGCGCGCGGGCCAAGAGCGGACGACAGATCCGCCGGCAAACTTCGACCGGCGATAGTCGCCTCGGCGGAATCGGCGCCTATGTCGAATCGCTCATCGCCACGCGCACCGGACGCGAAACGCGCTCGTGCGTGCTCGGTCATTTGCAACGCGGCGGCGCACCGGGCGCCTTCGATCGAGTCATCGGCCAACAATTCGGCGTTCGCGCGGTGGAACTGGCCGCCGACGGAATGTTCGGACGTATGGTCAGCTACCGTTTCGGATCCGTGACCGATGTCGCCCTCGCCGATGCAGTCAATCGCCGGCGAACCGTTTCCGAAGACAGTCAGATCCTGCGCCACGCCCGCGCACTGGGCATTTTTCTCGGCGAATAGCCTACCTTCTTTTTTCCGGCGGCAAACTGACCAAGGCGCGCTGCGTATCGTCGCGGACCTCGACCACGCGGCAGCCGTAGATGTCGGACAAAACCTCCGGACGCATGATTTGCGCCACGGGACCGCAGGCGCGCAAACGTCCACCGGCCAAAAGAGCCACCTCGTCCGCATAGTGCGCGGTGAGATTGAGATCGTGCAGGATAGCCAACACGGTATGTCCGTCGCGGGCCAGACGCTGCGACGCGCCGAGCAACTCGTGCTGATGCGACGGATCGAGACTCGAAACCGGTTCGTCGAGCAGAAGGACACCAGGGCTTTCCGCGCCGGTGATTTGCGCCACGGTGCGGGCAAAGACCACGCGTTGCCATTCGCCCCCCGACAACCGGGCACAATCGCGTCCGGCCAGATCGACGAGATCCATTTGCCGCAACATGTCCCATGCCACGGATCGGGCATGGTCTCCGCCCTCATGGGCCAAACGTCCCAACTCGACCGCCTCGAGCACAGTCATCCCGGACGGACGCCCGTTGTCTTGGCGCATGGCGGCGCAATGCCGCGCGCGCTCGGGCGGATGGTAATCCCTGACGTCGCGCCCGTTGAGCAGCACGCGTCCGCCGTCTGCTGGCCAAAGGCCGGACATGATGGAAAGGAGCGAGGACTTGCCAGCACCGTTGGGCCCGATCACGGCAACAAAACGGCCAGGCTTCACTGAAAGCGAAACACCGTCGAGGATACGGCGCATGTCGCGCGTCAGCGTGACATTTTCCGCAATCAGGGATGGCGAAGGTTTGCTCATCATGCCGACCACGACGACGGACGCCGCAGCAACCAAAGGAAGAATGGTCCGCCGATCGCCGCAGTCAAAATTCCCACGGCCAACTCGGCGGGTGCGGCCAACGTGCGCGCACCGAGATCAGCAAGCACAAGCAGCATGCCTCCGAGCAAGAGCGATCCGGGCAGAACCAACCGATGCAATCCACCGAGGAGCAATCGCGCCATATGCGGGGCGACCAGACCAATGAAGCCGATTGTTCCGGCGAACGCGGTGGCCGCACCGACGAGCAGCGCGGCGGCGATGATCGTTTCACGGCGCACACGCGAGACCGACACACCGAGATGCGCGGCCTGGTCTTCACCGAGTTGCAAAGCATCGAGCGATCGGGCGTTGCGCCAAAGGAGGAAGGCACCGACGCCGAGGAACGGTAGAAGGACTATGACCTGCGGCCATTGCGCCGAAGCACAGCTGCCGAGCGTCCAGAAAGTGATGGAACGCAATGCATCGTCGCTGGCCGAAAAAAGAAAGAACCCGAGCATGCTGCCGATCATGGCGTTGAGCGCAACCCCCGCGAGAATCAGCTTCGCTGTGCCGGTGGCGAAGCCGGTGTTGAAAAGTCCGAGCACGAGCACCGCCAGCCAACCGCCGACAAAAGCGGCGACAGGCAAAAGCCAGCCGCCGAAAAGACTCTGCCATCCGAAAAAGAAACAGATCACCGCTCCCAAAGCGGCGCCGGCACTTACGCCGATCAGCGCGGGATCAGCCAACGGATTGCGGAATAGTCCCTGCACTCCGGCTCCAGCCAGCGCGAGCGAAGCACCGACCAGCACGGCGAGCAAAACGCGCGGCAGGCGGATATCCCAAAACACCGCGCGGACGACCTCCGAAGTTTCCCCGGCTCCGGTGAGAAGTTTCCACAGGTCGCCGGGACCGATGTTCAAAGCGCCGAGTGCGGACGCCGCCAGGAGCACGACGGGAAACAAGACGGCCAGCAAACAGAGTCGCCGTTGCACGCGTCCACGGCGCCGGACGTCATCCTCGCGCGGCGAGTTCACGGCTGACGCAGAGCCGCGGCCACTTCGCTCGCAGCAGACGGCGCGCGCGGACCGAAACCGAGAAACGCGGCGTCATCGACACGAATAACACGCGCCGCCCGCCCCGCCGGCATGGCACCGAGGCCGGGAACGCTGGCCAGAAGTTGCGCGTCATCACCGCCGACACTCTCGGACACGATGACAAACTCCGGCGTGGCCGCAGCGAAAATTTCCGCGGAGAGAGGCTGATAGCCGGTGAACTCCGCGCCGATGTTGCGTCCACCGCTCGCTTCGATCATGGCATGCGCCGCGGTGTCACTACCGGCCGCCATGAGGTTGCCGCCGTGACGGGCGAGAAGGAAGACCACGGCGGGGCGCTCGCCCTCGTGTCCGGCTGTCGCGGCGCGGAGGGATTGCACATCGGCCTCCACCTTGGCGATGAGCCTCTCGCCTTCTTCCGCGCGACCGGTCGCCGCGGCGACAGCGCGTATTTTGTCGTCGATATTGTCGAGCGAATGGCCGTTGGGAATGACGACCACCTCGACGCCGACCGCTTTGATTTGTTCGAGAACAGGAGGCGGTCCGGCTTCGCCCGAAACAAGCACGAGGTCGGGCTTTTGCGAGAGGATGCCTTCGGCCCCGAGCATGCGGACGTAGCCCACGTCGGGCTTGTCCCCCATTCCTTCGATTTCCTTGCCCGAGGTATCGACCGCGACAATTTGCGGCGCGAGCCCGAGAGCCGCGGCAATTTCGGTCACGGCCGAACCCGCCGTGACAAGACGCGGCGACTCGGCACGCGCCACGAGCCCGGAGAAGAGCACGGCCAGAATGGTCGCGGAACGGAGCATGGGGATGGCGGACGCGCCTCGTCAGGCCACGTGGATCTCGTCGTCGAGGGCGGAGATGGCGTCAAAGGTGTCCTGCGCAGCTTTGACCATGACGTCCTGCTCCTCGGACGACCAATCGATGGCGTTCATATCCTCACGGAACTTCATCCACAGTCCGCGCTGAGCTTCGCCGTGCGGGTCGAGGTATTTCATGCCTTCGAGATCGGTTTTGCCCCAGGCTTTGCCGAGGGCGCGGGCGATAAAACGCGCGCCGTTTTTACTGCCCTCAAAAACGTAGTAGATGCCCATGAGCACGGCCGGCGACGGCGCGTTGCGGATGGTGTCGACCAGATTTTGCGCACCCTTGAGCGGCTTGATCGCAGCGGTATCGACACCGAGATGCGCGAGATCCGCTTCGAGATTCGCCGTCTGATAAAGGCCGGGAAGGCCGAGATTGGAAAGGCGATGATCCTCGCCGAGCACGCGGTCAGTCGCGGCTTCGAGCTCACGATGGATAAGCCAACGCTGGGCGAGATATTCTTTGTATTGGTCGTGCGCGATGGAACCGCCGACGAGCGCAGCCTCGAGCGGTTTGGATTCAGCGATTGCATGCTGCTCGGCCGTCTCGGCCTTGAGCCGGCCCATGATGCCGGTGGGAGCGGTGGTGGTTGTCATGATATTTGTTCGGGATGCGACTCGTTAGAAAAGAGCAGTGATATCTTTGCGAGCAATCAATTAAGGTTTGAGGAGAAAATGGGGTTCAGTAAGTCGCCCGCGGCATTCATTGAAGATTTTTCCAGAGGCGCTCGTCACTCAACGCTTCACGGGTGAGCATTTCGGTGTGGCCATCGAGGAAAACAACGAGCGCTTTCTCTCCGGCATGTCTGAAGTCTACGTTGCGATCGGGATAGTCCACCTTGAAGAACCCGGGCTGCTTTTCGCCACCCATGGAGCCGTCGTAAGAGGCCGAGACAAATGCGATCAACTGCGAGGGGCGCATGACTTGGGACATGCGCGTGACGCCCCCCTGCTCTACGAAGCGGGCTGCCAATCGGCGGTTGAAAGGGTTGGGGCTCTGGCTTTCGTCGCCCCCGACGAAACGCGTGTTCATGCCAAAGGAAGGCACAAGACTGATCAAGTAGCTTAAGTTACCTCCACCATCGATCTTCTGGCCGCTAGCCAAGAAAGAGTTTCTGGTGTCGCCACCAAGAAAAGGCGCGAGCCTCCAAGGATATCGTTTGGCCTTTTCCCCACTGAGCGCCTCGCCTTGGCTACCGGTCACGCCAGTAGTCGTGACGTAGCCGGGCAGCACAGCGCCGTTGTTTTCGCTAGCGTACATCTGCATCGCCGCGGAGATGGATCGCGCAGCCGCGGCTTCCGAAGCGCGTCGTGCGCTCTGGCTGGAGTTGGCTAGAACCGGGACGGCGATGGCGGCCAATACGGCAACAACCGCGATCACCACCAACAACTCGATCAAGGTAAAGGCATGTTCCTTTTTCATAAACAGCAAAAAATGCGCTAGGGAATACGGGACACCTCAACGCGATAAAACCTGGAATTCACGCCTGGAGCAGGCGTGTCGTCGTGAGTGAGCGTCCCGCCAGTGCCGTTACGGAGACTTCCGATTGGAACCCAATCGCCTGAGCTAAAATTATCGCGATACTGAACCTGATAACGCTGCCCGGTCACCGTCTCGTAGGAAACACGATTCGAGTTGCCGATACGGGTTAGTTGCGTAGACGGCATTAGCACAACTTCAGCTTGCAGTTGTGGGCCGAGATAATAGCCGATACCGGGGTCATGGTCTTTCGTGTAGAAACGCGGAATATCCGTGCTTTGCTGCGTAGTGCCGTAAAGCGAGCTGATCATCAAATGGAGGCGCCCGGCGTTGAGACCATCCTGCAAGTAAGCCACAATTTTCGGGTCGGCCAAATTGACGCGAAAGCGAAAAACGCTGCCCTCGGGAGCCGTATTTCCTGCTGCAAGCGCGGATTCAACATAGTTGCCATCCAAGTCAATGTAGCCCGGCGAATCGGCGATTGCCCAAGGATTGACCTCGAAGCCTTCCTCGACGTTGTTGGAGACGTCACGCGGCACCCCGATAGCGGAAAAATCTGCTGCAAAGGCATTGCGCTTGCGGTTCCAGTCTCCTTTTGGATCCGAAATGCTGCTAGACGATTGAGTCTGGAAAGGAGAATCCTCGTTGAACAAGGCGCGCGTCCAGTTTGAACGATAACCCACGCCGTAGAGTTCCATCGGACGCCCGGGATCCGAATCTGCAAACTCGCCAGTGTATGATCCGAGGGCATCGAACGTGGGGTCGTAGGCAAAGATATTGTGGTTCTCCACAACCAAAGTGACGGAGAGGCTCAAGATGCGATAGTTGGCCGCCCCCCTGCCCGGTTGGGCCAACGCAGAAGTGGCAAAATCGAGAAAATACTGGGCATCACGGTCGTCGAAATTGAAGCGCGGGTCGTCGATCGTACCATAGGCTCCGAACACAGACGCTAATCCGCGGCGGCCACCTGCCGGAATATCGTTGATGAAAGGATACATGTATTTGTCTCCAGCTGCCTCGACAGCAACAGAGCCCCGTGCATCGAGGCCACCGGAGGCAGCTACGACCAACAAAGCCGAGACAAGTAATGTGCGGCGTCTCATTGGTTTGCAGACAACGGCGCGCGCCGTCTCAAGCGCAAGAAAGCGAGAATGCAGGCGGTCAACCCGAGCAAACTCCAAGTTCTGGGTTCGGGAACGACCGAAACTTTATCCAGCCCAATGTTGTAAGTCTGGCCCACCACGGCGGGCGCCTGATTCGTAGACATGGCGATCTGCACGTTTTGGATGTTGTTGAAGACCGTTGCGAAAGTGCCAGCTCCATAAGATTGGAAGGAGCTCGACCCATCGGTAATGGGCAAGCTGAGTTGGAACCAAGTTGCGCGGGGTACAGTGAAGTCAACACTGCTGCCAGCGCGTCCCGCACCAGCGTCCAACCGGGCATAAAAATTCAGCGCCACGGGGGCTTCGTGGTACACATAAGCAGAGAAAGTGCTCACGCCACCGGTGATCCAGTTACCAACAAAGGCGTCACTGCTGGCGTCTGCCAAAGCGTTGCCACGAAAAACAATCGCACCGAAGCCGGTAGTTACTACGGTGTTGGAGGCAGAGACGTAACCGCCGCCATCAACGCCGCCCGTTGCGGACCAAGTCGGCGCGGCACTCGATCCATTAAGCCAGTTGGATGCTCCTGTGCTGAAGTCCTCGGTGAAAGGGACGATGAGAGCCTTGGCGCTAGTAGTCGCGGCAGTGACTGCAATCAGCAAGATGAGTGGGACTCTGGCTTCCATGAGAAAAACTAATAGATCGCATGTTTTTGCCCGCTGAACAAATCGAGTTTAAGCAGCAGGGCTTGCGACTTTTTGCGATTGTGTCTCAATCTCAATAAGGATCAAGAAAAAATCCCCTTTGGGCAGTGCGAGCAACCTGATTAGGAGCGAAACGAAGAGAGGATCGCTTCGACTAAGCCGTTGATGTCGTGGCGTTTGGCCTCGATGGAGGGCTTTACTTTGAACTCCGACAGCGTCTTGGTTGTGACGGGGCCGATGCTGGCGAACTTGAGGCCCGGCGGTAGCGGCAACTTGAGGGCGAAGAAATTCCGCACGGTCGAGGAGCTGGTGAAGACGATGAGATCGGCGCCTTCTTCGCAGAAACGTTGGCGCGCGCGGGTGCGGTCCTCCGTGTCGGGCACGGTGCGGTAAGCGATGGCTTCGTCGACGATGGCGCCCATTTTGGTCAACCGGAGGGCGAGCGCTCCGCTGGTTTCTTCGGGTCGCACGACGAGGATCTTCACGTTTTCGACATCGGTCTCCTTTCCGAAGGTTTCGGCGAGCGACTCGGAATGGAAATCCTCGGCCACGAGATCGACGTGGTAATGGCGTTGTTTGAGGCTTTGCGCAGTGGCCGCACCGACCGCGGCAAATTTCGCCCCGCCGATCTCGCGCGCGTCGTCGTAGAGCTTGTCGAAAATTTCGAAGAATACCTCCACGCCGTTCGCGCTGGTGAAGACGATCCATTCGTAGGCGTGCGCGTCTTGCACGAGTTCAGCGAATTCGCGCAGGTCCGGCGGCGGCTCGCGCTTGATCAGCGGCATTTCGTAAACATCGGCTCCCAGATCACGCAGCGCCGCGGAGAGTTTCGAGGCTTGGGCGCGACTGCGGGTGACCACTATGCGACGACCAGTGAGTGGGCGCGCAGAATTCAGCGCGCGATCCGCGGCAGCAACTTCGCCGAAGACGACAACGGCGGGCGGACGCAGACCTTGATCCGCAACGATCGAGGCGACTTTGGCCAGCGGTGCACGCACCACCGTCTGGTCACCCATCGTCGCGCGGCGCACAACCGCAACCGGCAACTTCGCATCGGCTCCACCGGCCATCATCTCCCGCGCGATGGCTCCCAATCTCTCCAGGCCCATCAGCATGACCAGCGTTCCGCTGTGCTTGGCCAAAGCGCGGTAGAAGTCGCGCCCAGCCTCGGTCTCCGGATCCTGATGACCGGTGAAAACAGTCAGTTCCTCGTTCACCCCGCGCCGCGTCACCGCGATTCCCGCAGCGGCGGGTCCGGCCAGAGCGGAACTGACTCCCGGCACAACTTCGAAGTCCAACCCCGCCGCAGCCAGCGCTTCCGCTTCCTCCGCGCCGCGTCCGAAAACGTAGGGGTCGCCTCCTTTGAGCCGCACGACGTTGTGACCGGCCTTGGTCATCTCGACGAGGAGACGGTTGATGTCCTCCTGCGTCATGCTGTGGTCGCCGGGTTTTTTCCCTGCATAAATCAATTCGGCCGATGACTGTGCAAAGCCGAGCAGTTCCGGATTGGCTAGATTGTCATAAACAACGGTCTCCGCCCGCCCGAGCACCTCGCGTCCGCGCAGCGTGAGCAAACCCGGATCACCCGGTCCGGCCCCGACGAGAAAACATTTTCCTTTTTTCATACGCGCAATTTTTCGGCCGCGGAGGTTCCGATCTGTTCGGCTTGGTCTTTCGGCCCGCTGATCTGGACCGTCTCCGATGCGTTGTTTCGAGCATCAAAGAAAACGGCTTCAAGATGCAATGTCCCGTTATCCACGCGTCCGCGCGCACCGAGAGCCAAGTGGCAGCCACCGCCGAGAGCACGCAAGACGGCGCGTTCGGCCATGACGGCGGCCGAGGTGTCATTATCTCTCAGCACGGACACCGTGCGCAGCGATTCAAGATCATCGCTGCGTATTTCCACCGCGATAGCCCCCTGCCCCGGTGCGGGAAGAAATGTGCGCAGTGTCGAGGCGAACAGGGTTTTCCCGTCGACTTCGAATGATCCTTCGGCCGGCCATCCCAAACGCTCCAGACCGGCGGCGGCGAGAATGACCGCATCGAACCGGCCTTCCGCCACGTGCCGCACCCGTGTCGGCACATTGCCGCGGACCGGCGTCACTTCGACATCGCTGCGCAGTGCGCGCATCATGGCAGCCCGGCGCGGACTTCCCGTGCCGATGCGGGCGTTTGACCTCAAAGCATCGGTGCCGCCCGGTCGCGCACTGATCAAAACATCGTCCGCATTGCCCCGAGGCAGGATCGTGCCGAGCACGAGTCCCGGCGGCAATTCGACCGGCAAGTCTTTCAAACTGTGCACCGCAGCGTGGGCTCGACCTGCGAGCACGGCGTTTTCCAGTTCTTTGGTAAAAACTCCGGATCCGCCAAGCGCGGTCAGTTCCTCTTCGGGATGCCGGTCGCCGGTCGTGCGCACGATTTCCTCGCGCACGGACAAACCGGGCCAAGCGGCGAGAAGACCGTCGCGGACCATGTGCGCTTGGACCCGCGCCAACTCGCTGCCCCGCGTGGCCAGGATGAATTCGGCCATGTCGGTCACGCCGCGTCGGCGAGCAGTGTCCGGTCGGCGCGGCGGTTGAATTCGTGGACCTGCCCGCGAATGATCTCTTCCGCTTTGGCCACCTCGGCAGCACGCAGCGATTCACCCTCCCGCGCCACCGCTTCCAAGGCATCGATATCGTGCAGCGTGGCTCCGCACAAAGAGCGGATGGCCGGATCGAAATCGCGCGGCACGGCCAGATCGAGCAGGAACAAAGGACGCCCTTCGCGCACGGCGAGAAAAGGCGCGAGTTCCGCGGCGCGCAAAAGGCGCGAGGGCGCGTCGGCACAGGCGATGACGATGTCCGCGGTGGACAAGTGATCGCGCCAACGCGCGAATTCCACCGCGCGTCCGCCCAACGCGGCGGCCAATGCTTCGGCCCGACCCGAGGTGCGGTTGGCCACGAGAAGTTCCATCAATCCGCGCGCATGCAAGCTGCGGGCCACATCCTCACCCGCCTCGCCCGCACCGAGGAGCAAGGCGCGGCAGGCTCCGAGATCGCCGAGAGCCGATGCGGCGAGTCGCGCGGCGGCGGATCCGACGGAAACCGAACCGCGTCCGATCTCCGATCCGCTGCGCACCTGCTTGGCGGCACGGAAAGCCTGCTGGAAAAGACGGTTGAGAACGGAACCGGTGTGGCCTGCGCCGAAAGCCGCCGCGTACGCGTCTTTGACCTGACCGAGAATTTCCGTTTCACCGAGGACCATCGAATCGAGGCCCGCGGCCACGCGGAAGAGATGACGCACCGCGTCACGTCCCTCATGGCGCGCGAAATCCGCGGTCCGTCCGGCGCGGCATTGCAAAAACGAAGACACGAGATCCATCGCGGTGGCGGGATCGGGCGCCGCGCCGTAGATTTCCACGCGGTTGCAGGTGGAGAGCAGGACGATTTCGGCCAGTCCGGCCGCCGCGCGCAGTTCGTGCATGACGGCCGCGGACTCGCTTCCGGCCACGGCGAAGCATTCGCGCAAAGAAACGGCTGCCGTGTGGTGGCTCAATCCGAGACAAAAAACATTCATGCGCGGAGCGAAAGGCTAATGGCCGCGCCGTCCGTGCGCAAGACAGCCGCATTTGGCTGGCCTCGGACCGCACCGCATGCCATTGAGGAAGCATGCGTCCTTTCCTCCCCGCCGCGCTGGCCGCCGCATTGCTCACAGGATGCGCCGCCCCGCGCAAACTTCCTCCCTTCGAAAAACCGCTCGCGCCCGCGCCCGTGCAAAACGTGCGCACCACGGCCTACACCCACACCGAAGCGGACCACAAAAGATACGGACGCAAGTCCGCCGCCGGGACCGAGCTGCGCCGCGGCGAGATCAACAGCGCCGCCGCCGACTGGTCGCGCTGGCCCCTGGGGACGAAGTTCCATCTGGTCGAAACCGGTGAAATCTACGAAGTCGACGACTACGGCTGGATGCTGGCCGGCACGAACACGATCGATCTCTACAAACCGAGCAAATCGCGCATGAACCAGTGGGGTGTGCGCCGCGTGACCATCGAAATCCTCGAATGGGGCGACCCGCGACGCAGTTATGCGGTGCTCAAGCCGCGCGCCAAACACCGCCACATCAAACGCATGGTCCAACAACTCGAGGACCGCTACGACCTGTGAATTGCGGTCGCTGGTCTGACCCGGTGCGAATTCTCGCCGCGCTGGTCCTCGGCGTCGCCGTCGGCGCGCTTGTTCCCGCGGAGTCCGGCATCGGCACGCTGACGACAGGGGCCGTCTTTTCGTTCCTCGGCGACATTTTCCTGCGCCTGCTGCAAATGGTCGTCGTGCCCCTCGTGGCCACTTCGATCATCACCAGTGTGGCGCGGTTGGGACGCGACCATGCGTTCGCGCGGCTCGGCGCGAAAACGGCCGGATACTACGTGGCCACGACGATACTCGCCTCCGTGCTCGGTATCGTGATTTTCAATCTCGTCCAACCGGGCAAAGTGGATGCCGAAGTCTCGGCTCAGTTGCGTGCCGGGGTGCCCGGCAATGTCGGAGAGATCCGTGAAGGACTGGATGACAAATCGACCGGCGACTTGGCCGATGTCATCCGCCGCGCCGTTCCGTCCAACATTCTGGCCGCGGCCTCGGACAACCGGGAAATGCTCGCGGTGATTTTCTTCGCGCTGCTCTTCGGATTTTTCAGCGGGCGGCTGCCCGACGGAAAGCGCGAGGCTTTCTGCGGATTCTGGGACAGCGCCAACGAGGTCATGCTGGCCATCACGCACGCGGTGATGCGCACGGCGCCGATCGGAATTTTCGCGCTCATCGCCCGCACCGTGCAGCAAAGCGGCGGAGCGGCGCTCGGTCCCCTCGCCTTGTTCTTCCTCTGCGTGGCCGCGGGGTTGGCCATCCATATGTTCGTCACGCTGGCCGTGCTCATGCGCACGCTCGGCGGGTTTTCCCCGTGGCCGCATTACCGGGCCATGCTGCCGGCTTTGCTCACCGCATTCTCCACCGCTTCGTCCTCGGCGACCATGCCGGTGACAATGGATTGCGTGGAAAAAAACGCCGGCGTTTCCCCCCGCATCGCCGGCTTCACCATACCGCTCGGCGCCACGGTCAATATGGACGGCACGGCGCTCTACGAATGCGCGGTGGTGCTCTTCATCGCCCAGCTTTACGGAGTGAGCCTCGATTGGACGCAGCAGGTTCTTGTCGTGGTGCTCGCCCTGCTCACGTCGATCGGAGTGGCTGGAATTCCGGCGGCCAGCCTGGTGGCCATCGTCATCATTCTGCAGGCAGTCGGTCTGCCGCTCGAAGCAATCGCCATCGTCATGGCCACCGACCGCATTCTCGACATGATGCGGACCACCGTGAACGTCTTCGGTGACACCACGGCCGCCGCGGTCATCGCCGCCTCGGAGGGAGAGAAGATCTATCCAAGGGATGCCGCGTGACAAACGCCCCGCCCGGGTTACATTTCCCGGGTTGCACCGGGGCGTAGCTTAGCTTGGTAGAGCGCCTGGTTTGGGACCAGGAGGTCGCAGGTTCGAATCCTGTCGCCCCGATTGATCCATCGACATCAAGCGATCGATG
>Ga0315902_10002294_pt1 | contig 29990 bp, 28 predicted proteins | sample LakEriMetagenome_9_FD_203523 | JGI IMG/M metagenome (GOLD analysis project Ga0315902, IMG submission 203523) | Freshwater fungal communities from buoy surface, Lake Erie, Ohio, United States - Buoy 12 MA117 | ecosystem: Environmental > Aquatic > Freshwater > Lake > Lake biofilm | place: USA...
CCGCAAGCAAGAAGCCCGCAAGCAAGAAGCCCGCAAGCAAGAAGCCCGCAAGCAAGAAGCCCGCAAGCAAGAAGCCCGCAAGCAAGAAAGCACCTGTGAAGAAGAAGAAAGCTAAGGCGGCAAAGGCTTCCAAAAAAGCCGGAGCGAGCAAACCAGCTAAAAAAGCTAAATCAGCCCATGAGGCTAAAAAAGCCAAGACGACGAAAGCCAAAAAATCTGTGAAAAAGGCCAAAATAGCCAAGAAAAAAACGGCTCGTAGCAAGGCTTCATAAGCCTGACTGACCACTCCTTTCTATCGCTCCTGAATCCAGCCCGTTTCGTCATTGCGAAGCGGGCTTCCGCTGCTGGATCCCTGCCGTCTCTGCTTCTGTCGTTGACATGTCGGCTCTGGAGCCTTTGATCAGCGGTCGCGAAGCAACTTCATTTCACCCGATTTAAGCTTGATGCTTTTCTTTTGGGACACACGTCCGTTGTTATAGATCGTCACGTCGTATTCACCAGGTTTAAGCTGCACCCGTGTGACGGAGACAGCGGCGGGGAGCAGGGTCCACGAACGGGTATCTGCGGTCTCGGTCACGGCCCCATAAATATTGGCTGCTAACCAACCCAAAGGTCCGAATTCTTTTTCCGCCTTCTGGGACAACTGGCCTTTGAGGATGAGTCGCGCTGCCGACTTGGCCAGCATTCGGAGTCGTCGATCTTCTAGAGTCTCGGCCGCAATACGATCGAGATTCTGGAACATTTCTCCGATCTCCACACTAGAGTCTTGGACCGCAACACCTGTACGAGCAAACGAAAACTTGCGAGGTCTGATCACAGGGAAGGAGAAGCGTACGACCTGATCACCGATCGGATAGATGAACTCAGATCGCTCCTTGCTAGCGATCTGTCCTAACTCGTGAATCACGACCAGCTCGGCCTTGGGTTCCCTGTCCTGGACAGGAGACTTATGTTTCAAAATCGTTTCATAGCGCTCCCGAAGTTGACGTGCTTCATCTCCTCGGTTTCGCCTCAGCAACAGTTGATGCAGGGCTTCGATCAACTGTGATGGTGCGCGGGTTTCGAAGTACTTGCTGTAGTCGCCTTCATAGACCCGCAGTGCGTTCCGGTAGTCGACGATCGCGCTATCGAACTCCCCAAGAGATTCGAAGATCATACCTGCGAGGTAACGGGCGTATGCATCTTCTTTGTACTTGTTTTTGTTTTCTTTGTAGAAGTTATTGATTTCAGCCAGACGGGTATTGATGCGAGCAGCCTCGACCCGAGCGGAATCAAGATTCCCGTCCTCAAGAAACGAATGAGCCAGCATGGTATGGATCGCGACCTTTTCATAGTCTTCGCCAGGGTAATCCTGGACAGACTCGTTATAGACATAGGTCGCGGCCTCTTTTGAAACGCTGGTCGTAAACAACTGGTCAACGACACGATCGGCTTTGAGGAGGAGTTGCCTGGAGTCCTCCCCTTGCCCCATACGATCAAGTATTGAGGCACGCTCGAGCAGATACAGCAGTCGATTTCGTTCCTGTTCTTTGATTCCGGACGCATCGAGCCGACTAAGCGCCTGTTGGTACTGTCCCGACCGGAAGGCTAAGGAGACCTCCCGAGTCTCGTCGGTATAGGACGCACAGCCGCTGAGTGCCAGTACGGATACCGCTAGTCCCTGGGCAAATGCAAAACGACGGAACACGTTCGAAGCTAGCATCAGAGCCCTGTCGATGAGCGCTTAAAGCGTTTTTTGATCAGTTCTTTTCCACTCCAGATCATTTCGGTCGTCTCGAGATCCGTGAGATTCATAGCCGTCTGATAGGTCACGGTCTTGAGTCCACCTTGCGAATGCACCGAGCTCGAAATCGCTCCGCTCAGCATGAAGTCAGCACCAATTTGCTTGCCGAGGGTCTTCTTTGTGCTTCCTTCTGTCGTGCCCGAATTCTGGTATTTGATTTCTTCCAGAATCTGCTTCCGTTTTTCGGCATTCAAAAACCGTACCCGTCCCGAGTTGATCAGTTCGTCCTGCATGAACTCCGTCAAGGCTTTGGTGTCGATGTGTTCGTCGGTACGATTGGCCACATCGTCGACTATAACCACCGGTTTCTGCTTGTTTTTTTGTTCATAGGCGGCAAGCCAGGGTTTACTGAGCACCTGTTGGATGAGGGAGGTTGCCGTCTTGCGGGCGTCGGTCTCATTCCACTTGTCGTCCACAATCTCAGACTGGGCTGGATCACTGTAGGTTCCCTCAAAGTCCGGAGCGCAAGCTCCCAAACTCAAAGCCAGCGTCATAATCTTGACGGCGTGGCCTAGTCTCGCGTTGCACCAAGTCTTCCGCATGATAACTTTTCTCCTAAGCAAGAGCCGATCTCGGACTCGTCCAACCAGCATGATAAAATAATCAGAAGAATTTGCACAAACGAATTAAGGCTTAGAGACGGATCGGGGGAGGTTCCAAGATCTTGGCCTCTTTGCCAAAAGGAAAGGAAACCGCTGTGAAAATCTTTCTCTGGCTGCTTACCTTAGCGGCTACGCCGGGACTAGCTGCCAAGTCTACGGGCCGCAGCGTGTATCTCAACGGAATCGATATCTCATCAGCCAAGAACCAAGCTTTGTCGCAGGTCAACGTGCGCATCGACGCTCAGGGTAACATCTACATCGAGGCACCACAGTATGAAGTCCAGCAGGAGACAAGCTTCGTACCCCTGGGCCGATCTTCTCCAAGTAATAACGGCACACCTGAGCACAAACCACCGGGACCGCTGCCGAGCAAGGTCGAGGTTCCAGCGAAACAGGAGGAAGCGGAGACAGGCGAGCTGCCGCCTCAGACAACACCCTCAGGTGAGGCCGGAGCTCCGACCCTGATTCCCAAAGACGGTCAGACCCCCACGCAACCGAATCCCTGAAGGAGTGCCACCTTTGGCTTAGGTCTTGCTCGACACGCTGCTGGCAACACTCCGCGTCAGGCCCGAGGCCAGGTTCGACAAGTCCCGAGCCCGAAGGCAAACAAGGATCGTGGAGGAGCTAGTTCTTGCGCAAGATTGCAAAACGGCTCATTCTGGGTGTGCACCAGCAAGTTGTTGCCACCGACCTGCAAACAAGCGAATCTGAGCGCGCCCCCGGGAGCCATGAAGGCTCCCGTTTGCGTTCCGATAGTGGAGATAGCCCAAGATGAGTACCTGGTCCGAACAGCATCTCACTCAGACCTTCCGAGAGCTCCAGTCCAAGATTGCCACACTCGCTGAAAAAAAATCCACGCAGCCTCAGCTCCTTGCTGTCAGCAAAGGCCAGTCAGCTGAACGCATTCGAACCCTGGTCCAACTCGGGCAAAAGCGCTTTGGTGAAAACTACCTCCAAGAACTCATCGAAAAATCGGAGCAACTGGCCGATCAAGGCATCGAATGGGTCTTTATTGGTCACCTGCAGTCCAACAAGATCAAAAAGCTGGTCGAGGTCTGCAGCGAGATCCAAACGGTAGCGAGCCTCCGGCACGCCGAGCAGATCGCTCGCCATGCATCGGACTTCGGAAAGACGCCTTTTCCTGTTTACATCGAAGTCAACGCGGGTGAGGAAGAATCGAAAAGCGGGGTCCACTGGCAAGAGGTTCTGCCACTGGCCCAAGCAATTACGGAGCGACTGCCTGCTTTGCGCCTGATGGGTATCATGGCGATTCCTCCTAGTGATTTCCAGGACGCCAGCCACAGTGAAGTTCCCCCGCTCTACCGGGACCTAAGATCGCTTGCCGATCAGATTGGCGAACGCCGTCTTTCCTTGGGGATGTCGGGAGACCTTGCACTTGCCATACAGGCTGGCTCTAACCTCGTAAGGATCGGAACGGCTCTGATGGGCCCCCGCCAGACCTAAGAGCCAAAGCCGGGCTTTATTCGACTCGCCCGAGGCCGTGTACTCTGTTAGTCTGGGAAGCTTAGTCCACTGCGCTGAGCAGGCCGAACCTGCAGTCATCCGCGTTTTACCAGAAAGCCGTAAGCAACGAGACGGCACCTGTCTTCTGATATATTGAGGAACCTTATGACACGAGACGAGAACCCCCTCCTTGGGAACGCAAGTTTACCGCACTTCGACCGCATCACGCCCGATCATGTGCGACCGGCCGTCAGCCAGATCTTGCAGCACTGTGAAGCCGCATTACAGGAGCTCGAGCGATCAGCGGTTGCAAGCTGGAAGGGCTTATTGGAGCCACTCGAGGCGATTCGCCGTGAACTTCACACGACCTGGAGTCCTGTGCAGCATCTGACTGGAGTTAAGAATTCACCTGCCTTACGCGAGGCATATGAGGCTTCGCTCCCGCAGATCGTAAGCTTTTCGCTGCGCATGTCTCAGAGCCGGCCGATCTACAAAGCCTTGAAGAAAATTCATGAGGGTGAGGAATGGCAGCGCCTCAACCCTGCCCAGCAGCGGGTCATTCATCACCAGCTTCTCAACGCGCAGCTTTCAGGCATCGAATTGGAAGGGGTGAAGCAGGAGCGTTTCAACGAGATCTCCCAACGTCTGTCCCAGCTGCAAACGACCTATTCAAACCATGTTTTGGATGCGACCAAAGAGTTCGAACTCCTGGTGACACAAGCCGACGATATGAAAGGTGTCCCAGAGACCTTCCGGGCCATCTGGGCTTCGAATCACCAACAAAGACATGCTGGCTCTATGGCCACTCCCGACCAGGGACCTTGGAGCGTGACGCTAGATTTCGCAAGCTATATGCCGTTCCTGAAATACTGCCAGAATCGCCAACTCCGTGAAAAGCTCTATCGCGCGTATATCACGCGGGCCTCGGCCGGACCCTTGGATAACACAGCGATGATCTACGAGATTCTGAAGCTGCGCCGCGAGCAAGCTCAGCTCCTAGGATACACATCTTATGCTGAGGTTAGCCTCGCTATGAAAATGGCGGGCTCAGTCGAAGCTGTCGATACACTGCTCCGTGAGCTGGCGCTGGCATCGCGCTCGATGGCACACAAGGAACTGGCCGAACTCAGTTCGTTCTCCGGCCTGGGCAGCGATCTCAAGAACTGGGATCTGTACTACTATCTAGAAAAAATGCGGCAGAACAAATTTGATTTTAGCGATGACGAGCTGCGGCCTTACTTTCCCTTGCCTCGGGTGCTGGAGGGACTCTTTTCCTTGGTTCGTAAGCTCTTTGGAATTCAAGTGGTTGAGAGTCCAACAGCTATCTCCCGATGGCACCCCGACGTCCATTATTACGATATCCTCGATGAGAAGGACCTGAAGATCGCTGGCTTCTACCTCGACCCCTATTCTCGTCCTGCCGAGAAGCGAGGCGGAGCCTGGATGGACATCTGCCTCGACCGGGGTCGATACAAAGGTCAGGATATCCTGCCTGTGGCCTATTTGGTCTGCAATGGAACACCGCCGGTCGGTTCCACACCGTCACTTCTCAGCTTTGACGAAGTCGAGACCCTGTTCCACGAGTTCGGCCATGGTCTCCAGCATATGCTCACGCGTATCGACCAGCTGGATGTCGCCGGGATCAACGGAATCGAGTGGGATGCCGTCGAGCTTGCCAGCCAGTTTATGGAAAACTGGTGTTACCAAAAGTCAGTGGTCAAGAATCTCACGAAACACATCAAGACCGGAGAATCGCTGCCGGATGCTCTGTTTCAAAAGATTTCCGAAGCGAAAACTTTTAATGCCGCCAATCTCATGGTTCGCCAGCTGCACTTCGCGATGGTTGATATGGAGCTCCATCATCGTTTCAATCCGGAGGGTGAGCAGCGGATCGAGGATGTCAATCGACGCATCGCTCAGGACGTCTGTGCGATTCAACCGCTGCCTGAAGATCGTTCTCTCTGTACCTTCGAGCATATTTTTTCTGGCTCCTACGCCGCCGGTTACTATAGCTACAAGTGGGCCGAAGTTTTAAGTGCTGATGCCTTCAGTCGCTTCGAGGAAGAGGGTTTGGACGAGCAAACGGTTGCGCGAGTTGGACGAGACTTTCGCGATACCGTGCTGGCTTTGGGCGGTAGCCTGCATCCTATGGACGTCTTCATGCGCTTCCGAGGTCGGCCGCCAGAAGTCAAAGCTCTCCTTCGCCACAATGGGTTGATAGCGGGCTCTTGAAGGAGCGAGAGCCATAGTTCTCTGACGCAAGCGCATAGCGGATCTGTCCGACGAACATGCGACTTTGAGAAAGATCGCTCTATCGTCTCGTCTCGAGACGGTCCTTATGGTTTAATCAGGGCCGTCTTGCAAGTTTTCTTCCGCAATAATAGCATATCTGTTAATATGAGGGAGGTTGTCATGGGACCAGCCGTCGCCGACGGACTCGCTGCTGTGCTGAGTATGTTCTTCAACATGATCCAGTTGCTTGTTTTAGCGTCTGTGATCGTCAGTTGGGTCGGTGATCGCAGCAATGCGATCGTACAGATGATCTATAACTTGACTGAGCCGATCTACCGGCCGATCCGTCGTTTCACATCACGGATCCCTGGGCCTTTTGATTGGGCACCCTTGGTGGTGATCGCGATCATCATCTTCCTCGAACGGGTTCTGGTGCAATCGTTGACCAACTACGCCCGCTCGAACATGCCTTGAACGCAGGAGAGTCGCCTCAGGCGGCCCCTGCGTGGGCCGAAGCGAGAGGATTGCGTCCTCGCTGACACGCGAGGAAGCATCTTGAGGATACCGAAGGAGGAGACTCTCTCTTGTCACAATTCAGATCCATGGCCCTACCAGGTCTTCTGGCCGTCGCGACAACAGCAGCTCTTTGGCATAGCTACCCTCAGCGTGTCGCGCAGCTGCGTACGTCTTATGATCCTTTAGCTACTCCCCCCCTCTCAGACATGCATCCCACCCTGATCAATATCTTCACTCTGGGTCACAAGAACATTTATGACGATTTCATCAATATCTGGTTGCTACAGATCATCATCGACAGCGACAGGAAGCACAATCCGGACGAGCTCATGCGAACCATTCGCGCGGTGATTCGTCACCAGCCAAAGCTCGAGACGATTTACATGCTCTCGTGCTTTGTAATGTTTCAAGACTATAAACGCCCCGAATACTGCCAAGAAATCATTCTTGCTGGACTTGGCGCTTTCCCCCAGAGTTGGCGACTGCCGATGACCCAGGCTTTTGTCCATTACTTTTTGCTCAAGGAGCCAGCCCAGGCAGCGAGCTTTTTCATGATGGCTGCATCGCGTCCTCAATCGCCTCCCTATGTTCAGCGCCTTGTCCAGAAGCTGTTGAAAGAAAACACTCTCGCACCTGAAGACGTCGAAAGGAGCCTAGACATCATGGGATTCATAGGATCGGGCGATCAGTTCAAGAAAATGCTGGAGACATTTGGTAAAATGAATGTGGAACAGAATCAACCCCGCGAGTGAAGGGGTTTGGGGGGGAGCCTATCTCCTACCCTGCGATGGCCGCATCCATAACGATGTGGATGGACCTTCGACCACACCGTGAGCTCTCGGCCCTGGATGGAAAGGGATAGCCATGCAGACTTCGGACTATATTCTCGAAATCAAAAACCTGCGAAAGGTCTTCGACCGTGACCTCTTCAAGAAAAAGCAGGTCGTTATAGACAACCTGAGCTGTGGCTTTCCGCAAGGCCAATGCACGGCGTTCATGGGTCACAATGGAGCAGGCAAGACCACAACGATCCGCACGATTTTCGGCCTGATTCGCCCCGATGCTGGGCAAATTCTCTTTCGCGGCCATGCGATCTCTCTCAAAGACAAACGACTCATAGGCTATATGCCGGAGACCAATAAACTACCGATCAATCTCACCTGTGAAGAGATTCTTTGGCACCAACTGCGCGTCTTCAATCCATCAGCCTTCAAGCCTTCATCCTACGCTGACGTGATCGAAGCTAAGCTCAAAGAGATCAATCTCTGGGAGCATCGGAAAAAGAAAGTTGGCAAGCTATCGAAAGGCATGGGTCGTCGTCTCTCCTGGGCTCAAGCAACGATTCATAAGCCCGAACTTATCATCCTTGACGAGCCAATGTCTGGCCTGGATCCTCTCGGGCACAGGCTTATGGCCGACCTTATCAACACTCTGCGAGCGGAAAAAGTCAGCATCATCCTCTGCACTCACGAACTATGGTCCATCCAGGAATTATGCGATCAAGTGCATATTCTCAATCATGGTCGACTGACATTTTCGACATTAGATAGAGGGTCGAACCAGGACCTTCCGACCAGCGTCTCGATGCACAAACTCATCCTGTCTGGTGCTAGCCAAACGCAACTTGAGGACCTTCGTCGAACGAGCCAACTGCCGACCTGGCAGGACATTCAGAATCGATCCTATCGCACAGAACTCAGCTTTGCTGAGTATTCAGATGCTGTGAAGTGGCTTCAGGCCTCGCTGCTCAAGGGGCTTATTATTGTGGACTTCAAAAAATCCTCTTACCTCGATGAGGATCATCTGATTCGCTACTTCGGAGAGGAGAAGACTGCATGAGAGCCATCCTATCTATAGCTGTCGAAACCTTTCTACGCCTCAGACGAGATAAGATCTTCTTGCCAGCCGCACTGATCGGCCTCGGTCTTCTCTCTCTCTCAGGTCTTGCAAGCTACTGGGGGGTTGAAGAATTCTTTAAAATTCTTTACGACCTTGGCACGGCCGCTTACCTCTTCACGGGCGCAACAGTCGCTATTTTCTGGGGACACAAGATCATTTCCGACTCGCGACAGGAAGGTTCGCTCGAGGTGCAGCTCGCGTCTCCAGTCAGTCGCTCAGCCTGGCTCATTGGCAAGTTTCTCGGCCTGATGGCGGGACTGCTGATCATGTCAGGCATCTTTCTCGTTGGATGGCAGGGAATCTACTCCGCCTATGGGATGGGCTGGATGCCGACCAAGGACGTCATTATCTTTCTTGTCCTCGGTCTGAGTTGGCTGGTTATGGGTGCTGTGTCGATTCTCTTCGCGAGTCTTGCGAGTGGAGCCATTGCTCTTTTTTGTTCGATTTGGGTCTTCATCGTGGGACTCCTATCGGCCCCTGTTATGCAGGCGCTTTCTCCGGAGACACCAGCTTCGACGCGAAAACTCGTCGAGATCATCACGGGAATATGGAACTTGCATCTCTTCAATCTCAGCAGCTATGGTAGCGCCAAGCAGTTCGTAGGCACCCAAGACATCCTTTCCCGCTGTGGATATGGTTTCCTTCTGGTAGCCTGCTTTATCGCACTGGCCTGTCTATTCTTTGAGAGACGGGACATCGTCGCTTGAGGATTCAGCTGCGCATGGGAGCATACAGAACCCACATTTTGCAGGAGGCCCTCAGTGGCAAAGGCCGTCAATCAAACAATCGCTTGGATCGTCGCCTTCTTCTTGAGTGCTATTGTGTTTGCCGCATTGCTTGGTCTCGTCTTTATGGTTGGTCCTAAACGAAGTCATGCTGGTGACGAACAGGGAGATTCCCACTCTGCCTCGAACCATGATTCTACGGATCAGGCTGCAGGGCACGACGAGACGAAACATGAAGGACACGAGGCCGCCCCAGCCAAGGATGGCGATCATGTAGCAGCTCCAGCAAGGGATAAGGGCCACGAAGCTGAAACCACAAAAAGTGGTAGCCACGAATCGCAGCCCTCAGCGCCTGCTACCTCGCAAACTCACGCTCCGGAGAAACGTGGTGCCCATGAGGCTGAAGAAGAGATCTCTGCTGATTCTTTCAAAAAACCTCAAAAGTAACCCGGTTGGGCCGAACGCAGCGCGCGACTGGAGCGGCAGTCCCCAGTCTCGTCAGCCTAGAGCTAAGAGCCGCGACCGCTAGCCAGCAAACCCAAGGCTCATCGTCTTAAAATCTTCAAGCAATCGAAGCGGATGGCTCAGTCAAGACCCGCCTTAGCCACCGAATACACATGTTCTTGCGCAAGGTCCTCGGGAGCTTTCGCGAGCCGTGCGTTGCTCGCTCGATGACGGAACCGGAGGCCCCACACGCGAAAGAAAGCCTCCCAAATGATGCGACCCGACATTTTTGATTGGCCTTCTCGGCGCTCTGAGAACAGGATGGGGTGTTCGTTCAAGCTATATCCAGCAAGAAAGGCTCGGTATTTCAGTTCGATCTGAAACGAATACCCTTCACTGCGGATGGACATCAAATCGATGGTTCGCAAGACATCAGCTCGCCACGCGTTGTACCCGCCTGTCAGGTCGCGAATTGTCATGCCGAGAATGCTGCGGGCGTAAAGACTACCTGCCTTCGAGATCAATTTGCGCATAGGATGCCAGTTTTCCGTTCCGCCTCCCAGGATGTAGCGGCTGCCGATGACAACGTCCCGCGTCAATAGCTTGTGAAGCAGAGCCGGTATCTCGCGTGGATCGTGAGAAAAATCAGCATCGATTTCGAGAAGTGCCTGATAGCCGCGATCGAGACCCCAAGTGAATCCTGCGATATAGGCTGTCCCAAGCCCTAGTTTTCCAGCTCTCTGCAAGAGAAAAATGCGGTCAGGAGCCGCCCTCTGTTGGGCCTTGACCTCTTCTGCAGTTCCGTCCTGGCTGTTATCGTCCACGACCAGAATGTGCACTTCGGGGGCATGACCCTGAATGGCTTGAAGCATCGGACCGATGTTCATCGCCTCGTTGTAAGTTGGGATGACGACCAAAGCGGGCTTGGCAGTGTAGGCTGACACCGAAAAATCTCCTTCCTGACGAAGCCGCTCCCAGTTTGACTGTACCTGGTTAAGGCTTTGAACTATCATACGAAATAGGACTAGCACAGAGACTCGATTACAGGCGCCCATATGGCTGACAACAAGCAAAAGCCCTCGGACAACCTCATCGATCTAGCGAGTGAACGCCAACGCCTCAGGCAGCAGCGGAGCAGTCAGACTTTGCCACCAAAAGGTAAAAAGCTGACTCGATCCTCTCGGGCCCCTGAGGCCGGGCAAAGTTCGATTCGCTGGCATCATTACCTCCAACTGGTTCTGTTTCTCCTCCTGTTTTCCTACTTCATTCAGCGGTGTAAAGGAGGTTGAACCTTCTTGAGCCGGGCCCTTGCGACGTTCACGGTTTTTGAGACTGCAGGTAACTCTCCCATTCAACCGGGGTCAGACTGCGTTTCTGCACGTTGCAATTCTTGCAGGCTGGCACCAGGTTGCCAGGAGTGCTGCGTCCTCCACGGCTTATGGGTACGATGTGATCCATAGTGACCAACTCCCGACTGATGGGGAGCTGGCAGTAGTAGCACTTGGTCTTCTGAATGAGATTTTGCCACCAACGCGACTTTTTCAGGTCTTTCGCCTTCTGTCGTTCCCGTTGCATGAAATCATCGTCGCTATCAAACATGCTTCCCCCTGGTGCCCCGTCTATACCAAAGTGATTGGATTGCATCCAGCTGAAAAGGGTTGCTTGACTGTTTCTTCCGGTCATGACAGGGATTTTTTAAGGTTTCCTCAGACTGTGGCACCAGGAAATCATGTCTATTTGACATGATAAATAGCCGCTGTCCTCGCTTGCCTCTAGATCTGCCAGGGCCTGAAAATCAAGCGCCTCATCGACGTCACGGAGTTCATCGAGTGTCTCGATAGTCCCCCACGGTCTCAGTTGCGCCGCGAGCTCCTCACGGGTCGTAGCTTGGCTGTATTGCACCTGAGTCCACACCGAGGCTGGCAGTGGAGTTGCCCCCGCAAAGAGATAAAAACCTCCATCACGCGCAGGCCCCAGCACGAAGGTTCCCCTGCGAACCCGCGCGATGGCCTCTCGCAGGAGATGAGAGGTGATCTGGGGTGCATCGGCACCTAGGAGCACGACCGCCCGATGGTGCTTTAAGAGCGTCGCGTAAACATGGTGCAGTCTCTGCCCCAGCTCGCCCTCACCCTGTAGAACTGTGCTCCAAGAATGCCAGCGATGATCAATTGGCTCAGCTTCGGCTACGGCCCAATAGGGTTTCCATCCAGGACCCATTGACTCGAGCACCTCGCGCATGACCTCACACGCACGGTTGTAAAAGTCCAGAGCTAAGGGCGTTCCCAGTTCGCGGGCTAACCGCGTCTTGATGGGACTTCGACCAGGCGTCTTGACGAACACGGCTGCCGCAAAGTCAGCATGAGTCAGATGAGACATGACTATCCTCCGATCGCCTGTGCCAAAGGGTAAAGGAGCTTTTGGATCTTGCGCTGAAGTCTGAAAAATGTCCAGTCATGCCGAACTCTATTTCGACTTACACAATCCCTTCATAACAAACGAAGACATCAAATCCGAAGCCTTGAAAGCGTACATAGTGCAGGAGGAGATCCGCCTTGCTGCCTCGGCCTCGAGAACCTCCTGATCTTGACAAATATTTTACATGGCTCTCGGAAAGCCTTCCGCTAAAGTGAGCGATCGTACACCGCCTTGCCGTCAGGTTCGCCCACCTATAGCCAGCGGCCAGGTTTGACAGACTGGAGAGGACCAAACATGCGGTACGCCGAATTCCTAGAACGCGAACATTTCAATAAAGAGGAAATCCTAGCCCACGCCTATGGGCGACTGGTGGAAGATCCACCTTTGGCCGAGTTCGGCAAACTGCCTGCTCCGCCCTTCCTGATGTTTGACCGTATCACCGAGCTCAAACGAAATGGTTCGACAGGCCGCATCGTAGCGGAACAGGACATTCAGCTCGATGCCTGGTACTTTCAATGCCACTTCAAAGGCGATCCCGTGCAACCCGGCTGCCTCGGTTTGGATGCCGTGTGGCAGCTGATCGGTTTTTATTGCTTCGCCAACGGTGGACTGGGAAGTGGCCGAGCCTTGGGCTGCGAAAGTGTGGAGTTTGTGGGGCAGATACGACCGCATGACAAACTTGTACGTTACGAGGTCACAATTCGTCGCCTGTCGATTCTCAAGGGCAAGGGTGCTGCTATCGCCGTCGGCGACGCGCGAGTGTTGGTCGACGATCAACCCATCTACACGATCAAAGGTGCTCGGGTCGGGAGCTTTATCGGCATCGAATATCCGGATTATCCCCTGGAATCAGCCAATGCTCGGGGCGGAGTTCTTGTACGTTGAAGAGGAGTTTCACAATGCAGACTGAACGAGCGGATCACACGGCTCACAACGATATCCTGTCATTGGTTCCCCAACAGTATCCGTTTCGCTTTCTCGACCGGATTTTGGAGCTCGATGAACAGCACATCGTCGGACAGTATACCTTCGATCCCAATCTGCCCTTTTATCAGGGGCACCCCGGTGGGAGTACACCGGAAACGATCTTGGTTGAGACGATGGCGCAGACCGCAGTCGTGGCACTCGGCCTCTATCTCATCGAACGGGATCGGGTCCAGGATCCAACGCAGGATCCGTCGCTCTACACGACCCTCTTCACCGAGGCCCACGTGGAATTCTTCAAAGAAGTTCGTCCAGGTGAGACGGTGACCATCCATGCCGCCAAGGAAATATGGCGACGAAGAAAGATCCGCTCGAAGACCCATCTTTACCTGAGCAATGGAGATCTCGCTGCCGTGGCTACGCTATCGGGCATGGGAGTTAAAAAGGGCTGAGCCCTGCAGGGTCTGAAGCGCCGGGGAGGAAGCATACCCCGGCGGAACTCACAAGATTCCCGCAGGGCGATCAGAAGATGGCAATATGCAGGAGCTGGGCTAGGACGCAAGCAGTCAAAAGCAAGATCGACGCTAACGTCATCAACACACTGCCCGTGATCCGAAAACGCTCCCCACCCCTCTGCGAAAAGTCCATGGCGCCGTACCCGTGAAGGGCAGCCGTCCTACGCTCGATCAGCACAGCACGGGTGCTGAGGAACAGAGAGATGCCGCTGACGATGGTCATCATCCGTAGAAAAAGATCTGACATACGTTTTCCTTCTTGCGAGAATCGTGTTGCACCACTGCACCAAGTTACTCTCTATCCTTCGTCGCTCGGCCTTACAGCTTCAACTGAATTTGTAACAAAGCGTTCTTGTTAGATAAAGTGAGACATTCTTTTCTCGTTTAGCTGCTCGAAGGGGGGGTTCTTTGCAGGGTATCGCCAATTGCATCGCTGCGCCTAGCCTTTAGTCTCCACATCCTCGAGTCTTAGATCACCGCTCACAGGTAGCCCCCCAATTCGCCCTTTGAAGACTCGATACTACAAAAGAGCGATAAGCAGAATTTTAATATATAAAACGAATATTTAGGCCGCATCGAGCCGGGACCGCTCGCTGCCTCTGCATCAGAGTCTTTGCTCCACTTGGACGGCCTACCGACGTCTCCGGACGGCTTTGAGGTAGCTGCAGAACTCAGGGTAAGCCTGCCTTACAGTTAGAAAGAGATGCCGAAGGGTTGTGTGGCTCCAACCCTGTTGGGTGTATCTCCGAGCACTGGTCTCGACGCTGGCAGGAAGCCGACGCAGGGGCCATCCTCGCTGCCGCCAGCGCCACACGAAAACGTGATCCTCACCGTAAGCCAGTCCTTCTGGGAAGCCACCCAATTCCTCAGCTCGCTTGGATTCGAACAAAAATCCCTGATCGCCGAAGGGTAGACCGAGCAGCTGGGAGCGCCAACGGACGGCCCATGCATTCAGCTTGAGCAGCTGGGAGCAGGGTGCACGAAAGGCAAGATCGAAGTAATGCAGGTGCGAGGGCATCCGCTTAGCTAAACAGCCGCGCACCTCGGTACCGAATCGGCTATCTGCGTGCAGAACCCAGATCCACTCAGAACGAGCGATTGCGAGGGCGCGATTGAGTTGCCAGGCACGCCCTTGAGGCCCTTGAACCAGTCGAATCCTTGGATCGATGCCACGGGCCTGTTCAAAATCACGCAGCTTAGAAGGAGCCAGCTGATCGCTGAGCGAGAGAATGATTTCATCGACCTCGGGGACGTCTCCCATAATCGGTAAAAGGCCTCTCCACTCCTCGTCCTGTGCGGCGATGGGGATCACTGCAGAAATCGACATATTTTTCTTCTCTTTCGTTCCGTTGCTCGTGAGATGTGACGGCTGGCAGACCACACCGGTCAGCCCTCTCTCGTGAGCAGCTCCGGAAGCCCTTGGCGCAACCTTTTCACCCGCTTCCGTGCTGCAACAAACTGATGCAAATGCGCCTGATTCCGGGTATGCTCCGTCCACACGTTTGACTCACTTCTGCGAGGTTTCCATGGCGCACAACAGACTCGACTCGTTCCGATCGCAAAAGACCTTAAATGTGGACGGAGTAAGCTACCATTATTTCAGTCTGCCAGACGCGGCAAAAAACGGCGTCGGCGACATCACACGTCTCCCCGTAACCCTCAAAGTCCTCCTTGAGAATCTTTTGCGGCATGAAGACGGGAGTGTCGTAACAAAAGATGACGTCGTAGCCGTTCAGAAGTGGCTGGAGAAAAAATCTTCAACCCATGAAATCGCCTTTCACCCGGCTCGCGTCCTGATGCAGGACTTTACAGGCGTACCTGCGGTGGTCGACCTCGCTGCGATGCGGCAGGCCATGAAGGATCTCGGCGGTGACGCGAAGACGATCAACCCGCTCTCGCCTGTCGATCTGGTCATCGACCACTCTGTCATGATCGACTACTTTGGAACCCCCGATGCTTTTCAAAAAAACGTCGACCTCGAGTTCGATCGCAACATGGAACGTTACCAGTTCCTCAAGTGGGCTCAGAACTCCTTCGACAATTTCCGCGTCGTTCCTCCAGGAACGGGTATCTGTCACCAAGTCAATCTCGAGTACCTAGCCAAAGTAGTCTGGCATAAGGCGGAAGCCAGTCAAAAATGGGCCTTCCCGGACACCGTGGTGGGAACCGATAGTCACACGACGATGATCAACGGTCTCGCAGTCCTTGGATGGGGCGTGGGTGGGATCGAAGCTGAGGCTGCGATGCTCAATCAGCCGGTCACGATGATTCTTCCGGAGGTGATCGGTTTCAAGCTCGTCGGCGCGCTCAAAGAAGGCGTTACAGCGACCGACCTGGTGCTAACCGTCACCGAAAAGTTGCGAAAAGTCGGCGTGGTCGAGAAGTTCGTAGAGTACTTCGGACCCGGCCTTGACAACCTCGGACTCGCCGACCGTGCGACGATAGCGAACATGGCGCCTGAATACGGCGCAACCTGCGGCTTCTTCCCCATCGATGACGAGACTATCCGCTACCTGAAGTTTACCGGTCGTGACGAGCACCAGGTGAAGCTGGTCGAAGCTTATGCTAAGGCCCAAGGTCTCTGGCGAGACAGTAAGGTGGAAGCCACCTACACTCAGATCGTTGAACTCGATCTCGCGACGATCGAGCCGAGCCTCGCCGGTCCTGCTCGTCCCCAGGATCGCATCACCCTTAGTAAAGTCAAAACCAACTTCAAAGATAGTCTGGGCAAGACGTTTAAAGTCGCTGAAGCAGACTTAGCGACCAAGGCTCCCGTGGCTGGTGAGAGCTACCAACTTGAACATGGTAACGTTGTGATTGCTGCCATCACAAGCTGCACCAACACCTCGAACCCCTCGGTTTTGGTTGCCGCTGGTCTGCTGGCTAAAAAAGCGATCGAGCACGGCCTCAGCGCCAAGCCATGGGTTAAAACATCTTTGGCCCCGGGTTCCCAGGTCGTGGCTGACTATCTTGAACAAGCCGGACTCCAGCCCTTTCTCGATAAACTGGGCTTTAACATTGTGGGCTACGGTTGCACCACGTGTATAGGCAACTCAGGTCCCTTACCAGACAAGATCTCCAAATCGATTCAGGACAAAAATCTTGTGGCTGCTGCCGTGCTTTCCGGCAATCGAAACTTCGAAGGTCGGATCAGTCCCGACGTTAAAGCGAACTTCCTCGCTTCACCACCCTTGGTCGTAGCCTACGCCCTAACAGGGAGTGTGAACGTGGATCTGGCTACGGAAGCGCTCGGCAAAGGCAAAGACGGCAAGGACGTCTACCTCAAGGATATCTGGCCTACCAATCAGGAGATCGCCAGCACCATCGCCAAGGCTCTGACGCCTGCGATGTTCAAGAAGCGCTATGACAACGTCGCCCTGGGTCCGGTCCAGTGGCAGAACATTCGAGCTGGCCAGGATCTGACCTTCACCTGGGATGCAAAGAGCACCTACGTCCGTCACCCACCCTACTTCGAAAACCTGCCACGTGAAGCCAAGGGTCAACTCGATATTCTCGGCGCTCGTCCTTTGGCCATCCTGGGTGACAGCGTGACGACTGACCACATTTCACCGGCTGGAAACATCAGCAGCAAGGGACCTGCAGGTACCTACTTGCAAAATCATGCGGTCAAGCCTGTCGACTTTAACTCTTACGGGGCTCGTCGCGGCAACCATGAAGTCATGATGCGAGGGACCTTTGCCAACATTCGCATCAAAAACGAAATGCTGGGTGGCAAAGAGGGCGGCAACACCAAGTACATCCCCACCGGTGACGAGATGTCGATCTACGACGCCGCCATGCGCTACAAGGAGCAGAAGGTGCCGCTCGTGGTTATCGGGGGCAAAGAATACGGCACAGGCTCATCGCGGGACTGGGCTGCAAAAGGTACCAATTTACTGGGTGTACGCGCGGTTATCGTTGAAAGCTTCGAACGGATCCACCGTTCAAACCTCATCGGTATGGGCGTATTACCGCTCTTTTTCGTCGACGGCCAGGACCGGAAGAATCTGAATCTGACGGGTGAAGAAATCTTCGACATCGCCGGCATCCCCGCGATGAAGCCTCGTCAACGGCTGAGCTGCACGATCACCTACAAGGATGGCACCAAGAAAACCATCCAAGTCCAAAGCGCGATCTACAGCGAAGATGAGCTCGGGTACTACAAGAATGGTGGCATCCTCCAGTACGTCCTACGTCGCCTAGCAGCCAAATGAGTGTCCAAAGACCCGCCCGAGAGGCGGGTCTTTCCTGTCTACTCTCGCTTTTTGCCTTTCGTCCTTTACAGCCTTAAGTCCTGCTCCCTATCATGGAGACATCCACACGTCATAGGTTCAAGGTGAGCTGGGGTGATATCATGCAAGTTCTGGCTGCTCTTTTCGTATTGCTGATTCCCGCATCGACGCTCGCTTCGAGCCCTCACTTGACAGCAAACATCTCTCATCTGAACGCTGCTTTTCGCATTGAATCGATCGTTTTCAATCGCTTCAACCCCATTACAGGTGAGCCAGATGAACGACAGCAAGCGGGAAGCACCACCTATGCCAACAGTCCGGCTGTGGGTCTTGGGCTTGCATGGCAATGGTCCGAAGATTTGAATCTAGGAGGTGAATGGAGCGCTTCACGATTCTATGGCTCGACCAATATCCGGTATCAACTGAACCGCCTCATGGCCCATGCTGCCTACCAGCTGGGACAGCTTGGCAACTATCCTGTGTTCGCAGAAGTGGGTCTTGGTATCAGCAGCCTGGATACGACGCTTGACCCCCGAAGTCTGATCGCAAATACCATTCAAGTATCCTACGACATCGATACCTGGCGCGATCTGAGCTGGAAACTTGGACTGGGGACGCGCCTCTTGCAATGGGACGATGCGGTCGTAAACCTGAGCTATCGTCACGTCCAAAGTCTTCGCAAACCAGATCTCGATGTCACTTTCAGTGGCACAACGAAGGATCCGTTTAGCGACCAGATCTTGGATTTCCGACAGACTTACCGTTGGCAAAACGTGAGCCTGACCACGCAAGAACTTCTTCTTGAAGTCGTGCTTGACTGGCCTTGATGGGGTGACTCTTGATACCGATGGAAGCGCATGCGAGAGGAGCGGTCCCACGAGGACTCGAACCTCGACCAGAGCTTTAGGAAAGCCCCGTTGTATCCTGTTCAACTATGGGACCAGAGCGACATAGACTTTAGCTTATTTTTTCCTAGACTGCCAAGTTAGAAACGCAGGGGGGCCTCGCGACCGGGGCCCTCCCCACCGATCTCAGCTCAAAATCAGCAAAGGGTCCTCGAGATAGGCGACCAGAGTCTGAAGGAAAGCTGCCCCGACAGCCCCATCAATCACCCGATGGTCACACGATAGGGTCATCGTCATGCGTTGCTGCACTTCGACCGCACCCTTTTCATTGACCCACGGTGTAGGAATCGTCGCGCCTACAGCGAGAATCGCAGCCTGAGGGGGATTGATGATCGCGGTGAAGTTCTCCACGCCCATCATGCCAAGATTGGAGATGGAGAACGTGCCTCCCTGGTATTCGTCCGGCTTCAACTGACCTTTTTTGGCTCGATCAATCAGATCCCGTGATAACTGAGCAATCTCACGTGCCCCCAACAGATTCGCATGTCGAATGACCGGGGTGATCAGTCCGTCGGGAATGGCCACAGCGACTGCTATGTGGGCAGCACCGAAGCGACGAATGGTCTCACCTTGCCAGGAGGAATTCACTTCTGGGTGTTTGATCAAAGCCCGCGATACCGCCAGGACCAAGAGATCGTTGACGCTGACCTTGGGCAACTTACGCTCTTCAGCTTCAGCATTCAAACGGCTGCGCCAGGCGTTGAAGCGGAACATATTGGCCGAACGGGAGAGATAGAAGTGCGGCGCATCGTTCTTAGCTGCATGCAGGCGTTTGGCAATTGTCTTCCGCATCATGTTGACGGGAATATCCTGATCGCCGATCTGCGGCAGCGGAAGGGGGGTGATCGGACCAATTTTCGGAAGTTCGGGGCTCGGAATTGGAGTCGCAGGCGGCAGCGCAGCAGGGGCTGCGGGTGATGGCGCACGCGGTGCAGGCGCTGCCCCACTCAAAGCTTTTTCCACATCGCGCACCACGACTCGACCCTGAGGCCCCGAGCCTGAAATCCCGCCCAGATCGAGCTGATTCTCTTCAGCTACTTTGCGAGCGAGGGGCGAAGCCCTTAGGCGACCATCTTGCACCGCCGTTGGTTTCAGCTCTGTCGCTTGGGCGACTGGAGCTTGCGCTGCGGCCGGCGCATGAGCGGGGGCTTTACTGCCTCCGGTCAGAGCATGAAGATCAAACTTTTCGCCTTTTTCCCCGATCACACAGATCGGCTGATTTAGCTGACAGGATTGGCCAGCTGCGACTAGGATCTTGAGCAACACACCCTCAAACGGGGAGTTGTATTCCATCGTCGCCTTGTCGGTTTCAATCTCGACAAAGGCTTCTCCTTCTTCGATGAAGTCACCTTCTTTTTTCAACCAAGCCGCGATTCCACCTTCTTCCATCGTGTCGCTGAGCTTGGGCATCTCGACGATTTCTGCCATATATCACCACCTTGAGGAGTTTAAACGTAAAGCACTTCCTTCACCGCCTTCACGATGCGATCCACCTGCGGCATCACGCGATGTTCCTGAGCCTCATTGTAAGGCATGGGAACGAACTCGTTTGTGACCCGTACGACAGGAGCATCGAGATCGTCGAAGCACTCTTTCTGGACGCGATCTGTAATCTGCGCCCCGACCGAACCAAAATCCCAGGCTTCCTCAACGATCACCAAGCGGTTGGTTTTCCGCACGGATGCGAAGATCAAACCCTCATCGAGAGGCTGTAAGGTGCGCGGATCTAATACTTCAACCTGGATACCCTGCTTGGAGAGTTCCTCGGCCGCTTCGAGAACTTTGTGCAGGACCTTGTTCCACGCGATGACGGTTACATCTCGGCCTTCGCGCTTGATATCGCCAACTCCGAGAGGAATGGTGTATTCGCCCTCTGGAACTTCGCCCTTCCAGCCATACATCATCTCGCTTTCCAGAAAGAGCACCGGATTATGGTCGCGAATCGCTGATTTCAGGAGGCCCTTAGCATCATAGGGCGTCGCGCATGTGACCACTTTAACACCGGGGAAATTGGTAAGCATCGGCTCATACGCTTGACTGTGCTGAGCTGCAAGCATATGGGCTGCTGCATTTGGGCCACGGAATACGATGGGCACGTTGTACTGACCACCGGACATGTAGAGCATTTTCGCAGCATGGTTGACGATCTGATCGAGAGCCTGAATACCAAAGTTCCAGGTCATGAATTCGATAATAGGTCGGAGGCCCACCATCGCCGCACCCACACCGAGACCAGCAAACCCCGCCTCAGAGATAGGAGCATCCCACACTCTTTTCGGTCCAAACCGATCGAGCAAACCTTTTGATACTTTATAAGCGCCGTTGTACAGGCCTACTTCCTCGCCCATGAGGAAAACACTTGGATCGCGCTCCATTTCTTCGGCCATCGCCTGATTGAGCGCTTCGCGCATCGTTAATACGGGCATTGTTCAAAACTCCTTCTTCGTCTGTTCGGCTCACATGACCAGAACGTGATCCCACAACTCTTCTACAGACGGGTTGGGCGACGCGTCGGCAAATTCTTCGGCATCCTTCACGAGTTCCTTGGCTGCCTTGTCCCACGACTTCAGTTCTTCTTCGGTAGCGAGCTTGTGCTCGAGGAAGTACCGTTCCAGTTGCAGGATCGGATCACGATTCTTTTGGTAGTCCTCAACCTCTTCTTTGGTTCGATACGTCCCTGGGTCAGAGACTGAGTGGCCGCGATAGCGGTAGGTGAGGGCCTCGAGGAAATGAGGTTTCTTATCTCGCCGCATGTGATCGACAATATCTTTCACGTGGGAATGGACCGTGATGACATTCATACCATCGACGTCCGAGTAAGCCATGTCAAAGGCCAGTGCACGCTTCCAGAGTGCATCGACCGAAGTGGTGCGACGGATGTCTGTGCCCATGCCATACTTGTTGTTTTCGACGATGAATAGCACAGGGAGGTCCCAAGTTGCAGCCATGTTCATGGCTTCAAAGAACTGCCCTTGGTTGGTGGCTGCATCACCGAGATAGCACACACAGACATCGTCTTCATTGTCGTATCGGATCTTGAAGCCAACGCCCGCGGCAAGCGGAACCTGACCACCCACGATGCCGTGGCCACCCAAGAAGCGATGTTCCTTGCTGAACATGTGCATCGAACCGCCTTTGCCACGGCAGCATCCATCCACTTTGCCGAACAGTTCGGCCATCACCGCGCGAGGCGTGATACCCTTACCAATGGCTTGGGTGTGGGATCGATAGCCGCTGAGCATGTAGTCGCTATCGCGGAGCGCCGCCTGGACACCGACAGCCAGACCCTCTTGGCCAATATGCAAGTGGCAGAATCCCGAAAACTTCTGCTTAGTGTAAGCAAGTCCCACACGCTCTTCGAAGCGACGGAACAAACACATGTCCTTGTACATCTGTACAAGAAGCCCCCGATCGGGTGGGTTTTTCTTCTTCGCAGTCATTTTTTGCCCTTCAAAGTACTGAGATCTCGTAAATTTACGATCCTGACCGACGAAATATGCGTTCTGATCGCATAAAAAAGCTGAAACAAATTGCTTCAAGCTGTTTACACCAAACAGAATGACGAAAAAATACAATTCAACTGAAGCGTCGGATCGCTATCGTCGCATTTGTGCCACCGAAGCCGAACGAGTTCGACAGGGCGACCTGAATCTTACATTCTCGTGCCTCGTTAGGGGTGTAATTGAGCGGACACGCAGGGTCGGGTGTCTCGTAATTGATGGTCGGTGGAATGACTCTGCGATGCACGGCCAGAGCCGTATAAACAGCCTCAATCCCTCCTGCCGCTCCGAGACAGTGCCCCGTTACACCCTTGGTCGAGGAAATCGCAACACGCTTGGCATCGTCGCCAAATAAATCAAGGATCGCTTCGCTTTCGTACTGGTCGTTCAGTGAAGTCGATGTCCCATGCGCATTGATGTAGTCGACGTCACGAGGTGTCAGACCTGCCGACTTAAGAGCCATGTCCATAGCCCGAAATCCGCCCTCGCCCCGCTCAGGGGGAGCTGTGATATGGAAACCGTCGCCGGATACCCCATAGCCAATAACTTCGGCATAAATGCGCGCGCCTCGCTTCCTGGCATGTTCGAATTCTTCTAGAACTAAAATACCGGCCCCCTCTCCCATGACGAATCCATCTCGGTCTTTATCGAAGGGGCGAGAGGCCGCTTTCGGGTCATCATTGCGAGAGCTCAGAGCCTTCAGGGCAGCGAAGGAAGCAATACCCAAGGGACTGATGGCACTTTCTGCACCCCCGCAGACGAAAGCGTCAACGACGCCTTTTCGAATCCACTCATAGGCTTCCCCCACTGCATGCGTGCCACTCGAGCAAGCCGTCGCAGGACAAATGTTTGGTCCGCGGAGGCCGTATTTGATGGAGACGTAGCCAGCTGCCATATTCGGAATCGCGAAGGGGATGAAGAACGGTGAGACCCGCTTTTCGCCTTTTTCACGCAGAATAAGGGCATTCTCTTCGATGTCTTGAATTCCGCCCATACCCACGCCGATGATACAGCCGTAACGTTCCGTATTCCGATCAAGGGGCAGGCCGCTATCTTTAATGGCTTCATCAGAAGCCATGGTTGCGAAGGTCACGAAGCGACTCAGGCGCCGCTCGTCCTTCGGGTCAATGATTCCTTGGGTTGCGAGTTGCCGGACTTCACCTGCGATTTGCACTCGATACGAACTCGGATCGTAAAGTGAGATGCGATCGATACCAGAACGGCCCGATATTGCGGCCTCCCATGCATCCTTCACGCTGTTGCCAGTTGGGGCCACCATTCCTAGTCCGGTAATCACGACTCGTCTCATGGTTTCACCTTCGTCTTTTTTTGTGCAGCCAGACGATTCTTATGCTCAAACTATCTGACGTAGCCATAGAGATGGCTTGCGCGGAGCTGAGATAGTGCGAGCGTCCCTGTCTTATCAAACTTCGACAGGATCGACCAGCTATCAGTTGTAAGCTTCTCACTCGTCTGCGTCCCTGCATGGCCTGTAGGCTTCTTCCTACAAAGACCGGTAGCTCCCCTGCGGACTGTGCCTCCACCGAGGGACTCTGGACCCTTGTAAACGCCTAGCCTCTCAGCTCTCTCAAAGCTCAGAGGGGGCATTCAGGACCGACGTGATCTAGAAACCTGGGCGCATCTTAGCATGGCGCCTGAGATTCCTTAATCCGGGAATGTGGCGCAAATCAAAGACGGATTCGGACGGGGGTAGACGGTTCTTCTGGTAAAGCAGAAAAGCCGCAAAACTCAGCAGGATCAGGTTGGGGAGCCAGGCTGCCAAAGGAGCTGACAAGAGACCTTTTTCGGCTAAAAATTTAAATGACATCATCACGACATAGCCAACCACTACGGACAGGCAAGCTGCCAAAAAACCATAACTCTTCCCGCGTCGCTCGTCATGAATGCCAAAGACCATAGCCAAAAGAGCAAATATGACCGCCGCGAACGGCATGCTGAACCGCTGGTGAAAGAGATACCGTGCCTTGAGATAATTTTCACGTTCTTTGGGATTGTTGCTGAGCGCAACGGTATCGATGTAGCCCCAGAGTTCCTGAGGTGTGTAGGATCGATAATCGTCTTCCGGGTTCTCTGCACCGAAGATTTGATCGCGAAAAATACGCAAAAGGTCAAGTTCGGCTCGCTTGAATTTCACGACAGAACTCGAATCATCGTCAGGTTGCGTCGAGTAGATGAGACCGTAGTCAAAAGCCATTCTAAGATCACCATGTTCTACCGAGCCTGTGATGGAGGCGGCTGGCGCCAGCAGGGTAAAATGTTGTGTTTGGCTTTCGCGCCCTGGAGCCAGCATCACATTCTCGAAACGCGTCCGATCCGGTGATATGGTCTCAGCGTAGAGGACATAACCCAAGAAGTCATCGAGAAAAACCCCTTCTTTCATCTGATAACGAATCATATTGTCGAGTTCGGTCTGTGTCTTCCGATGATAAAACTGGATGGTTTCACGTCGCCCCCAAGATTCGAAATAGACAGCACCTACCGTCGCGACTCCCCAAGCTGCTGCCGTGATGGTCAGAACGGGAAGAAGGGCTCGCTGCAAGGAATAACCTGATGCGAGCATCGCTGCATATTCACCATCTGCCGAGATCCGACTGAAAGCAAGAAGGATGGCGAAGAGTAGAGCAATGGGAACTATGATCGAAATGAATGGCATGAGGATAAACAAAAAGGGCAGGAGGATATTCTCGAGCGACAGTCCAAACGTCACCAGAACTTCCGACAGGCGCACCAGCTGGGACACAACGATGACAGCACTCAGCACGCAGAAGACGGTGATAAACTGCGGCACGATTTCCATGATGAAATAAATGAACAGGGTGATAGAACGTCTCCTTCGTCGATACAGGACCCAGGGCCCCTTGAGCGTAACACTCTATTATCGCTCGCTGAGAGGTCGGCAGCAAGGATTCCCCGTTTGCCTTCGGGCACAAGTCCATGTAAAAATGCAGAGGTATCCTGTACAATAGGCTACTGATGAGACCACAAACTGTCCCCGATGTTCAAACGTTTAATAGAGGCAGAGGATCAGAGTGTCAAACTCCCGCATTTCTTGCCGTAGCTGGCTATACTTCCCATTTTTTTGGCTCGCCAGCTGCCTCGCCTGTCATCCGTCATCCGCACAAAAGGCTCCCGAGACCAAGGCAGCCCAGGTGGAGCCTGTCCTGAATCCCGGTAGTTTCCCGGTTCCCCTCGACCTTCCCGAATGGTCGGAAACCGAAACCAACCCCCAACTCAACGGCCGACCGGTCACTATAATTCCAGCCATTCAGAATCACTTACAAAAGTATATCCGCAACGGGGGCAACCCGATTGCAGCCCTAGTGATGACAGATGTCAAAACGGGTGAGATTCTAGCGATGGTCCAGGGTCAGGACCCCCGTGCCTGGGGTTCGGAGACCCATTCAGCTTTGCACGTCGGTTTCCCGTCGGCCTCACTGTTCAAGACCGTCGTTGCTGCAGCGGGTTTTGAGATTGCACAATTGGAAGCCGAGGCCACCCTCAGTATGTTCGGAGGTTGTTCTCACGTGTATGCACGCGGCATTTGGCCACCGACGGAGAGCAGTAACCCGAATCAAGGATTGAGCCTCCGTCGCGCTTACGCACATTCGTGTAACGGCTTCTTTGCTAAGCTAGCGGTGAACCGCATCGGTCTCGGGCCGATTCTCAGCATGGCGCGCAAGCTGGGTTGGAACAACGGTCAGCTAGCAGCCGACTTCCAGGTCCCGCCTAGCCCCCTCCGCGAGCCTAATCCTACCTCATCGAGCATACACACCATCGGTAAATTCGCCGCTGGCTTCGGTTCCGTTGGTATTTCCGCCGTACACGCTGCTTGGCAGAACATGGTTATCGCTAACGATGGCATGGCGATACCGGTTCACCTGTTTAGGGACACCAACATCAAGGATCCGCAAGCCCAGGCCAAACGGGTGATGGAGGCCGATACGGCCATCAACCTTCGGCGGATTATGGACGCGACTGTCACGGCAGGCACGGCCTCCTCGGCCTTCAATCGAGGACGCTTCCGGGTGCTCAGGACCGAAGTTGGCGGAAAGACTGGCACGCTCACGGGCAACCATCCCCAGGGTTTGACGACTCTCTTTGCCGGCATCTACCCCTTGGAGAATCCTGAGGTCGCTGTCGCTTCCGTGGTGCTGCTTGAGAACCTCTGGCGTTTCAAAGCCACGAATTTGGCTGCTGAGGCCATTATGGCATATCATGACTACAAGAACAGTCCCGACTCTCCACTGAAAACAGCCCGCAAGATGGAGCCCGAGGCGCCTCCGCGCTGAACCATAAGAATTACTTACGAGGCAGTGATTGCTCCCCCCTTGCAGTATAGCTTGCCCCCCTCAATCATTCGATAATTGGCAGCGAATGATTCTGCTTTGCAGTTGGGCCGGGCATTTGCTAGCTAGACGCCAAGCATATCGCTAGGACCAAGTAGGAGGGCTTTATGAGTTCGCAGTACTCGATACCCGTGCTGGATCTTGAGGATTTCACCAGCGGGAACGAAGAACGGAGACGGGCATTCATTCACGGTGTGGGATCAGCTTTGCGCGAAGTTGGGTTTTTCGCTTTAACCAACCACACGATATCCCCCGAACTCATTCAGGACGGCTATGCAGCTGCCGCTGCTCTCTTCGAGCTCGATGAAACTACCAAAAAAAGCTACGAAATTCCGGGTATCAAGGGGCAGCGAGCTTACACCTCTTTCGGAAAAGAACATGCCAAAGATTCAAAGGCACCGGATCTGAAAGAGTTCTGGCACGTCGGCCAGGAGTTGTCTCTTGCGCAACTGGCCGCCAAATCATATCCGCCCAACGTTTGGCCCCGAGAACTCCCAAGCTTCCGACCTGTCATGCTCGACCTCTACTCGCGCCTTGAACAATGCGCGCTTTCGCTGCTTGAAGCTTGTGCACTCTATATCGGTGAAGAGGCCGCGTTGATTCGCAACATGGCGGTCGATGGTAATTCCATTCTACGGCTCATTCACTATCCACCAGTCTCTGCTGATCGTAACCCCTCGAGTATCCGTGCTGGAGCGCATGAAGACATCAATTTGATCACCCTCCTCATCGAAGCGACGGCGTCTGGTCTTGAGATCCTCGATCGCCACGGGCAGTGGATTCCAGTGACGACTCCCAAAGGCTGCATTATCGTTGATGCAGGCGATATGCTACAAAACTTAACGAATGGTTTCTTCAAATCAACCACCCATCGCGTGGTCAATCCCAACAACAGCCGCGAGCGTCGCTACTCGATGCCTTTCTTCGTGCACGCTCGAGGGGAAGTCGTACTTGACCCTCTGCCCTCTTGCATAGCGGTTACAGGCGGTGAACAGTTGCATCCCAATATCACAGCCGATGACTACCTGATGCAACGTCTGAAAGAGATTGGTTTAGCCTGATGTCATGAGGGGTCTCGACGCGAGGCGTAAGAGTTCCGAAGACCGGCTCCAAGAGGCACTCCTGCGACCTAGACATCGACGAAGCCAAGGCTGGTAAGTTAGGAAAGTTGTTTGAGATCCACGGCAACAGCGGCGAACCCTTCAACCTTCAAGCGGAAGGAAAGCCGCGAGCCGACTTGCAGACCAAGCAGCTCAGCTTTGACGACATCGCTCGGAAAAAACATGATCGAATTGCGCTGCAAACTGGGATCATCGACCGTGATCCAGCCGAGGCGCTCGGGGTTATAGTAATTCACTGTTCCCGCGTAGACATGATCAAACGCCTGTTCCCCGACGACCAGAGTCCCCTTCCTCACGATTCCATCCAAGGCCTTTTCGAGTAGCTCTTTTTTTGGATCATCTTTTTGAACCATGATGAACAGCATATGTTTGGCCCTGGTACAGGCTACGTAGAGTAAACTCGCCATGATGGGGTTCGTCAGCGGCATATGATACTCGCTCAGATTGGTGACGATCGCCACCGACGTTTCGAGTCCCTTGAAACTGCTGATGGTGGCTACTGAGATCGTTCCATCCCGGGGTGCCTCCTGAGTCTTGAGCGACTGAAGTTCCTCCAGCTGAAAGGATCCCGTTATTTTGACACCATGGAGGACCGATTCCGGCTGAAAAGGTCGACGAGCCGACAGGATCGTCAGCTCCTGGGCTTTCAGACCTTCCTCTTCGATCAGTCTTTGCAAAAGGTCCTGAAGCTTCTTTTGAGCTTCCTCGATGTCTTTATAGCTGACGATCTCTGGGATATAGCCAAGTCGACCGGAGTGGCTTACAAGTATCTGTCGCCCTGTTCGAAAGGCCCGCGCGAATGCGGCGATTTCCTTCGTTGTGCGATAGTTGTGAACGAGTGGAAAATAGGGTGCTGCGATCGGCAGGACATCCTCTGGCACGAAGCTATTCTCTGCTGCCCCGGAACCAAAGACTCCCTGGCTGCGATCGAAGAAAATATAAAAATGACTTTGCTCATTTCGAAGACAGGCCTCGATTGATTCCCACCAGAACGGCTGAACATCTTGCGCCTCATCACACAAAAGCACATCATAGCGAATCGGAGAGGCAAGGGTCGCGGCTTTGAGACGCTCTGGACCAACGTATTGAATCCAATCCTCACGAGATCCTTGAAACTCGTGAGGTCGCTTGAGAATATCGACGCCGTAGGCAGCCGCTGCTTCGGAATAGGTCAGCACTTTAACCCGCGTTCCCACTTGCTCCTTCATATAGTTATTGAGCAAAGGATTCGAGGAGAGTAGCAGAACCTCCTTGCCGGCGTCACGGAAGTGGCGCGCTAAGGCAATCGCCAGCATCGTTTTGCCAGTTCCTGCCTCCCCCTCGACAGCCAGGCGCTTGGTACCCGCCATGGGCGAAATGAGATTATCCTGGATGTGCTCCACGTCGCGCACTTTGTTTTCGTGTTGGTCGATGTAATCTCGAATATAGAGTCGACTCGCATAGTGGGTACCACGAAGGATCTTATCAAGAGCATCACCGACGTCACGAAACTGCAGATATTTTTCTGGCTGGGCTAAGCGTATGGCGTCAGGTAGCGCTTCGTCGAGGCGTTCAAGACGCTCACGCCCGAGGAGTAAGCCTGTTTCAAAATCAGCTCGTTCAGGGAAGTCCTTTTCGTAGATAGAAGGAAAGCACACCATATGTGTCATCGGGACCTTGATGTTCTTCTTCTTAAGATAGCGAAGAAAGCGGCTCTTCCAATTCAAAGCTTGTGCGAAGGGATTTTTGATAGAAAAACGCTCACCAAAGCGATTCTCCGAGTAAAACTGCTGCTCGTCCGGGTTGTAGATGATTCGACCCCCTTTGACTTCGAGGATCACGAGCCCCCACTTCGGATGATAAAGCACAAAGTCTATTTCGTTATCCGTCAAACCCTGCTCATGCTCAAAGCCCGAGAGGGTACAAGAATAGTAGACGGTCCAATCTGATTTGAGCCTTTTAAGCAGCTGGTAGACCTGCTCTTCTGCATGGCTGGCGAAGATCACACGGACCTTATCGCTATTGGGGTAAATCTTGGCCATGCTGTTCATCCTCAGAAGATGTCCGACTGAAGAGGTGTCGGCGGGTCCTCGGATGAACTTTGTGATCTTTAGGTAAGGTTAAAGACTCCCCTCCCTATTTACCCGCTGACGCGGGCTTGTGAGGAAGGAGATTCCTGGGCTGACTCCCTTAAGGGCGATAAAGTCAAAAACCCCTCGATCTTACGACCGAGGGGTTTTTGTTATGGTTAGGCTGCGCCGAGCTACTCTCCCACAGGTAATCCTGCAGTACCATCGCCGCTGAGGTGCTTGACTTCCGTGTTCGGGATGGGAACGGGTATTTCCACCTCGCCATTGGCACAGCCAA
>Ga0315902_10002296_pt1 | contig 29985 bp, 22 predicted proteins | sample LakEriMetagenome_9_FD_203523 | JGI IMG/M metagenome (GOLD analysis project Ga0315902, IMG submission 203523) | Freshwater fungal communities from buoy surface, Lake Erie, Ohio, United States - Buoy 12 MA117 | ecosystem: Environmental > Aquatic > Freshwater > Lake > Lake biofilm | place: USA...
GTCTCCGTCGGCTCGACGTGTACGTCGCTGGCGTGCGTACGTAGCGCATCGCGCATCACGCCGTTCACCAGCGTGACGACGGGCGCCTCATCGGCCGCCAGCCCTCCTCCACGCCCATCGTTCTCACTGGACGCCGGACTCTGGAGCTCCGTGTTGCCGTCGCTGACCCCATTGGCGTCCGCGGCGTCTCGGGCCACGGTCAGCAGGGCCGCCCGAATGTCGTCAAGTGGCGCCGGGACTTCGTGAACGGTCGCGCCGAAAAACCGGCACACCTCGGCCGTCGTGATTCGCGACAGCGGCCGCGCCACCGCGATGGTGAGCACACCCGCGTCCAGCGTCAGCGGAATGCACGCATGTTCCTCCAGAAACCGCGGCGACATGCGTGCGGCGAGCGGTCCTGACGCCGCCTCACGCAACGCGCGCCCATCCACGGCCACACTCACGGCGTATTGGGTGGACGACGCGCCGGAGGCGTCAGGACTCCGGGCGCCACGCCGTCGAGGCGCTGCTGCGACCGTTCGCGCAAGGCATCAGCCTCTGCATCCGTTCGAATGACCCGCGGCGTGACGAAGATGGCGATCTCCGTGCGGCTATTGCTGCGGGCCTGGCGCTTGAAGAGCGCGCCAAGCAGGGGCAGATCCTTGAGCAGCGGTACTCCGCTCTCCGACTGCTCCTGGGCACTCCCGATCAGTCCTCCAATCACGACCGTTTGGCCATTGCGGATGATGGCGCGCGTCGTCGCCTCGCGCGTGGAGATGATCGGCGCATTGAGGGCGGCCGAGACCGTCTGCGTGGTGAGCGAACTCACTTCCTGCAAAATGCGCACGCTGACGTAATCGTCCTGATTCACCGTAGGGACAATCGTGAGGGTGGTCCCGACATCCTGATACTGCACGGCGCGATCGATCGCGACATCATTGCCGAGTCGCGTGGACGAGATGAACGGTACGCGACTGCCGACAAGGATCCGCGCTTCGCGATTGTTGGCGGCGAGGATTTCCGGAGTGGACAGCACCCGCACATTGGTGCGCGACGCGATCGCGCGCAGGACGGCCCGCACATCGATGTCGTTCAGACTGGACACCCGCAGCGCGAAATCCTGCCGGCCGCTGGTCGCGTCGTCGACATCCGGATCGCCCACGCGGACGCCCGCGTCGCGCCCGATGGCCGACCAGTTCACGCCGAACTCCTCGCCACGTCCAAGCGCCACCTCGGCTACCGTCACTTCGAACAACACCTGGGGCGGTCGCGCGTCGAGTGCCTCGATCGTCTCGCGCAGCAGCGGATAGTTCGGCGGCGCCGTGCGAATGATCAGCGCATTCGTGGGAATGCTGGGGACGATGGTCGTGCGTCCCACCAACGCACCGGCCTGTGCAGCCCCGGCGGAATCGGCGCGGACGGGCGCCGCGGTTGCATCCGTCGCGCCGGCAGGACGGGCGCGGAAGGTCTCCAGCTCGCGGCGACGGAATCCATCCAGCGCGGCGGAGAGGCCGCGATCGGCGAGCGAACCCGATCGCCCGCCAGCTACGACCACGTCGTACGCCTGCCCAAGCGCCGATGCGAGATCTTCCGCATCGGCGAAGCGGAGCGGCACGACGTACGTCCGCAGCCCGGCTTCCCCGAGCGGCGCTTCATCGAGACGCGCGAGCAGCTCGAGATACCGCGCCACGTGGACGCCACGATCCGTCACGAGCATCGCATTCGTGCGCGTGACCGGTTCGATGCGCGCACTGGCACTCGCAACGGCCCGCAGAGCGCTCACGGCTTCCTCCGCGCGCAGCCCCTTGAGCGGACGCAAGACGGTGACGAGCCCCACGGGCGCCGGCGAAGGAAGCGTTCCCTCGGCGTACACAGCGCCGGTTGCGGGGGCCTGCGCCACCGGCATCACCTGGGCAATCGTGCCGCGCGGGATCAGCATCAGGGCGTGCGTCTCGAGCAGTGACTCCAGCAACGCCCCCACATCGCCAGAGGTCGTGGCGCTAGCGGTCGACAACGTGACGCGCTGCTCCGGGACTTCGGAGAGGACTACGGTGAGGCCGAGCAGTCGACCCAAGGCGCGGATGACGTCACCCAGTGGTGCATCGACGAAGTTCACCGCGAGGCCACTGTGTTTGGCCTCCTGCGTCGTCGCGGGTCTGGTCGGTTGTGCGGCCTGGGCAACCAGCGGGGTCGGCGCCGCGCACACGAGCGCGGCCGACAGAGTGAGGAGCGGGATGAGCTTCACGGCACTTCCTTGTCTGGACGCGCCAGACGCAGCGTAACAGGTCCCGATGGTCCGGACAGGACCACGGCGTCAGTATCGATTCGGACCACACGGAAACCTCCCGCACGATCCCCTTCCCCATACACCTGCGGCGTCCGCTGACTCGCGTCGAGACGCAGCAGCGCCATGGCGCGACCATCGGCCCGCATCGTCCCGAAGAGGGCGGGTACGTTCTCCGTCGACGCGCCGGCGGAGACATCCATCGGCATCGCCATCGGCATCGCCCCCGCCGTCGGATCCGCGAAGGCCGATGGGGTCACCTCGACCTCGGCATCGGATTGCGGCAATTGAAACCGCGTAGCGGGCGGTCGACGCGTGATCGAAAAGATGTTGTTGCTGATGATCAGCGCGACGGTCGAATCGCCGTCGGGTGAGCCGGCCGCCGTCGTTGGGCTCCCCGAGTCTACGGGGATGACGGGGAGCAGCCGTGCCGCATCATCGACATCGAGGTGTGGCGCGCGATTCCACCAGAACGCGGCGAACAGCAAGATGGCGATTGCCATGAGACGCAACGCCAGGATCGTCCGCGCCTGCGTCATGGTGCACCGCCCACGAACGGGGCCCGCAGCGTCATGGATACCTGCAGTGGCTCGCCGCGCAGCGCCGAATTCGGCGTGATGGTGAGCTCGCGAATATCGAGTAATCGCGGCCCACCGTGCAGTGCATGGAGCCATGCCGTCACGCCGTGAATGTCACCAATTGCCGTCACGGTGACCGGGACCATCGCGATGGCACCGAGCGTTTCGGCGTCACCCGCAATATCGAGAGACTGGACACTGACGCCGGCAGATTGTGCTTCATCCTGTACGAGCGTCTGCACTTCGGCACCGGCCGCCGCAGCGGATCGTGCCGTGACCAATCGCGGCATGGCGGCATAGCGCGCGTCCCGTGCCACGACCGAGTCGCGCACGGCATCGGCCTGTCCGAGCAGTGCCCGCAAGCGCACGAGCTGCTCCTGCTTCATGGCGATGGTGGATTCCCGATCCATCCAGCGAGTCGCCTGATGCCGCATCCAGCCCCCGACGCTCACGGCCACGATGGCCGCTGCCAGTGCGATCATGGCGCCACGTGCCGTGATGGGTGACGGTTCCGTGTTACGGCGCTGCATGGAACCCGATCGAAAAGCTTTCACGTGCGCGGCCCTGATCCGTGAAGCGCGTGGTCGCGGTCAGAACGCGGACCTCGGTGAATCGTGCATCCTGCTCGAAGGCCCGAATAACCGCCGCCGCATCCGTGGCACTGCCGTCAATCTGCCAACCGCCGGCTTCCATGCGAACGCGCATCACGGTCGCACCGCGCGGCAGGACTCTACTCACGGCCCCGAGCGTGGCGATCGGGTCGCGCCGTGACGCCTGTATCGTGGCGACAGCGTCGCGCTCCTGCGCCAGCTGCGTGAGTCGATCGAGATCTCTCTGGACCGGCGCCGTGAGCGCCTCCTGTCGTGCGAGGGCCACATCAATCACTTCGAGCTGCCGCTCACGCGCCCGATCCACCGCCGCCACCACGACGGCCACGGCGGCGATCACGGTCAGCAGTGCCGCCCCGAGGTACTGCTGCCGACGACGGCGGCGCTGTGCCATCGACGAGGATGACATCAGTTGCGTGTGGGCGGCGGCATCGATGGCGAGGATTGCACCAGCGGCCGCGAGAAATTTCGGGGGCAGCCCAGCCTCGGTGCGGTTGGCATGCGCAGCGTTGGAGCCCTCACCGTCCAGATCGAGGTATTCCGACACGGCCTTCGCCCGCTGTTGCGCCGCAGGAAGCATGCGCCATCGCGCGACCGCGGCCGATTCGACGCCCTCGACGGGCGCCCATTCCCCGAAGGCGTCGATCCACGCGTCGATCTGCGCGGTATCGATAGCAAACGCCAGATCGGTGGTTGCGGTCGTCGGGGATGGGGCGAGCGCCACCGTCGCCGTGCGGGAGGCGCCGAGGAAGAAGCGATCCGGCTCGAGGGCGATCATCGCGCGGCGGTGGTCGGGCGACGCCGGCGGCAACGTGACCGCGGCCGTGCGAAGAAACGCCTGATCGACGGCGAGTCCGATACGGGCCGGCGCCGGCCACTGGGCGCGGAGCGTGGCGACCACGAGGTGTGGTCGGCTCGGCGCCCACGCCGCTTCGTGCGTCACGCGCACCGCGCCCGTTATGGGATGGCGCATCACGACGCGCACATGGGTCGGGGTCAGCTCCACGCCGGCCACCAGCTTCACAGCACGCGCTCCCGACGTCGAACGAACGTCACCGTGTTCCCCTGAATGGCATATACATCCTGAATCTCCCACGTCAGCGGATGTCCCGCCTGCCAACCACGACTGATCACCAGGACGCGCGAAGGCTCGTCGCGCAGTTCTCCCCCGGCCACGGAACGTACCGTATCGGACGCGGTCCGGCGATTGATGGCGCCATCGCCGTCCACCGTGAGATAGGGTAACGCGCGGTCCCGCAGTCCCGGCGGGAACCCCGGGAGGGTACGGAGTTCGTCGATTGACCGGATCATGCGCGCCGGCCTTGCCGATGGCGCAAACCGCTCGCCGCCGATCGGTCCCCCGGCCGCGTCGGTGGTCGCGACGGGCACCCCGTCCGTGCGCTCACGATACCGGGCAAGAGCGCGTGTTACCGCCTCCGCCTCCGTTGGCGACCCGAAGAGGGCAAAGAATCGCGTGAGTTGGTCATCTGAGGCCATATTCACGTCCAGCAAGGTGCCGATATCCTGCACCACCACGGTGATCCGGCCATCGCCCACGGGGATTTCACCATCGAGCTGCGGGAGACGATCGAGGGCGTTGAGCGCCTCACGCCGCGCGACCGTATCGGTTGCCGTCGACACGATGGCCGAGAGCGCCTGAGTGGCGAGTACCACCCCGCTTTCAGCGCTGGTTCGCGCGATGACGCGCGCGCGAAGATTCCCGGCCATGCCACCGGCTCGTCGTGCCGATGCCACCGACACCATGGTCACGGCGCCGATCACCACGACAAGCCACAGCACCAGCAGGAGCGCGAGCCCGCGGCGAGGGCGGTGTCGATGACGGCGTCGCCGCGATGTCGGATTCGGCACGGGGCTCGGACGGGGCGTCGCTGAACAGATCGGCTGTCTCATCGCCACGACTCGGCACCAACGCGCGTGACCAGCGGAACACCGAGCAGTTGCCCATCCCTGCCGATGAACCGAGCCTCGAGGGCACGCGGAACCGTCCCCGGCCCACTCCACCGCTCGGACCAGACCGAATCGGCCGGGGGGATCACCCGAAGGGCCAGCCCCTGCACATCGTCGAGACGAGTCTGCAACACGGGCATCGCGGGATCATCGGTCAGGGCGCGCAGCAGCACGCTGACCCCATCGTGGTAGACAGTCACCTGCCATTCGTCGCCGGCACCGGCCAAGGCCGTGAGGCCCCGACTACGAAACGTGAGCGTGTCGGCGCGCAAACCGTTGGGGGTATAGCCCGTTCCGATGGCAAAGACCGTATCGACCGGGCCATTCCCCGGTACCGCGTGGCGCAACGCGTCCATGAGCAGCGCCCGGAACTGGAGCTGGACCTCGGTGGTGGCACGGTGCTGGGCCACGCGCTCACCAGAGGCGAGGCTCACATCGGCCGCGACGAGCGCCATCGTCGTGATCAGGGCGGTGATCGTCAGCGCCACCACCACTTCGAGGAGCGTAAAGCCGCGGGGCGCACGCGTCCTCATGGCGCCGCATCTCGCACCAGACGGTGCAGCACGAACGGTGTGCCATCCGGAGCAACGGTCGTCACGATCACCTCGGAAATCCCCGGCGCATGGGGACGCACGGTGACCGTGGTGCGGAGGCCGTCGCTCGATGCGTCAGGTGACAGCACCCCTGGTGATGATGTGGCGAGGAGCGCGGCTTCCATCGCCGACTCGGCCGTCGACACCACGCGTTCCCAAACGATCGCGTCGCGCGTGGTGCGTTGCGTCCCCTGTGCCAAGCCGATCCATCCCACTGCCGAGAGTCCGACGATGACGAGCGCGGCGACCGCTTCGAGCAGCGTCATGGCGGCGTCCCGTCAGGACGCGCCATCACCGCCGTCGATGGCGCACAGCGCACCGGATCCCACGCTACCACACGGCGCCGCCCATCTTCAGGTGCGAGCGCTGGGTGGCAGGTACCCAACGGGCTGACCACCAGCGCCCCGGCATCAGGGTCTTCAGCGTCGATGCTGCGCGCCTCGCGCGTGGCGGTTCGCTGAATTGCCGCGAGACGGGTCGGGGCTTCCGGGGCCTTCAGCGCCGGTGGTCGCAGCGACGGGGCGACGATCGCCGCCACGAGCGTCAACAGGGTGAGGGTGACCACCACCTCGATCAGCGTCACGCCGGGGCGCAGTGAGCCCGCCACCATTTGGCGCGCCACCATCAGGCGGGACGTTCGCCGGAGCGCGCCGACGCGGTGCAGGTCGTCCCAGTCATCTCCGTCGCGCCCCCATACCGGCCAACTTGCCAAGCCCCCGGAACGGTGTCAACGCAGGGTTCGGCTCCCCTTCCCCTTGCGTATACCTAGAACTTCTATGCATAGTAGATCCATGGTATCTGCCCCAGCCTCCGGACCGGCCGCTGATGAGTGACCGGCTCGCCATCAACAAGGACCTGATTGCCGCCTCCTCGACGCCGATCGTCCTTGCGATTCTCGCCGAGGGGGACAGCTACGGCTACGCCATCCTGCAGCGAGTCAAGGATGCGTCCGGCGGTCGGATGGAATGGACCGACGGCATGCTGTATCCGGTGCTGCATCGACTGGAGCGGCAGGGGCATATCGAGGCGCGGTGGGAGCTCTCCGAGAATGGGCGCCGCCGCAAGTACTACCGCATCACCGATCAGGGACGTGCGCATCTGGCCGACGAGCGTCGGCAATGGCAGGCCGTCAATGATGCGCTACATGGCATCTGGCAGGCACTTTCGCGGGTCGTCTCGTGGTTTCACCCGGTGCCCTTCGCACCATCGCTACAGGAAGCATGACCATGGAGCCGAGCGCACTGTCTGCCTCGCTTGAAGAGCAGATCGATCAGTGGCGTACCTACCTGCGCCGCCGGCAGGCGATCCACACGGTGGATGTCGCCGAGCTGGAGGACCACCTGCGGGAGCAGGTGGATCACCTTCTGGAATCCGGGCTGGCGGGCGACGAGGCGTTTCTCGTCGCGGTCAAGCGCCTCGGCAATCTCGATGCGCTGTCGCGGGAATTCGCGCGTGAGCATTCCGATCGCCTGTGGAAGCAGCTCGTTGCCGCGACCCCGGATGGGGCACACGACGTGCGCGCGCGCACCGAGGGGTTCGTGGCCTTTGGCCTGGCGATCCTCGCCGCGGTCCTGCTCAAGCTCCCTGAGCTCTTTGGTGTCTCACCGGAGACGCATGAAGCCTTGTATGTCAGAAACGCCGCACTGCTCGTGCTGCCGCTGCTGACGGGCTTCTTCGCGTGGAAGCGTCAGATCGAGCCCAGGACCATGGGGCTGTTGGGCGGTGCGTTCGCCATCGCGGCGCTCGTCATCAACGCGATGCCGTTCACCCCGGAAGGCAGCACGTTCGTGCTCGCGACGCTCCATCTGCCGATCGCCCTCTGGCTGCTCGTCGGCTTGGCCTACACAGGGCGCCGGTGGTCGGAGGTCGCCGGTCGGATGGACTTCATCCGATTCTCGGGTGAGCTGTTCATCTACTACGTGTTGATCGCCCTCGGCGGCGGTGTCCTGACGGGCATGTCGCTGATGATCTTCGAGGCCATCGGGCTCAAGATCGAGGAGCTGTGGGCGGCGTGGGTCCTCCTGCCGGGTGCTGCGGGGGCCGTGCTGGTCGCGGCATGGCTCGTCGAGGCCAAGCAGAGTGTCATCGAGAACATGGCACCCGTGCTCACGCGTCTGTTCACCCCGCTGTTCGCCATGGCCTTGCTCCTCTTTCTCGGCGCGTTGGCATGGACGGGGCGCGGGATCGGCATGGACCGCAACATCCTGATCGGTTTCGACGCGTTACTCGCCCTCGTGGTCGCGCTGCTCCTGTATTCGATCTCGGCACGGGACCCGCAGGCTCCGGTCGGCCCGTTCGATATCGCACAACTCGTTCTCGTCGTGGCGGCGTTGGTGACTGATGTCATCGCACTCCGTGCGATCGCCGGGCGCATCGACGACTTCGGGTTCACGCCGAATCGGGTGGCCGCGCTCGGCGAAAATCTGCTTCTCCTTGTGAACCTCGGGGTATCGGCAGTACTCTCTGCCCAGTTCGTCCTCGGACGAGGATCGTTGGCGCGCCTCGAGAAGTGGCAGACCGACTTCCTCCCGCTCTACGCGTTGTGGGCGGCCGTGGTCGTTGTGGTGTTTCCATTCCTCTTCCACTTCGCCTGATCTCCCCGCCCATGCCATCAGCTGCTGCGCTGCTCCGCGTCGTCTTTGCCGGCCTCATGATTGCCACGCTGGTGCCGACCGCCGAGGCCTCGGCGCAGCAGGGCGGTACGCGCCAAAACGCCGGCGCCCGGGAGGTGATCAATCCCCCGGGGATCGCCCCGTTGGTGCCCGCCTATTCCGTCGCGATTCGTGATGGCGAATGGGTTTTTGTCTCGGGCATGACGGGGGTCAAGCCTGGCTCCCAGGACATCGTCGACGGTGGGACCGGGGTGCAAACGCGCCAGACGATGACCAACATCAAGGCCGCAATCGAAACCGCGGGCGCGTCCATGGCGGACGTCGCGGAGTGCACGGTGTTCCTCATCGACATGGCGGATTACGGCGCCATGAACAGCGCGTACATGGAGTTCTTTCCCACGAATCCGCCCGCGCGTGCCACGCTCGCGGTCTCGGCGCTCCCGCGGCCGACGGCCCGCGTGGAGATCAAGTGCAGCGCGCGGATCCGGCGGCGCTAGCAGCGATGTAATGACGACGACGGGATCCGTCGTCGCGACCGGGCGTAATCAGGCAGCGGCGCGCACCTGATTGCGCCCGCTGCGTTTCGCCTCGTACAGCGCCGCATCGGCGCGCCCCACCAGCATCGTGCCCGAGTCACGCGATGATGCCGTCGCGACACCGAAGCTGGCGGTCCGATGTCCCACCACCGGGAAGGCGCGCTGGGCGATCCGCTCGCGCAAGTATTCGGCGACGCGCTGCGCCTCCTCGAGAGAGGTATCGGGGCAGATCACGATGAATTCCTCACCACCCCACCGCCCCACCACGTCGGCGAAGCGCAGTCGTTGCTGCGCGACGCGCGAAATGCCGCGCAGCAGATCATCGCCGACGTTGTGTCCGAATGTGTCGTTGACCGACTTGAAGTGATCGATGTCGAACAGGATGACGCTCAAGGGTGGGCCGTCATGTCCACGATCCTGCAGCGCCATGTCCAATGCCGCCTGAATGTGGCGACGACTGTAGACCCCGGTGAGCGCATCCACGTGCGCGACCTCCTCGAGTTGCAGCTTGAGGATCTGGGCCGCGATACGTTCGCGCGTGAGCATGTTGCCCACGGCCACCATGAGAAAACCGCCGACGATCACCTCGTTGAGCAACACGACCGTGGCGAAGTCGGATCGCAGCTGGGTGAGCGGCACGGCGACGATGGCGGCGATGCAGGCGCCGATGACGAGCGGCCACCGGATGTGGCGGGGCAGGTAGAAGACGAGGTTCACGACGACCATCGCCAGCATGAACTCGAAGCCTGACGAGCGGAACCGGATCCCCAGAATACCGGTAACCAGAGCGCCCACCACCAGCATCCCGAGGGTGACGTGCTGCAGCATGGGCTTGGGGATGTGCGCCTGCGTCGCGCGACGCCGCGCCACCAGAATGGCCCCGACCCCGGAGGCACCGATCAGGAGATGTGCGACGGCGAGTGTGGGCCAGACCCAGGAGGACAGAATCGTGCCATCGACGACGCGCCGGAAATCCACCTGCAGGATCGCCAGGAACACCGGGAAGGCGAGCCACCCGAAGGCCGCGATCTTGCTTGCTTCACTCTCGTGCAGGCGGTCCTCGAGGGCCTCGCGACGCTGTAGCGTCAGGTTTTCAAGCAGGAGCCGTTCATCCATCGACTGCCAGAAGCGCCAGAGGCTGATACGCCACGCGCGCCTGGGGCGCAGCTGCCATTCATCTTCGGGAGGCAGCACCGGACGGCGCACGCCGGTAGCGGGGGTCGGCAGCACACGTGTCGGCCACTCCTCCGTCTCCCCCAGATCCGTGCTGCGTCGCCGCGTCGAGGCCATGAGAGAAAGATACGTGGTTCGGTTGCCCGCCGCGCGCCACGGTCGTAGCGTGGCGCTATGTCACTGACGACCAAAGTTCTTCTCGCCCTCATTGGCGGCATGGGGCTGGGCATCGGCATCGCCACCAGCGGTTCCCCGACCGCACTTGGTCTGGTCCCATGGATCGAGCCGCTCGGCACCCTGTTCGTGAATGCCATTCGCATGACGATCATCCCGCTGGTCGTCTCGAGTCTGATCGTCGGGATCACTGGTGCGCCCGATACGCGCACCATCGGTCGACTTGGTGGGCGAGCCTTGCTCTTCATGCTGGTGTCGCTCGCGGTGGCGAGTGCGATCGGCGTATCGGCGTCAGGCCCCCTCTTCGCCCTATTCCCCATCGATCCGGCGGCCACGGAGGCGCTGCGTGCCGGAGCCGGCGCTGGGGCGGCTACGGCAGCCGAAGGGGCGCGCAAGTTGCCCTCCATGGGGCAATGGCTGGTCGATCTGGTCCCGGCGAATCCCGTGAAGGCGGCAGCGGACGGCGCGATGTTGCCGCTCATCATCTTCTCTGTCGGCTTCGGCATCGCGCTGACGCGTATTGAGGCGGCACGGCGACGCGCCGTCGTTGCGGTCTTCGAGGGGATTCAGGATGCCTCGATCACGCTGGTGCGCTGGGTGCTCGACCTCGCCCCCATCGGGGTCTTCGGGTTGGCCGTCCCCTTGGCGGCCAAACTGGGGGTGAGCGCGGCCGGTGCGCTGGCCAGCTACATCGCGGTTGTGGTCGTCCTTTCGATCGTCCTGATCCTGCTGATGTATCCCGTCGCCGCGCTGCTGGGGCGCTTGCCGATTGCCACCTTCGCGCGCGCCGCACTCCCACCGCAGGCCATGGCGTTCAGTGGGCGCTCCTCGCTGGCGGCGATGCCGGCCATGATCACCGCGACGCGCGAAACGCTGCGCCTGCCCTCGCAGATCGATGGGTTTCTCATTCCACTGCTGACCTCCACGTTCCGCATCGGTGCGGGGGTTGGTCAGACCGTACCGATCGTCTTCATCGCCCACCTGTACGGCATCACGTTATCCCCCATGCAACTCGCGACGGTGGCCATGACGAGTGTCATTGCCTCGTTCTCCGTCCCGGGCATTCCCGGTGGGACCATCGTGGGGATGGTGCCGGTCCTCATGGCAGCCGGCCTGCCGATTGAGGGAGCCGGCATCCTGCTGGGTGTGGACACGATTCCGGACATGTTCCGCACGACCGCCAATGTCACGGGGGATATGACGGCGGCGGTGGTACTCGGACGGGGTGAGCGCAGCGAACGCTGATCACGCCCCTTGGTTTGGTATTAGAGCAGCGGCTGGCAGCGGTTCAGTGGCACCAGCCCCGTGGCACAACTGGGCTGTGGAAGCCCTACCGGACGCGATTGACCGCTCAGGTGAAGAAAGAGGTCGCTGGCGTTCCATCGCCCCGCCACCTCCACGCCGAACACCACGCCCGGTGCGGCGGCCCCACAGCTGAGCCAATACGCGGACGTGCCAAGATCCGGTGGTACCGAGCAACCGCCAAGCGCGAACCCTGCAATCTCGACCCCGTAAAAGCTGGGACCACCTGGATAGGGTGGATACGCCACCGTACTGCCGCCGGCGATGACTACCGTGCTCCCGACGACGCTCGTCGCTCCCGTGGTGTTGACCGTAACCGGACTGACCACCGTAGGTCCCGTGCCGGAGGGCGCAAGGATCGACACCACCTGAATAGCGGACGGTGGCAGCGGTTGCGGTACGGATCCCTGACTATTGCGAAGCCGTAGCGATATGCTCGTGCGGTTGCCTGCAAGCCAGGTTGTCGCGAGGGTTGCATCAAAGCACAGATACGGCGTGGTACCGTCCACGGCACAGTGCGCAATCCACCGGACCGTATCCGTCGTGCCAACCCCAGGCTCGATCACGCGTACGGTGAGCGACGAGCCCGGCACGCCAGTGAGTCGCACGTCGATTCGATTTGTCGCTGCTAGGACCACCATGCGAGACAGCATCGGGTCACGTGCGGCGGCAAAGTCCGACGGGCGAATCACGACGTCCCCGTTGACCTGAACCGAGGCATTGACCTTGGCATCGCCGGACGACAGGAGCTCAAGGCGATAGACACCGGGCACCGCAGGGAGTGCATAGCGCACCGTTTGCGGTGCGCCCGCTTCACGATGCAGCGTGACCTGCCAGATGGCCGCGCTACCAGGGATTGGCGCAGACTCCGTGATCACGCCGCGCGGCAGCTCGCGCGCGATGGGCGCTTCGGATGCAGGCCCCGCCGTGGCGGGCATATCGCAGGCGGCAAGACCTAGCAGCCCAAGGCGTACCATTCGACGGAGCGCGCGAAACCATGAGCGGCGAAGCCGAAGTGGCGCGAGGGCGTGACGCGCGTCCGTGTGCGCAACCGCAGAGGCCGACGGGGCGATCGATGCAGTCGTCATGATTCCGCGATGACGCAGGAGGCGGACCACTGCGCAGCGGAATTGCGGACCATGCCTCCCGCGCTCGATCGCGAGGCCTGAGCGCTTCGTGGGTCACATCGGGTACAGCAGCGCCTCGAGCCCCCATGACGTGTTGCGCGGTGCATCCACCAGCGGCTTGATAGCTGCCTCAAACGCCGCGTCACTCGCAAGGTCCAGCAGTGAGGCCATCGTGGTTGTGCCGATCAGCCGAGCGAAGTGATTGGCGCCGGTGGGGTTCGCGGCGGTGACGTACCGCGACCATGCGAACTGCTCAGGATGACGATGTCGAATGGCGCGGAGCAGATGCAGGGCAGTACGGACCGGTCGAATCGTGGATCGAATGGTGTGCCCGCAACGCTCGCCTGATGCCACCACGTGAAGTTCCACCACATGGCATTGCTCAGTATCATGCGGTGGCATGGACGGCGTGAACGTGCCCGCTCCCCATTGCACACCGGGCAGAGCAAGCGACGTCAACCGATCGACAATCGCGGCCGCATCAAGCCACGGCGCGCCAATGGCGGTAAATGGCAGCGGGGTTCCTCGTCCGACGCTGAGATTGGTGGCTTCGAAGAGGCAGAGACCCGGGTACCAGATCGCACTTTCGACGTGCGGCATGGCCGGTGACGTTTGTACCCATCGGCATCCGGTGTCCGGCCACGCTGGCCGCCCTTCCCACCCGGCCATGCGCACCACATCGAGCGTGAGGGAAGGAAAGGTGGTCCGACGCCAGTACGTCGCCAACTCGCCAAACGTGAGTCCATGACGGATCGGAATGGCCGCTTCGCCGATGAAGGATCGGCATGCTGGCTCGAGGAATGGCCCCTCAACAGACGAAAGATCACCGCCCAGGGGATTCGGGCGGTCGAGCACGTGGAGCGGGAGTCCCGCCGACTCGCAGGCGCCCATGACATGCCACAGGGTCCACAAATACGTATAGAACCGTGCGCCGACATCTGGGACATCAAAGAGGACGGCATCAAGCCCATCCAACTGGTCGGCCGTAGGCCGCATGCGTGCCCCATAGAGCGAGACCACGGGCAGTCCAGTGAGCGCATCAAGCGCATCGTCAACCGCAGCCCCATCAGCGGCATCCGCCGACAGGCCATGCTCGGGCCCGAACAGCCGCACGATCGGAAAACCGGCATCGCGCAATGCCAGCCGCCCGGGGTGATCGGGTGCCACGGCGGGACGCGCCGCGTGGTTGGTGACGAGCCCGATGGCCCGATACCGCGGAAGGCGTTGGGGCTCGGCGAGTACGCGATCCAGCCCGAAGCGCAGCGGTGTGGCCGTCACCGGTTGAGCGAGGACACCGCGAGTTGCTCACGCACGATGCGCAGGATCTCGCTCGGCGGTGCCGGCTTCGGAATGAAGTTTTCTCCGGGACGGATCAAGGCATCCACCGGGTCGCTGCCCGGGTCGTAGCCGCTGGTGAATACGATCGGCAAGGTGGGATCCCGTTCGATCAGCACGCGCGCCAATTGAAGACCAGACATGCCCCCGGGCATGGCAATATCGGTCAAGACGAGATCGACAGATTCCATCGCTTCGAGCTGCGCGAGCGCCTCCTGCGCGGAACCGACCGCCACCACACACAATCCGTCACGCTCGAGGATGCGCTGCATCATGCGGCGGACATCCTCATGATCTTCCACCAGCAGCACGGTGCAGGTGGATGTTACCCTGCGCGGTACCGCGGGGGCGACGTCGTGGCGCTCGGGTACGAGGCCCCGCTCGAGCAGCGGCACCCCGAACTCGAATGTGGTCCCACGCATTGTGGACGATACCACGCGGACGTATCCGTGATGCTGCTGCGCAATGGCGTACACCGTGGACAATCCGAGCCCCGTCCCTTCGCCAGCCGCTTTGGTGGTGAAGAATGGCTCAAACAGCTGCGGGACATGCTCGGGAGCGATCCCGTGACCGGTATCCGCCACGCGCAGCACGGCATAGTCTCCCGGCTCGATGGGGATTCCACCCATCCAGATGGCGGACGCGGCCTCCGCATCGAGCATGATCGTAGTGGCCTGTACGTCGAGTCTGCCCCCATCGGGCATCGCGTCACGCGCATTCAGCACGAGATTCATGGCGACCTGCTCCATCATGGACGCATCGCCAAGTATCCACAGGGGCGTGGCCGCCGACTCGATCTCGAGCGTGATGCCGCTCGGCATCAGGCGCGACAGCAGCCGAGCGAGCCCCGTACCAATTTCGTTGAGATCGATGCGCCGCTCGTCCTTCGTCTTGCGGCGCCCGAAGAGTAGCAACCGCTGCGTGAACGAGGCGGCACGATGCACGGTTTCATCCAGCTCCTGCACCACCTGTCGCGTCGGCTCGTCGAGTTTCGCACGACTGATCTCGAAGACCTGCAAGGCCATCGCCGACAGGATGTTGTTGAAGTCGTGGGCGATCCCCCCGGCAAGCTGCCCGACGGCCTCCATCTTCTGGCTTTGCTGCAGACGCCGTTCACTGGCCACCAAAGCGGCCGCCGCACGCGCTTCCGCGGCCGCGGAGGCGCGCCGTTCCGCCAGGGCAGCCGCGAGAATCAACCCCGTGATCGTCATGAAGCCGACCAGCAATTGCAGTCGAAGCAGCTGCACTTCACGGGTGGTCCCGCCGAGCACTCCCTCGGCAGCCCCCAGCGTCAACCCCGATGACATCATCGTGATCAGCAGAATTGCGGTCGTGATCCCCCGCAAATCGAAGCGAAGCGCCGCCCAAATCAGCGGGAGGGACAACGCGTACGGCGGGATGTCGATGACGTCGAACAGTACCGTTTCGCGAAACACGAGCAGCGTGATGCCGATCGTAACGAGACACATGACGGCCGCTTCCAGCAGTCGCCCGGTGCCACTCGAGGCACGCCGCGGTTCGGTCAGGCCTGTCGTTTCCGCCGGCTTCACCCATGCGATCAACAGCGGTACAAACAACAGAATGCCGAGGAAACCGCTGACGAAACTGATGACGAATCCCTGCCCAAACCGGCGCCCTTCCCACCACTCGATGGAGCCAATGAGCAGGCCGTTTGCGGTCACCCCCAGAACAGTCGCGAGCACCAGCGCCGGCACATCGCGCACCTGCGTGAACCGCAACCGGTCACCTCGGAGGCGACGCAGAACCTCCACCGTCACGACGGTTTCCACAGTCGCGGCCGCGAAATACGCGATGGAAAGAGGGGTCGGCAGTGACCACGCGGCGATTCGACCGGCCACAAAGGTCATCGCGAACACGATCCACAGCGGCACCAGCCCCCGCAACAACAGCACACCGGCCACGAAGACTCCAGCGGGGGGCCACAACGGTGCAAGCGGCGAATCGGCAGACCCCTGGCGGACAGCAATCGAGAATAGGGCGGCGTACAACACGCCATAGGCCGCGAGCCCGCGCCAGTGGGCGCGGGCCTTCTCGGTGGCATCGGTCATCCAGTGCGGCATCACGCGATCCGTCACGATTTATCGTTTGACAATTACGGCAAGCGGAGAATCGCCAGGCGAGCACTCGTGGACACGGTCCCTCCATCGGGTGCCGTGAGCCGGAGCAGTTGTGTCGTGGCTTGTGTCCCACTCAGCTCGAAATACGCGTGCGCCGCACCACGGATGCCGGTCCGGGTTGCCGAGAACGCACCGAAGGTGAGGGGGACCGGTTGCAGCGGGTACGGGTTCGGATACGACGTGCGCCAGGTGGGGTCCCCACTCAGCCCCGCGTAGATGCTGCGAAGATTCCACGTTGGGAAGGCAACATCCGAATTTCCCGCTGGCAATCCGGGAAAATCATCGGCGTACAGGGTGAGGCCCCATCCACCGATGAGGCGGTCCCACGTCGTGCCGGCGACCGCCGTGAGATTCGCCGTGCCCGACGTCGTAGCGTTGTTCAGGGCGGTCAAGAAGGCCTGATCGGAACTGCCGTAACGGTCGATCGTATACCGCACCAGCGACCACACGGTGTTGTAGAAGACCGAGCCACTCTGCCCCGTCCCGTCGCCAAATGGCGACCAGTTCCACGGCTCCAGCATCTTGGGGCGAATCTCATGCAGTTGGCGACGCATGCCAAAGCTGGGGCGCCGGAGCGGATCCGCGGCCAGACACGTGGCATTGTTCGGCGAAAAGTCGCACACCACACCATTCCCGGCCGGCGTCCCCCACCCGGTGTTTCCCTTCCATGGCACGCGATGCAGTGAATCCCGTATCCAAACTTCCTCGGCGTGCCGCGCCGTCCCCTCTTCCAACCAGCTCTGCTCGTAGACCGGTGCATTGTTCGCCACGCGCGCCGCCATCGACGCGATGTGTTTCACTTCGTGCACCACCGTGCGCGCCATGAAGTAGAACCACCCGTCCGGTGATGCCGTACTCCCGACATTCAACGTCGCCGTGGTTGGGACCGTCGCGTAGAAGTACTCACCGAAATTGCTGGCGGCGAACCGACTCTTCGGAAATTGATCGCAACTGGTCACATACGCTGCCGCCCCGGTGCCATTCAGCTGCTGCGTGAACACCATGTGCAGCCGGCCATCCCCATCGGTCAGCGGATCTCGCAGAAGGGGATCCCCGAAAGTCCGACGTACCGATTCGTACTGATCGCGGTCGAAGATCCGTCCCAATCGATCGTAGTACTCGGCCAGCGTCGGAGTGGCGGCGGATTGCAGCGTGTTGGCCGAGTCTTCCCAGATGATGGCGCGTGAACCGATATAGATCGCCTTGCCGCGGAAGGTGGTCGTATCGCCACACGATCGGAAGTTGTACGAAAAGCTGCGCATGTCCCCGACGCTGGGCAGCGCCACGTTGCGCGCACGAACTGTCGCGGTCGGGAGCGGCCCCATCGCCCGCATCTCGGCATACCGCGCCCGCTCGCGCTCCAGATGCTGCCAGTGCGCCAGATCTGTGGACGTCATCGCGGTCGTCAGGTCTCGCGCCGTCAGCCGTGCGGGCGACGATGGGACGAACACGGCCGCGGCGCCGGGATTGCCACCCAGCGCGATATCCATGAGCGTGTTCTGGTTCGTGGCGGCACTGAAGACGGTGACGAGATATCGCGCTGCTCCACCGGCCGACGCCAATTCATTGCATGACGCGTCTGTGCTATTGGTAAGGATCGTGGACTGCCCGACCGTCAGGGTGATGCGGTTGACGGACATCGCATGATTGAACGCGGTACTCCGTTCCCCCGCGCTGGTCACGACGACGGGAATGCGCCCGCTGGTCGTGCACGGCACGCGCACGGTGAGTTGCGTACTGGATGCGGTCAGGACGGTCGCCGCAATGCCGCCCAGCGTCACGGTATTGCCTGCGAGCGTTTCGGCGAAGCGCACACCGCTGATCGTGGCGGTCAGCCCCGCCGACAACTGCGCGGGTGCAATGGCGGTGATCGTAGGACCCGTTGCGGATGAGACAATCACGGTGACCGAAGTGCTCTGTCCTTCAGAGGTGGCCGTCACCACGGCCTGGCCGGCCGTCACGCCCACGACCTCACCGCTCGACGACACCGTCGCAATCGTCGGTGACGCCGACGACCAGGTGATGAGGCGCTCGGTCAACGCGCTGCCAGTGCTATCGCGGACCACCGCGCCCAACGTGAGACGTTGTCCAACCGTCAGGACCGGCGTGCTACCGGTGATGGACAGACTGGCCACCACTGATGGCAATACCGAGACGTTGAGCGTACCGCTCCGGGACTCCGACGTCGCCGTCACGGTGACGGTGCGGGTGAGTGCCCCGGCGTAGCCGCGCACCACGAGCGTCCCTGTTGGTTCGACCGTCGCGACCGTCGAATCGCTGGACGACCATGCAACCGTGCGCCCCGTGAGTGCCTGGCCGGCGGCACCCGCCAAGAGGGCTTCCAGCGGCACCCGCTGACCGGGGCGCACGGTACCCGTGGAGACCGCACGCACCGTGACGGTGGTGACGGGCGCCGGCAGCACGCTGATGGACGCCGTTCCGCTGATCCCTTCGGCCGTCGCTGTGATGACTGCCGATTCCGGGGCATTCGCCGTGACGGTACCGGCCGTGACGATGCCGGAACTGGAGACGTTCGCCAGCGTGGCGTTCGACGAACTCCACGTCACGACACGTCCGGAGAGCGCGGCTTTCTTGCCCATCGGCGTCGCCGAGAGCGACACCGTACTGCCACTGGCAACCGTGGAGGTGGGGGGCGTCACCCCCACCGTCAGGATCGGTTCCGGCCCGGCATCCGCACAACCCGCCAGGGCCAGCAGAGCCGTCACCGTACGAACGACACCCCAACGCCGCTGCCTCATCAATATCTCCAAGAGAGTCCGACCATCACCGCCCGCCCCGCGATGGGCACCCCGCTCGCGTCAATGGCCCGCGCCTGCCCGAGGTTGAGCAACTCCAGTGATCCGTCCACCCGATGCCACCGGGTCCCGAGTCGAGCGGCCACCGTTGTATATGGCGCCTCGGCCACCCGCTTGGCGTGTGACACATCGATCAGTGCCCAGACGCGGCGCCCCTCGAAGAGCTGCGCCGTCACCCCGGCACTCTGCGTGAGAGGGCGAAGGGCATACTTGCCTTCCACCGAGTCGGCGCGATCGAGCCGCGCACGGAGTACGGTACCACGCATCGTCCATCGCACACCGGCCAACGTAGGCGTCGACGAGATCCACTCGATGCCCTTCGTATCGGTTCGACCGATATTCGTGGCGACCCAGATACGACTGGGCCCGCTCCGTGTGCGCACCCAATCGATGGTATTGGTCCCCTCGCGTTGAAACGCCGCGACATCCAGGCGCCAGTCCGCGTGGGTGACTGCGAGACCGAGTTCTCGATTCTCGAAGCGTTCAGGAACGAGCGACGGCGTTCCCTGATTGGCGGGATCGACGTAATAGCGATCGGTCCAGGTCGGCTGACGCCATCCCCCAGCTCCCAGCGCGCGCAGATGCACGGCCGAGGTCACCCGTACGCTTGCGCCGATGCTCGGGACCCACTGGGCCCCGAAATCGTTACTGGCATCGAGACGTGTGCCGCCATGCACGCCGAATCGCGACCCGGCGTACCGCACCTCGCCGAACACCGCGCCACGTCGTTGCCACCGGTCGCCAAGACGAGCCGACTGCAGCGAGGCGCCGAGCGCTTCGGCGCCAAGGGCCAGAATCAGATCAGGACGCGGCATTACGCGCGCCGTCGCCTCGAATTCGCTTTGCAGCGATGTATGCTGGTTGCGATACCGCGACGGATTGTTGCGGACGAGGATGAAGTCATCGGTATGACGACGGACACCGGCCCGTAGGGTGGTCGCGACGCGCCCCAGTGGCTGAGCCTCGTAGAGCACGTTGCCGGTGGCGGTGCGCGTACGCTCGTAGGAATCGAAGGGCGCGTAAAACGTGGCGGCGCCAAAGTCGCGCACGCCAATCCCCACGTCCGCACGCACACGGTGCCGACGGCTCGTGGCGTTGGCGGTTGACCCAAGGGCGTGCGTGATCGTACTGCGCAACTGCCACGTGCGGTAATCGGTCCCCGCGCGATGGCCGTCCGACCGTTGCCCGTCCGTATGCAACGCCGCGGTCGTTCCCTGCCACCGACCAGCCGCGGACAGGCCGGCATCCACCGTGCCGAACGCGCCACTGCGGAGGCGGGCCGTACGCGCCTGCGTGCGCGTGATGATGTTGACCACACCACCCACGGCATCGGCCCCGTACTGCGCTGCGCCGGGTCCGCGCACGATTTCGATCCGCTCGATGGCGTCCCACGGGACCGTCAGATCGAGCGCGAAGTGTCCGGTCTGCAGATCACGCATCCGCTGTCCGTCCACCAGAATCAGTGTCTGCTCATACGTGCCGCCGCGGAGGGCGAAATCCGCTTGCGCCGGGGAGCGGGACTGGAGGTCGGCGCCTACCGCCCACGCAATGGCGGCCTGCACGGACGTCCCTGGCAGGCGGTCGAGCATGGCGCGATCGATGATCTGCACCGCCCGCTGCGCGTCCGCCCCAACGCGGCTGGCCGTCGTCATGGGGGGCAATACCGTCGGTAATACGGGACCCTGCGCCAAGAGGCGCCGGCATGGCGCTGCGGCCAGCGCCATGTGCACCAGGCCGGCCCATCCGAGGAACGTGACGACTTTTCGAGACGACAATGAAGACCACCGCATGGGACGGAAGGTACTCTGGCGACCTCAAGGTTGCCGACTCACGAGCGGGAAACTTGCCGACCGCGGGAATGCCCTGTCGATTCAAGGCGTTGGCGTCGCCCACCCACTCCTCTTCCGTCACTCATCATGCGCTTCAGACCTCTGGCCTTTGCCGCCCTGCTCGGCAGTGTGGCCTTAACCTCACCCATCGCAGCGCAAGCCGGTGGCGTGATTCCCGGCATCGAGGTGCTCCTCAAGGATTCCCTGCACCTCATCAAGGGCAAGCGGGTGGGATTGCTCACCAATCATTCCGGCCGGGATCGCGCGGGGACCAGCTCGGTTGACCTCCTGTTCAAGGCCCCGGGGGTCAAGCTGACCGCGCTGTACGGCCCCGAACACGGCATTCGTGGTGACGCCAAGGCGGGAGAGAAAATTGCCTCGGGCATCGACCAGAAAACGGGGGTGAAGGTGTACTCGCTGTACGGCGAGCGCGAGACGCCAACTCCGGACATGGTGAAGGATGTTGACGTGCTGCTGTACGACATTCAGGATGTCGGCGCGCGCGTCTATACCTACCAATGGACGCTGGCCCTGATGGCGGCCGCAGCTGGCAAGCCGCTCATCATTCTCGACCGTCCCAACCCCATTCGTGCCGACCGGTTCGAGGGCAATATCCTCGATCTCAAATTCCGGTCGCTCGTGGGGCAGCATGCGGTCGCGCTGCGGTACGGGCTGACGGTGGGCGAATTGATGAAGTATCTGGTGGGAACGAAGGCGATCAATGCGCAGGTCACGGTTGTCCCGATGCAGAATTACCGGCGCTCGATGTGGTACGACCAGACCGGTCTGCCGCGCCTCAACCCATCACCGAATCTCCGCACGCTCGACGCCGAACTGCTCTATCCCGGCACCGTGTTCTTCGAAGGGACGAACGCGACCGAGGGGCGCGGCACGGATGCGCCGTTCCAACTGATCGGCGCCGATTATCTGACGGACAACGTCGCCGTGGCCGCTTCACTCAATGCGCTCAAGCTCCCGGGTGTGCGCTTCGACACCGCCACGCGCACCATCGAGCCTGGGTACAAGTTCGGTGGCAAGACGATTCCAATGATCAAGGTGTCGGTAACCGAGCGGAATGCGGTCCGTCCCGTCGAACTGGGGATCCGCATGCTGCGCGCCTTCAAGGCGGCTCACCCGAAGGAATTCGGCTGGCGCGAACCGACCGTCAATGCGGCCGGGCGCATCAAGGGGATCGACCGGCTCGCCGGAACGGATCAACTGACGAAGGCGGTGGACGAAGGCACCGTGGATGCGCTGATCACACAGTGGAACGCGGATGCGAAGCGGTTCGAGACGATGGTCAAGCCGTACCTCATCTACCGGTAAGGTGAACATGCCACGCCCGCGCGGCCGCCATTCCGTTGCCGCGCTGGGCGCGGCGCTCGTACTCGGGGCGCTTGGCGCTCCGTCGTCGTTGCTGTCGGCGCAGCAGCCGCCGACACCGCTGCCCCGCCCTACACTGGAGCCGCTCACACTCCGTCATGCCGGCCTCGCGCTCACACTGTCGGATCGTGATGGACACATCGTCGCGCTGAAGGACGGCACCGGCCGGCAGCGGGCAGGCATTCCGGACGATTCGATCGGGTTGTTCGCGATTCATATCGTCGACGGGACATCGAAGCCGGTCACCACCACGATCACGGCGTCACAGGCGACGCGTTTTCGATCGCAACGCACTGCCCGCGGAATCGAATTGCAGTGGAGCGGCTTTACCGGGACGGTGCTCCCCCAGCTCGCCGTGCGAGCGACGGTGACGCTGCGGAGCGATAGCACGACGGCGTGGCGCATTCACCTGGCGAATCTGGGTGCCGCGCGCGTGGAGCGGCTCGACTATCCGCGGCTCTCCGGCATTCGCATTGAGGCGGGCGACGCGTTGGCGGTCCCCTCCTGGATGGGCCAGCGGGCGCGTGATCCGCAACGGCTGATGCGCACCGCCACCGGTGCGCCGCGCCGCCACGAATTCGTCTATCCGGGCGCGCTGTCGATGCAGATGTTGGCGCTCTCGAGTGCCTCGCGCGGCGGCCTGTATTTCGCCGCCGATGACACGGCGGCCTACCGCAAACACTTCGTCCTTCAGGGCGAGGGAGACGAACGCGCGGGCTATACCGTGACGCATCTCCTCGGCGATCCCGGACAGCATGCGAGTTATGCCCCATCGTATGCCGCGATCATCGGTATTGTCCCGGGGGATTGGCTCTCCGCCGTCGAGCGGTACCGACAGTGGGGGACACGACAATACTGGGCACGCGACAGTCGACTGCGGCGCGGGACCACCCCCTCGTGGATGCGCAACACGGCGCTCTGGGAGTGGAATCGGGGCCGCTCCGAGTCGGTCCTTGAACCGGCCGCACAACTGCAGGCGTACGCCAAGCTCCCGGTGAGCGTGTTCTGGCACTGGTGGCACAATGGCCCCTACGACACCAGCTTCCCCGATTATCTGCCGCCGCGTGAGGGCGCCGAGCCCTTCGTGAACGCCGTGCGTACAGCGCAGGAGCGCGGCCTGCACGCGATCGTGTACATGAACCAGCGGCTCTGGTGTACCAACACGCCGAGCTGGACACGCGAAGGGGCCGAGCAATGGGCAGTGCGCGAGCGGGATGGATCCATTCGTTTGGAGACCTACAATGTCTTCAACCCGCTCCCCTGTGCGACGATGAATCCCGCGACGGCCTTCTGGCGCAACAAGTACGTCGGCATCGCGGATACCGTCCTCAATCAGTATGGTCTCGACGGCATCTACATGGATCAGGCCGTGCTCAGCCTCGCCGATTGGGGCGTCGGGAAAGGGCATCCGGTCGGTGGCGGCACGTATTGGATGGATGGCTTCCGTGAGTTGGCGAAAGCGCTGCGTACCACATCGGCGAAGCGCCCCGCGGGCTTTGCCGGCGAGGGTGGTGGGGAGAGCTGGATGCCCGACCTCGACGCGTTCCTGACGCTGCAGGTCAGTCAGGAGCGGTACGCCGATCCTGCCAGCGGATGGGAGGTCATTCCGATGTTCCAGGCCGCCTATCACCCGTACGCCCTCACATACGGCACGTACGGTTCGCTGACGCTGCCCCCATACGACGAGTTGTGGCCGGCCGACAAACGACCCGCGACGGCACTGGCGCCGCTCGATCTACGATTTGTGCGGCAGTTCCATCTTGAGCAGGCGCGGATGTTCGTGTGGGGGATGCAACCGACGATCGCCAACTTCTTCCCGGATCAGCTCACGACCCGCACCCGCGAGATCGACTTCCTCGTCCGTTTGGCGACGCTGCGCTACGGACTGCGCGAGTTCTTCCAGATGGGGGAGTTCCTGCGTCCCCCGTCGGTGGAAGTCCCATCCGCCGATCTGCTGCTGTCGCGCATTTCGATCTATGCCGCCCGATTGGGTGGGCCGACCGAGGCGCGCCTGACCTCACCGGAGGTACTGTCTGGTGCCTTCCGATCCGCCGATGGTCGCGTCGCGATTGCTCTGGCCGGTATCAACCTCGAGCCACGCGATGTGCGGATCACGCTCGACCGGCGACAGTATCGACTGCCGGCGGCCACGAAGGTGGTTCAGCGGACGCTGAACGGCATGCGCTCGCTCGGCGTCCTTGGCGAAGCGCCACGGGTTATCACCATGACGATGGCACCATTGGATGGGGTGGTGCTGGAGCTTATACCGCCACGTTGACGCGGGCCCTCCACCATGCAGCACGGGGCCAGCGTCATGGACGCTGGCCCCGTGTGTTTTTGACGCAAGGACGCTGTTACCAGTCGAGACGCATCCCGACCTGACCCATGCGCGCCGCGTAGGCCGACAGAGGTACGCCGAACGTCGCCTGATCGGCGCCCGTTGACGTGTAGCGCTGCCCACCGAACGACAGGTTGTTCTTCCAGTTGAACAGGTTGAACGCTTCAGCCGACACGCTGACCTTCTTGCCGTTCCAATTGAAGATCGGCCGCGCCAGGCGGACGTCCACCGTGCGGTACCAGTTCTTCCACTCGTTTGCCGGCATCGTGGTGCGAATACCGGTGGACGTCGCCGTCCCGCCGAGGTAGTCGTCGCCGAGGATATTGTTGAGGTTGATGTCGCGACCGTCAGTGGAGAGGAACGGACGCGGGCTCGCAATCGTCGTCACGCCCGAGAACGTGAAGCCGAGTGGCAGCGGAATGATGTGCGACAGCGCCACGCGGTGGCGTTCGTCACCCGTGGTGCGCTGGCGATTGAAGAGCCACGTGTAGGCGAAGTTCGGCAGCGCGGCGGTATCGAAGTCGCCCTGATACCAGCCGAGCGTGTAGCCGAGGTTCACGCGCGCCTTGCCGCGCTGCCACGTGGCCTGGACGAGCACCGAGGAATAGTCGGACTGGCCGATGTCATCCCAGATCAGGATGTCGCCATACGACGGCGTGAGCTTGCGCCGGGCCGGCGTGACCGTGCGGTCGAGATAGTTCGGATTGCGCTGCACATAGAGGTTGTCCATGTGCTGGCGCACGTAGTCGATATTGAACCCGAACTCCGGCGTGACCTGATGACCGAGCCCGATGGACATCTGCTTCGAGTTCGGGGTCTTCATCTCGTTGTCCATCAGGATCGGCGCCACCGCCGCCGTGGCACCGGCGATCACGCGCTGACGCAACACCGCCGGGTCCTTGGTTCCCGGATTGGCGAACGAGTAGGTGCGCCACGTGGAGTTGCGGCGCTCCTGGAAGCCCATGAAGCTCGTGACACGGTCGTAGATGATGCCGAACCCGCCGCGCACAAAGGTGCGGTTGTCCTTGAACGGATCCCAGGAGAATGACACCCGCGGCGAGAAGTTGCCCAGCTGATTCTTGCGGTTGCCGGCATTGAGGTAGCCCTGCAGATCCGGAATCGCCTTCAGCACCGGGTCATTCGCCCACGGGACCGTGTAGCTGTTGTTCATCGTGTTGAACTCCGCATCGTGGCGGAGTCCCAACGACAGCGTGAAGTTCGGCTTGATGCGCCACTCGTCATTGATGTAGATGCCGGTGGTGTAGCCGGTCGCCTGAGCAATGGCGTCCGAGGTGCCATTCGGATCGGTGAACCCCACGGCAATGGTGGCCGCCGTCGGCAATGCGTTGGGATCGTCCGAGGCGAACGTGAAGGTGCCGTTGGTGTTGTTCGGCTGATTCTGCGTGGCACCCACCGTGCTGAGCTCAACACCGGCCTTGATGACGTGCGAGCCGCCAAAGCCGTCGAGGTTGTACGTGGCGCGGTTGACGGCCCGGAAGTGGTTTTCCTGCAGGATCAGTGGGAAGCCTGACGTGCCGAACTGCACGCCCGGATAGTTGAACTGCGGCCCCGGCTTGAGCGGGGCTTCGTTGTGATTCCACCCGACGAACTGCAGCGAGGCCTCGTTCACGAGGTTGCCGCCCTTCGAGATGTACCGCTGGCGAAGCTGCGCGGTGTAGATCTCGTACTTCTGCGAGATGCCGGCATCCTGCGATACGCGGCCACCGAAGTTCCCTTCGCCGCGCAGGAATCGCGTGGAGCCCATGAAGTCGTACGTGATGCGCGGGCTCTGTACGTACGTCAGGCGCGAGAACAGCGTGTGGTTCTTGTTCGGCGCGAGGAACGCCCCCTGCACCGTCGGCCACGTCGTCTTGGCAGCCGCGGTCGTCGGGTTCACGTCGAGGTAGAAATCCGTGTTGGTCAGTTCGTAGCTGGTCGCGAGGAACAGCTTATCCTTCTTGAGCGGACCGGCGATGTTGAAGCCGAGCTGGTCACGGCCAAAGTTGGGCACGACCGTCTGGAACGCGTTCTTGGCCAGCATCGACTTGTTCTGCAGGAAGCCGAACGCCGAGCCCTTCCATTCGTTCGTGCCGCGACGGCTTTCCGCGCTGATCACATACGAACCGGCCCGGGTGAATTCCGCGTCGTACGGATTGAGGTACACCCGGAACTGCTCGATCCCTTCCTGCGGGAGCGGCGAACCCGTCTGGCCGAGACCGACGATATTGCCGTTGAACAGCGACTTCATTTCCACGCCGTCCATGTAGACGTTGAAGAAACGAAGATCCGGCGCCGCGCCACCTGACGGGAGCGTACGCCCGGACTGCGCCGAGTACGTCTTGATGCCGGGCGCGATGCCCGCGAGGTTCATGATGCCACGCGAGTTGAAGGGGAGATTCTCGATCTCTTCCTTCATGACCGGCGCCGACACCGACATGCGCTGGACCTCGACCTGCTTCACGCGTTCCGCCGTGACGGTTTGCGCGTCGAGTTCGGCCACGCCTTTCTCGAGTTCGAATTCGAGGCGCGCGCGCTGACCGATCACCAGCTGGACCGTATCGGTGCGCTGGCGGTAGCCGATGGCCCGGACATTCACCGTATACTGGCCGGCGAAAAGCCCCAGCAGGCGGAAGTCGCCGGTGCTTCGGGTGACCGCACGGGCCGTTTCGCGGGTGTCGACATTCGTGACCGTGATCTGGGCGCCCACGACCGGCGCACCGTCAGCGCGGACGGCGCCTTCCAGCGTGATGGTGTTCTGGGCGAGGGAGGGGGACGCCGTCAGCGCCGCCAGGGATCCGGCGATCAGGAGGCGTTTCAGCAGAGATGGCAACATGTGCCCGTCTGTTTTGGGAGGTGGGTATGCGCGCTCCACCCAGCCCGCGGGCCGATGGAGTGCCACGCGAAACTATTGGCTGGCCCACGAGTGGGCCAGTAATTGGAAAAAGTTCAGGGACTCACCCGCGCCAGGCCCATGACCAATCGGCGCGGACGGGACGGCTACGGCGTCACGCGCCAGCGGGATTCTACCAATGCGCCGTACACCGCCGCCTGAATGCGGGTGACCACGTCGCTGCTGTTCGGCAGCTGATTGATCATGATCACCAGGATGAGGCCTTCGACCGGATCCACCTTGTAATTGCTGCCGTACGCGCCACCCCAACCGAAGGTACCGGGCGAAGACATCCCCGTGGCGCCGTACTGCTCCACGGTTTCGAATCCAAGCCCGAACCCGACGGTGGTGCCGTGCAGCGTGCCCACCTGATTGGTGCGCATCAGCGCCACCGTGTGCGGGGCCAGAAACTGCCGACCATTCCATCGGCCACCATCCGCGATCATCTGCAGGAATCGCGCATAATCGCGCGCCGTGGAGACGAGCCCGGCGCCCCCCGCAAAGCTCGTCCGCGGGCCGTCGAGATAGTGGCCCTGTCCGCGCGCGCCTTCCGGTGCGCGAACGGCCTTTCCACGCTCGCTGGCGTACACGGTCACGAGCCGTTCGCGATCCGCGGTCGGCACGAAGAAGTGGGTATCCCGCATGCCGAGTGGCGCAGTGAGGCGCGTCCGCAGAAACGCGTCGAGCGACTGGCCGGACACGCGCTCCACGATGCACCCGAGGATGTCCGTGTTGTAGCCGTACACCCATGCCTCACCCGGCTGCGCCACAAAGGGGAGCGACCCCAGCGTCTCCATGGTCGTGCAGATCGGTTCGGTCTTGTCGGCGGTGTACCACCCGAGCCCCGCGGCCGGGCCGAGCCCCTTGGCCTGGTACAGCGGCGCCACATGGGCGTCCATGCCGTAGGAAATGCCCGCGGTATGCGTGAGCAGATCCTTGATCGTGATGGCGCGACGCGCCGGCACGATTGCGACCCCCGTATCGGTCCGTGTGGCCACCGTGGTTTTGGCAAACGACGGGATGTACCGACTCACCGGCGTGCCCAAGGTGAGCGTCCCCTCCTCGACCAGCATCATGATCGCAGCACTCGTGAGTGCTTTCGTCTGCGACGCGATCCGGAACATGGCATCGGGCGTCATGGCGCGACGGGCCTCGCGATCCCGCCATCCCGCCGCGCGCTCGTAGACGACTTGCCCATCCCGCATGAGGAGGACCACCGCGCCGGCGATGGTCTCGTTCGCGAGGTCGCGCGCCATGATGGAATCGATGCGCGCCAATCGGTCGACCGCAAATCCGTGGACGACACGCGGGGCCGACGCACCGGCCGCGCGTCGCGTCGGTGGTGCACCTTGCCCACGGACCGGTAACGAGACTGCCCCCGTGAGGAGCAGTGACATCATGGCGATACGGTACCCACGCGATCTGGTCATGGCGCAATCCATGGCGAGGAGTTCACCACGACCAGTTCGCTAGGAAGCGCGGTACGACCCCGGTCCCGGTGCAATTGTGGAGGGCTGCGATACCCGACTGCGTCGGAAGCTTCGCACCAGATCATCGAGTCGGCCAGCCTGCGCGCGCAGTTCTTCGGCCGTCGCCGCCGTCTCTTCGGCGCCCGCGCCGAAACGCTGGGTCACCTCTTCCACCTGGCCCACCGCGTCACTCGCCCGACGTGTGGCATCGCGCTGGGTGGTACTGGCCGTGGCCAACTCATCGAGTGTCCGACCGATTTCGGTGACCCGTTGATCGAGCGCCTGCAACGCCTCGGTCGCGTGCCTGGAGAGGGTGACCCCATCCGCCGTCTGCCGCGTGGACTCCTCGATAAGCGCGGTCGACTCCCGGGCCGCCGTCGCCGAACGCTGCGCGAGCGAGCGGACCTCTTCGGCGACCACCGCGAACCCTCGCCCGGCATCACCGGCACGGGCCGCCTCGACGGCCGCATTCAGCGCGAGGAGATTCGTCTGGAAGGCGATTTCCTCGATGGTGCGCACGATGCGCCCCGTGGCTTCGCTGCTGGTCGCGATGGCCGCCATGGCCGTATCCAGTCGCTTCATGGTCTGCACCCCGTCTTCGGCCGCCTCACGCCCGGCCGCGGCCAAGGTGACGGCCTGCGTCGCCCGCACCGCATTGGTGTCCGCCATGGCGTGGACTTCCTTGAGCTGCACGACCACGGACTCCACCGTCATCGCCTGCTCGGTGGCGTCATTGGCCAGCGAGGTGCTGGCGGAGGCGATTTCGTCCGAGGCCGAGAACACCTGAGCCGCCGCTTCTGCCACCTCGCCGACGGTATGGTCGAGGTTGTCGACCGCACGGTTCAACGCGGTC
>Ga0315902_10002299_pt1 | contig 29965 bp, 26 predicted proteins | sample LakEriMetagenome_9_FD_203523 | JGI IMG/M metagenome (GOLD analysis project Ga0315902, IMG submission 203523) | Freshwater fungal communities from buoy surface, Lake Erie, Ohio, United States - Buoy 12 MA117 | ecosystem: Environmental > Aquatic > Freshwater > Lake > Lake biofilm | place: USA...
CCCTCAATTTTAGATTCTTTCCCTCAAATTCCTTGCTGCAGGCGAATTTGCATCGTAATCTTGTGTTGTAATTCAATGACACCGTATCCAAATCCTACCAAAAACCAAAAATCCAATGGCCCCGTTTTTAAAACGGCCCTGTGAAACGAAAAACCAAATGGCTTCTGTACCTATCGAAAACGGACCTTAAGAAAAAGATAATCGAAGCCAAATAAAAAATCCCGCCATATCGGCGGGATTTTTGTTTAACTATAGTCTTTGTTATAGCTTTAAAATATAGACGATTGTTAATTTTGGAATCTGTAAAACAGTTTTGTTTATTCAGTCGTTATATCTGCCTAAACAAAAATTTATGATGAAAACCTTTTCAATCAAAACAGCTGCATTGTTGCTGGCTGTTTCTTCTTTGTTCGTTTCCTGTAAAAAGGATGAAGCTAAATCAGAAGCCCGCGTACTTGTTACCCACGCTTCCCCAGATGCTCCGGGTGTTGACTTGTTAATCGACAACACGAAAGTCAGCGTTGCACCCTTAACCTTCCCCAACAGTACTGGCTATCTTACCCTTAGTGCCGGAACTAGAAATGTAAAAGTTAATGCTGCGGGTACTACTACTTCTGTTATAAATGCAAACCTAACTTTGACTAAAGACAAGAGCTATTCCCTATTTGCCATCAACCCGGTTGCAAGCATCGGAGCGATTTTGGTTGAAGATAATCTCACTGCTCCCGCCAGCGGAAAAGCACATATCCGCTTTTTCCACCTGAGCCCGGGTGCTCCGGCCGTTACAATTGGAGTTCTAACCGGAACCACATTCAACCCTGTATTCACAAACCGTGCTTTTGAAACACAGGCTACCGCTACTGCCAATCAGGCCTTTACTCCGGTTGATGCAGGAACATATACTTTTGATGTACGCTTACCCGGCACTTCGACTACCGTTTTAACAGTTCCTGGAATTGCCTTACAAGCCGGTAAAATTTATACCGTATATGCGAGAGGTCTTGTGTCAAATAATACTTTGAGTGCCGGCATTATCACACACAATTAATCTGATTTTCAAGTAAAAAACTTATCTGCTTTTTACAAACTCCAAAATAATTGGATCTAGAACCGCTCTCCAGGGCGGTTCTATTTTTTTATTTTCTTTTACACAATCGGTATGGCCGATTCTCTTCCATGCCTTTACTTTGCGGCACACAAATTCTTATATTATGAATGTTCAACGATCGCTGATTGCCCTTTTTCTGATTTCTCTATCCACTCTTGCCTTTAGTCAGGCAAAACTGGTTGAAAAAGTCGCCAAAAAAGGAAACGAAATTGTCATCCCCTACGAAAAGTATGTGTTGCCCAACGGCCTCACTGTCATTTTACACGAAGACCACAGCGACCCACTGGTGCACGTGGATGTAACCTATCATGTGGGCAGCGCCAGAGAAGAAATCGGGAAAAGCGGATTTGCCCACTTTTTTGAACATATGATGTTTCAGGGAAGCGATCATGTGGCCGATGAACAACATTTTAAAATTGTAACCGAAGCCGGTGGTACACTTAACGGAAGCACCAACCGCGACCGTACCAATTATTATCAAACCGTTCCCAGCAACCAGCTGGAAAAAATGCTTTGGCTGGAAGCAGACCGCATGGGCTTCTTGCTGGATGCTGTTACACAACAAAAGTTTGAAGTACAGCGCTCAACCGTAAAAAACGAACGCGGTCAAAACTATGACAACCGCCCCTACGGGCTTGCACAGGAATACCTTGTAAAAACGATGTACCCATACGGCCACCCCTACAGCTGGCTCACGATTGGATATGTAGAAGACCTCGATCGGGTAGATGTAAACGATCTCAAAAACTTTTTCCTGCGCTGGTACGGACCCAATAATGCAACACTGACTATTGGAGGCGATATACAACCCGCCTCGGTATTGAAACTCATCAATAAATATTTTGGCTCCATACCCCGCGGACCGGAAGTAAAAAATATGGCGCCGATGACTCCTAATGTAGAGCAAACAAGATTTGTAAACTATGTCGATAATTATGCGCGGTTTCCGATCATGCTCACCGCTTATGCAACAGTGCCCAACTATCACAAAGACCTGGCAGCTCTTTCCTGCCTCGCACAGGTACTGGGTCAGGGAAACAACTCTGTACTTTATCAACAACTGGTAAAAAACCAAACCGTTCTTCAGGCAAGCGCAACCAGCCAGCTCAGTGAACTCAGCGGAGAATTTTGGATTACCGTTATACCCATGCCCGGCAAACCTCCCGCCAACGCCTATGCTGCTCTGCAGCGTGCGCTCGACAGCTTTGAGGTGAGAGGCGTAACGGATGAAGACATCATTCGCTTTAAAGGCGCCATGCAGTCGCAGCTGATCAACGGCCTTCAAAGCGTTTCCGGCAAAGTTTCACAGCTGGCGGCCTTTCAAACCTTCACCGGCAACCCGAACAAAATCAAAGATCTGATTCGACAATACGAGACCGTTACGAAAGAAGATGTGATGAATGCATACTTCAAATACATTCAGAATGCACACGGGGTTACCCTCACGGTTTTATCCAAAGGCCAGGAAAAAATGATGGTTGCAGAAGATAATCACACGATTGTTAAAGACGGATACCAGGCTCCTGATTATGGTTATGACGGTCTTACTTACAACAAGGGCAAAGACAAATTTGACCGGAGTGTAATGCCTGGGAACGGACCCAATCCGGTAGTAAAAGTTCCCGCCTACTGGACCAAAGAGCTACCTAACGGTATCAAAATGATTGGCAGCAACAACAATGAATTGCCAACCGTTACCCTGTCTATCAAGCTGCCTGGCGGTCATCTTTTACAAGCAAACGATTTGACAAAAGTGGGCCTTACCGGCTTTACCGGCAGTATGATGAATGAAGACACAAAAGTTCGTTCCGCTGAAGAGATGACTAAAGAATTGCAAAAGCTCGGAAGCAGCATCGCCGTTTCCGGCGCCGTTGACGGAATGGTGATTCAGATGCAGTGTCTGAAAAAGAATCTGGATTCAACCCTTTTATTACTGGAAGAACGAATACTCCAGCCAAAGTTTACAGAGGACGCGTTCAAAAGACTTCAGCGTCAAAAGCTGGAAGGGTTCAAGCAAATAAAATCACAGCCCAGCGCCATCGCGGATCTGGTATTTGAAAAAATCAATTATGGCAGTAATAATATCCTCGGTATCAGTGAGGAAGGGACAGAACAAAGCATCAAAAAAATGACCCTTAGTGAAATTGAGCAATATTATCAGAATACACTCACCTCACAGGGTGCAATGTTGTTTGTGGTTGGCGATATTACCGAAGCGGAATTGTTACCAAAACTCAGTTTCCTCAATAAACTTCCGAATAATAAACTGGAGATTCCTGTTCCAGGAAATGGTCTTCCTGTTGATAAAACAAAAATTTATCTGATCGATGTTCCGAAAGCTGCGCAAACTGAATTTCGCGTAGGCTATCCGACCAACCTGTTGTACGACGCAACCGGTGAATATTATAAAGCCGGACTGATGAACTACAACCTCGGAGGCGCTTTCAATAGCCGCATCAATCTCAAACTGAGAGAAGATAAAGCCTGGACTTATGGAGCCAATACATCTTTCTCCGGAAATAAATACGGAGGTGATTTTAGTTTTGGTGCCGGAATTAAAGCAGAAGCTACCGACAGTGCACTGGTGGAATTGTTCAAAGACCTGAATGACTTTGTAACCGGCGGTATCAAAGAAAGTGAAATGACCTTCATGAAGAGCGCCATTGGTCAGCGCGACGCACTTCGCTATGAAACTCCTTTACAGAAGACGGGATTTATAGGTCGTATTCTGGAATACGGATTGCCCGGAAACTTTGTAGATCAGCAAAGCCAGATTCTGAAGACCCTGACCGCTGAAGACGTAAATGCCCTGGCTAAAAAATGGATTCTTACAGATAAGATGAATATTTTACTCGTTGGCGATAAAGCGAAAATTCTTCCTGGACTGCAAAAGCTGGGATACGAGATTATAGAACTGGATGTAGACGGCAATCTCAAAAAATAAGGAATCCCCTTTTCTCCTTTAAATTAAAAAAGCGGCTCCATTCAGAGCCGCTTTTCGTTTTCTTATCCGAACTTAGAAGCAAATCCTTCTGATGGCGTTTCGAATTTATATTCTTTTCCTATTCTTCAGTATGTTTATACGTGCTGTAGCACAAATACCAAAACCTGCTGCCGGAACCATTATTCGCCATTCCGGTTTTTACTCGAAATATGTCAGTGCTAGAAACGTGGATGTGTGGTTGCCGGAAGGATATACAAAACAAAAACGCTATCCGGTACTCTATATGCATGATGGTCAGATGTTGTTTGATGCGTCTATAACGTGGAACAAACAGGAATGGGGCGTAGATGAAACACTTACCTCTTTAATACAATCCGAAAAAATAGAGCCCTGTATTGTTGTTGGCATCTGGAATGGGGAACGATTCAGACATGCCGATTATTTTCCACAAAAACCACTTTCCTATTTATCCAAAGAACAAATCGATACGCTGTATTCCTCTTTTAGAAACAATGGACAATCTGTATTTCAGGGAGAATACATTCGATCAGACAACTATCTCCGATTCCTTACAGAGGAATTAAAACCTTTTATTGACAGCGCATACAAAACAAAGCCCGGGCGGAAACATACTTTCATAGCTGGCAGCAGTATGGGTGGGCTGATTTCTCTATATGCCATTTGTGAATACCCGAATATATTTGGAGGTGCAGCCTGTTTATCCACGCACTGGCCGGGTATTTTTTATGTTGAAGGGAATCCCTTTCCCGATGCTACGCTTCGTTACCTCGAAGAGCATCTATCGACATCGAAACATAAAAAAATCTACTTTGATTTAGGAACAGCTACTTTAGATGCTCTCTATCCTCCACTACAGGAAAAGATAGATGCCCTGATGTCGCAAAAGGGGTTTACCAATACAAACTGGAAGACCATTGTTTTTTCGGGAGATGACCACAGTGAAGAAGCCTGGAAAAAACGGTTAAGTATTCCGATTCTTTTTTTAATGGGAAAAAATTAATCCTCGTAAGGGATTTCCTTTTCAGATTGATCTGATGCTTCTCTCTGTTTGGGGTCCACTTGTTTAATCCCGGTAAAAATAAAACTGATAAAAAATAAACCCGTATCCGTTATCTATACCATTCAATTGAAATTATTTCTGGCGATCTTATTACATTTATGCGGAATCAATTCTGGTGCAGATTTTTTAGGAGTATACGGTAGTCGCATTCATATAATCATCCCGCATGATTTACGATTGCTGATTTAATAAAATATACTGCTCATATCAGAATTTATTTTTTCTTTATTACAATAAAAATTAAAGAAAATGGACGCATCTTCTTCCGGTAAGGCAATTCGGGAATTTAAAACTTTCAAGTGGACGGATCTGTATCTGCCGGACCAGGAACATCTGGATCAAATAGCAAAACAATATGATCTGGATTATCTCCAGATTAAAGATAGTCTTGAACAGGGCCATTTACCCAAGTTTGAGAAACAACCCGGTTATAATTTTCTCATTTTAAGAGCGTTCACTTCTACCATCGAAGCAGGGGCAACTACTATTCCCGAGCTCTCCAATAAGATTGCCTTCTTTTACAATGCAGATAAAATCATTACCATCCACAGAAACGCCTTTGATTTTTTACAAAAGATCGAGCAGGATTTTTCTAAGCCAGAGGATCTCTTACTTTATATGATTCGCAAAATGGTACTTACCTATCAGGCTCCTTTCAATGAGCTGGATGAACAAATAGATGAATTTGAAAAGAATATTGTTTTAAAAAACTATTCGACTATAACCCTTGTCGATTTATACTATCTGAAAGCGCAAACACGGATAACCAAAAAATTACTCCTGATATTTCAGGATGTTATCAATCAGCTGGAGGTGAGTAAAGAAAATAAAACCAGTCTTCAAGACATCAAGGATCGTCTTTTAAATCTGATTCTGAATTATGATGAGGTGCTTGATAGCGCCAATAGTCTTTTGAATACCTACCATTCCGTCAATGCTCAGAAGACGAATAATACCATGAAGCTGCTTACAATTTTTTCCGCCTTCTTTTTACCTCTTTCCTTCATAGCAGGAGTTTACGGAATGAATTTTGAAAATATGCCCGAATTAAAATGGCCCTTGGGGTATTTTTTAATTGTAGCGGTTATGGCTTTAGTTGCAACAATCATTTTTATATGGTTCAAACGAAAGAAAATAATTTGAAGCTGTTTCAGAATTGAAAATATTTTTTTAGCGCAATCGTGAATTATTATCTATTAGCAAATCAACCTTTCTATTATTAATTTTTTTAGGTTCATTTTTTTATTCTGATTGACAATTTAATTCTGTTTAAATAAATAGAGAGCTCTATCTAAAATATCATTTAGGGTTGATTATCAGAAAACAGACAGAAAATAAGTGAATGGCTTCGCTCGTCTAATCTATTCGTTGAAAAATTATAATTTGTTGTCAAGTACAACATAGCAGCTACATATAAATCAAAATAGCAACTATCATATACGTGGCGCTATTAACTAGCCGCTTGAATATTTATAAAAATGCCGGTGATGGGTTACTGGTTGTGTTTAATCTTTAACACAACGTACTGAATATCCATCCTGTTTACTCGCTCCTCCGCGTGTTGCAGCAGCTGTATTGTAGTTCATGTAATAAGACCATGAACCATTGGGGCCGTACTGATTCGCGGTCCACCAAGCCGATCCTGCACCAAGATTAAAATACCGGCCTCCATTTCCCCTCGTTCCTGCAGGTAATGCTGTAAAACCACTGCTATTCGTGGCTCCCGTGTTTGGATTATTCCAAAGTGGAGAAACGGCTTTTAACTTTCCTCCGGCAACTGCAGAACCTCCTAAGAAAGAAATTAGATCTTTCCACTCGGCATCGGTTGCAACATGCCATCCAGCTGGAGCAAAGCCTCTTGGATCGTTAACCGCATACCAGTTATACAATAAACCATAAGTAGCCTCAGATGCAGGATCATTATTATAATAACACCATGCAGGCGTTTTCAATGTTGCCCAAGTAGGGCCCCAGCTGACATAGGGAATCGACTCGCCGTTTCTAAAAAACTTCACGTTGGTATTCTCCTGCATCCATATTTTTCCGCCAATTATTTCATTGGCATAATTTTCAAAAATTAAATCTTGTGATAAACTTACGGAGCGGTTGAATCTTTCCTGAAAATATGTAATTCGAACGGTGAACCTTGTTCCGTCTGCCAATGCGGTGTCATTGCTGGAAAAACTCATTTTCAGAAACCCCTTATCAGTTTCACTCGTTGAAACAATAATAGATGGATTTGTAACTCTTGTAAGCGCTAATGATCCTGCGGATATATCTGCAATTTTAGTTTTTGAAATAGTCGGTAGAGGACTACTGTATACGGGGTATTCAGATGGAACCTCTTTGAGTGATTCATTGTATTGTTGATAAAGAGTGTTCCATTGTTCACGAATCTGAGAATCATAATTTACAAGGGTATTTTCATTCGAATATATCTTTCCAATATTTCCACTTAATAAAGTGAGGTCTTTATTATTAATAGTCCTAAATAGAGCCTGTATTTTTTGTGTTACAGATCGCCCTCGAATAGCCTTAATCACTGATGGACTTGTTCCGTTAAGATCCGTGTTCAACAACCGCCCTTCAGCTATACAGGCGTAAGAAGATATTTGTTTCTTTAACACGAAGGCTTCAAGCTTTTGAGCCAAATAAATTTGGAGCGAATAGATATAAGCTGCTTCATAAAATAAGTCGGAGCGCCTTTCCCAAAATTTAGATACCGTTGAGTTGAGATTTGTCAGCTGATTTAAATTTTGATGGAGGGTTAATATGTTATGTGTTATTTGATCAAGTTGATCCGCCAAATATAAAGGTTGATCTATATCCGGGGTTTTAAGAGCCGTATCCGAAGTAGTTCCGTTTAGATAATGAGAATTTGGAATATACTGTTTTAATAGAAAATAAAGGCTTTTTTGTTCTGTCGCTGTAAGACGCTTCTCTATATCTAAGGCTCTCAAATTAAGTTTATGAAGAAAAGATAACTCAGATGTACTCAAAATTCCAGTTTTTTGAAATAGCTCCATCGAATCCGCAATTTGATTCATTTTAGTTTTAACCTGATTTAGAAAAATTGCCGGATCTGTCGTAGTTGAATAGGGTGAGATATGAAAGTCCAGAGAGTCCTGACCACCTGCATTTTTAAGATTAATATTATACTTACCAGCAGGAAGAGCTGGCACAAACATTCCCATCCGAAAAGAATCGAGTTTGATTATTAATACGGGTTGATCTCCAAATAAAATTTGTGCAGATTCTTGTTGGATCCGTCTGTTGGAAGTAAGAATCACCAAAGACAAAGGGTCGGCTTCAGTCACATCCATTGAAAAAAAGATTTTTGATGATTCGGCTTTATCAGTCAATTCTGTTTTCTTACATCCGTAGAATAAAAACAGGGTGCATAAAAAAAGAAGAAGCTTTTTCATATGTACTTTTTTATTATTTTTTAATGGTCATATAGAATAGCCTAAAAGATCATTACAGTTCGTATCGAAATTTCGTTATGGCTATTTCATATACATATTTTATCCAGTTATCCTACAAATCAACAGAATCTCTCGTTGACAAGAAGCTTTTATGTTTAATTTTTTGAGGCCTATACATTAAAAGCTATGTATAAATTCGTTTATGCTTTGCCCGCTTTTCGTAATACAGAAATCATTATTTAAATATATCTTTTTTTTGCGCGTTTAACCGGTTTTGTTGAAGCATTTTAGTTGGAATTTTTCTCCGGATTAAAAAAACGTTGCTTATAATTGGATGTATCTCATTATAAAAGGGCCTATAAAAGATATTTAGACTCGCATTTGATATTAGGAATATAGCTTGATTTCATTCGCTATTCTCTAAAGATCAAACATACTTTCCTTCGCATCTATCTCTACTTCCACTTCTGCCCCTTTATGCCTGTCAGATACAAAATCAATCAGATCGCCAATTAATTGCTTGTTTTGCAGTTTGTTGTCGAGCAGCAACAGGTTGTATTCTTCCACCAGATCGTTGTTGTCCAGCGAGTAGGTTTTGGCCTGATACTTGGCTAAAGGCTGATTGTCATAATAAACAACTCCTTCTTTTACTGTGAAATGCTCTTTGTTTTGATTTCTGTCTCTTTTTCCTTTTAGAACGACTTGGGTGGTGGCTGTTCCAATGATCAGTAGGGAGGCGAAAATAAAAATGTACTTTTTCATCTGTTTGTGTTTTATAGTTTATCTGAATAAATATATAAATCGCCGAGCAGATCTTATGTTAATTTTTTACATTTAATCCATGAACCGGCAGCCCGACAATCTTCAGAACGAATGGGTGCATTTAATTCCGTTAAAGCCCGAGGATTTTGAACCGCTTTATCGTGTTGCATGCGATCCCTTGATCTGGGAGCAACACCCGAATCCCGATCGGTACAAAAAAGAAGTATTTGAAATATATTTTCAGGGGGCGCTCGAATCTGGAGGCGCCTTTCTCATCAAAGACACAAAAGGGGGCGTCATTGGTTGTACACGATTCTATGGATACAATGAAAATGATAGCGAAGTAAATATCGGGTATACTTTTTTTTCAAGATCCTGCTGGGGAAAGCCGTATAATAAAAGTGCAAAACAGCTCATGCTGAATTACGCATTTCAATATGTGGAGTCCGTGCTCTTTCATGTTGGAGCCGGTAATATCCGTTCTCAAAAGGCAATGGAAAAACTGGGTGCTATCCGCGTCGGAGAAAAAACGGTTGCCTATTACGGAGAGACTCCGAAGGAGAATATTGTTTATAAAATCAAGCGCTTTAATTGGCTATCCTAAAATAATTTCTCTGTCAATCAACCCCCTCTTCCCCTTTTAACCCGCACAGCTCTTACTCTACCTGGTCTCTTTTTTATAACCACCGTACCTCGTCTGTTCTTATGCACAATCAACGCTGAGCGACTTCTGCCAGGAGCATATATTCGACGAGCCATCACAACACTTCTTCCCGGTACCCGTTGGTAGAAAATTCTGTATTTCGCTGCTCTTTTATAAAAAACCGGATACGAAAGTGGCCTCCAGGGCTTCCACCATTGAGGATATAAACCCCAGCGCCACGGTGAATGCCACACTACATACCCGGGCGCATAAAGAACGCGTACGCCGGGCCAGAACCAAACATTCACAAAAACCTGCGTGATTTGTTTGGTCTCCAACACATTGAAATGATTATCCACCGAAATATATTCTTCTTCTGTTTGATCGTTCAGCAAATTATTGCGATCAAAAATTCCCGTTTCTACACCAGATGATTCTATGGCCAGATCCTGTATAATCACTTGAAGAGAAGATTCGCCCTCCGCTTTTGGTTCAACAATCATGTTTTCGGAAAAGAGATCCGGATCTCCTTCAATCTGTAGTCGGGCAGATTCAGGACCAACTTTCTCGATGCCGATTGTAGCTATATCCTGAAGCTCTTTGTCCTTTAAATAGGTACTTAGAACGAGCACATGCGTATCTCCCTCTTTAATCGCATTCACTATAATAAAATCAACGTCCCCGTCATCGTTCAGATCCAGATTATTGACATTGTTTTCTTCCTGATTCAATAATTTTTCAAATGCTTCTAATGAATTTGCTTTTTTGAATAAATCCAGAGCGCCCTCTAAACTGAAATGACCACCGGTACTTTCGGGTTCTTTATTTTGAGAAAAAACGGAGATTGTCCATAAAATGGAAAACAAAACTGTCAGTATTCGTTTCATATGTTCATTATTGTTATTTTTTAACTGTCATATAGAATAGCCTTCAAAACCCTCCCTGGTACTTTCGAATTTTCGTTATGGCTATTTAATATATAATATTATAAAGTTTGTTTTGCAATAGGTTATGCCCTTTTCTTCTCATCGCCGTTGGTATCAATCAATCGTTATGGGGCTTTCCTAAAACAAATTAAAAATATTAAGGCTTACGACTATCAGACCTTCTGCAGGTTTAATAGTTCCCAAAATTTAAGTTTAAAAATACCGATTCCCTTGCCTGTTTCAATTATGTAGGTAATGATTTCATTTATAAATGATTTTTGACATAAACTGGAGTCAGTAAAAGCGGTGATTATGACGATCCGGAGTTGATTGAAGGCTAATCCCAGCTAAAAAATTCTATTGTTTTATGTCAATCTCTTTCATTTTTTTAAACCATTTGAGGGCGGGGTTCATATTTTAAATATATTTATCTGATAATTTCAAAAGCATGCCATATAAATTCCTGTTTACAACTTTATTGTTACTAAGTGCACTATCTTCTTTTTCTCAGGATCAGGTACAAATGTCTTATTCTCAGGGGGAAGGACGACTGATTCGCGTAACTCCTCCAATGAGTAAAGCAGGAAACCTCATCAAAGACATCAAAGTAAGGGATGAAAAGGGTGTGATTCGCCCCTCCGGAGTTAGACCCATAACACCAGCTCCTCCTTTTGCAGAAGTCCCAGATTTTGTTGATCAGATTGTTCAGAAAAAAAACGGAGAAATCACGCCATCTGCCGCAATTGGTTCAAATTTCAACGGGCAGGGGTATAATTATGTTAATCCTCCCGATCCTTCACTGGCGGTTGGACCCAATCATGTTATACAGATGATCAACGGAAGCAGTGGTGCATATTTTGTTATATATAGCAAAACCGGTTCTGTTCTTAAAAGTCAGACCTATCTCGATCAGATAACAGGACGCGGAGGCCTCGGGGATCCTATAGTCCTATACGATCAGCTGGCAGACAGGTTTGTGATGACCGAATTCGCCAACAGAAGTGAAAACTCCAGCGAAGGTCTGGTAGTTGCGGTTTCACAGACTGCAAATCCAACCGGAAGCTGGTATGTATATTTTTTTGGCACCGGAACATCCTTTCCCGATTATCCGAAATTTTCAGTTTGGAATGATGGGTATTATGCAACATCAAACGATTATGTAAATAATAGTTACAATGGGTCAACCATTTATGCCTTTGACCGGAGTCGCATGTTGACGGGTCAGTCCGTAACAACCTATCAGCAGGTTAAATTCAGTACGACCAACTTTACCAAGTATATTACCATGTGTCCCGTATTACTGCAGGGAAACACACTGCCTCCCGCCGAAACCGGCGGACTGATCGCCTATATGTTTGACGGCAGCTGGACAAGTACAAGCAGCGATGCCGATAGTGTTGGCCTGCTTGAATACCGGGTGAACTGGTCGACCCCCTCTGCTTCTGTTCTAACCAACCGAAGTTCTTTAAGGGCTGCTGATTTTAAAAGTCAGATTTGTACAGCCTCCCGAGGAGCATGCATACCGCAACCCGGTACCACCACAAGGCTCGAAGCTTTAGAGCAAAAAGTAATGAATCAGCCGATCTACAGAAACTTCGGAAACAGAGAGGGTATTGTAATGACACATGTGCTGGACAAGGGAAGTAATATCTCCGCAATCAGATGGTACGAATTACAAAAAACCAGTAGCTCCTGGTCCATCAATCAACAGAGTACCTACTCGCCCGATAATATACATCGCTGGATGCCTTCAATTGCCTATGATGCTGCAGGTAATATTGCCCTTGCCTATAACGTGAGTGATGGCTCTTCTGTTTATCCGGGTATTCGGTATACGGGACGTAAAAGTTGCGATCCACTGAATACAATGACATATACAGAAACCGTCATTGTTAACGGTACTTCCAGAAATGGCAGTAGCAGATACGGAGATTACAGCCATCTTACAGCCGATCCTAACGGACAAAGCTTTTGGTTTACGGGTCAGTGGAACAATTCTCTGAACTGGAGAACACAAATCACCAATTTCAATCTGGATAACTGTGGTTCTGCTGGCTGTACTAATCCTGCCGGATTAAGCAGTAGTAATATTACATCCTCTGCTGCCACACTAAACTGGACCGCTGTAAGCGGAGCAACAAGTTATGATGTGCAATATAAAACGAGTGCTTCGACCACCTGGATAAATGCAGCTACAGCTACTACGACTACATCATTCAATTTAACTGGGCTCACAGCTTCTACGGTATATGATTGGAGAGTACGCACCAATTGTACTGGCGGTAGCAGCGGATATGCACAGGCTCAGTTTACAACATTAGCAACCCCTGTATGCAATGCCCCTGCCGGATTAAGCAGTAGTAATATTACATCCTCTGCTGCCACAGTAAGCTGGACGGCTGTAAGTGGAGCAACAAGTTATGATGTGCAATATAAAACAAGCGCTTCGGCCACCTGGATAAATGCAGCTACGGGCACTACGGCCACCTCTGTAAATTTAACTGCACTCACAGCTTCTACAGTATATGATTGGAGAGTGCGCGCAAACTGTAGTAGTGGAAGCAGCAGTTATACACAATCACAGTTTACAACGTTAGCAATCCCATTGTGCAATGCCCCCGCCGGACTAATCAGCAGTAATGTTACATCCTCTGCTGCCACAGTAAGCTGGACGGCTGTAAGTGGAGCCAATAATTATACTATAGATTATAAAACTAGTGCTTCTGCCACCTGGATAAATGCAGCTACCGGTACTACGGCCACCTCCGTCAATTTAACTGCGCTCACAGCTTCTACAGTGTATGATTGGAGAGTGCGTGCAAACTGTAGTAGCGGAAGCAGCAGTTATACACAGTCACAGTTTACAACTCCCGGTTCCGGAGGATGCTCAGATCCTTATGAAGTTAATAATACGCGTACTGCAGCCGCATCTGTACCTGTGAATACCAATCTGTCAGCTTTAATAAGCAGTAGCACAGATGCTGACTGGTTTAAATTCAACAATACTTCTGCAACGCCAAACATAAAAGTAAGTTTAACAAATTTAGCTGCAGATTACGATATTGAATTATACCGTGATAGTTTAACTACTCGTCTGGCACGCTCCCAAAATGCTGGCACTACCAGCGAAACTATCAACTATAATACTGCTACCGTTACACAATATCAGGTACGCGTTTATGGTTATGCAGGGGCTTTTAATGCAACCGCCTGCTATACTTTAAGAATAGATTTGTCGGGACCGGCTATCGCTGTGCGGAGGGGAAGTCCCGAAAACCTTTCTCAGATTGTAAAGATTGGCGGAATGGAAGTATATCCTAACCCTGCTAACGAATATATCAATATTGCCTTCGATGTTCTTCAAAAAGGAAATGCAGAAATACAAATATTGGATTTGCAGGGAAGATTGATTAATAAAAAAATTATGGGTATCGGGGAAGGCGTAAATGTAATGGCTATGGATGTTTCCGGATATACCCCTGGTGTATACATGGTACGGATTTTAGTAGACGGCAAGAGGATGAATAAAAAAATCATATTGCAACGATAATCTGCTGGTTAAAAAATCAAAACGTAACAGATCCTTATTGTCGCATAATTTTTAGATATACAAATCATTTCAACGTGAATCGGATTTGACTTAAAACGTCGATGATTAATACGTTTAATGCGTTTGCTTATTTTGTTTTGACCATACTTACCAAAACAAAAACGTACGCACCTCTTCATGAGTAAACATTCATATGGACTCTGAAAAAGCTTCAACAAAATTCAGTATCAGAAGCGACGACCATTCGGCTATTCTGCGTGCCAATTAAGAAAAATAAACATGAAATATTATTTTTAAGTACTATATATACAGTCATAGCCCGTAAAAAGAAAATATATTTACGCAGTCTTGATTTATTTCAAATTCCTGAAATACCTCTTACTCTTACAATCAAGCCCGAAATCGAATTCTATGTGTACTTGTATTACCCTCTAGTATTTTTTGAATTTCTTTCTTTTCGGCTGCAGTGATGTCGCTCCATAATTTATTTTGTAACCCCATTTCAATAGAATAAAAGATGTTTAGATTGGGGTTAATTCCTTTTTTAATCAGATCCGCCTTGATTTTTCTATAGTCCGACTGAAGCAAGTCCTCTTTCGAATAAATACCGATTGCCTGCATAATCTTGACCATGTAAGGTCCGAAGTTTTTGATAGATTGGAGGTCTTCCATAAAAAATTATTGGCTCTAAATGGTTCTTCTTTCCGAAATTAAAAAAGAGCAATCAATGTTATCATACTCATATACAACAGCACCAGCACTACCGCCCATCCGCTGACTGTCAGCCATGCAGGATGACGATACTCTACGTTTCTGCTACGATAACTTATCAGAAGCATTATCAAAAGCGATACCGGTAAAATAATGCCATTAAACGCACCTGCAAATACAAGAATCTTTGAAGGCTGGCCAAAATAAATAAACGCTAAGGCAGAAAGAGAAATAAAAAGAATCGTTACCTTGTTCTTTTTCTTCTGAAGAACCGGATGTAAAGACTGCAAAAAACTAACGGAGGTAAAGGCCGACCCAACAACCGAAGTAATGGCGGCACTCCACAATACTAGTCCGAATAATTTTAATCCGGTTGTTCCCGCAGCTGCTTCAAATACTGTTCTGGCCGGGTTCTGCTCGTTTAGCAATACCCCGTTCATAACAACTCCCAATACTGCAAGAAATAATACATACCGCATCAGAGATGTAATGATGATGCCGCTTACTGCTCCTCGTGATACTCGTGGTAAATTTTCTTTGCCATGAACTCCGGAATCAATCAGTCGGTGCGCTCCCGCAAAACTGATATACCCGCCCACGGTACCTCCTACTATGGTAAGAATTATCTTCCAGTCTATCATATCCGGTAAAAATGTTTTTTGAACCGCAATCGAGAGATCTGGCTTGGAAGCCATACAAACATAAAACGTTAGTAAAATCATCAGCATCCCGAGTATCCTGGTAAACCAGTCCATCGTTTTGCCTGCTTGCTTAAATACAAATAATAAAATGGCAATCGCGGCACTGATCATGGCGGCCGGCCCAAGATTCATTCCAAATAAAACCTGCAAACCCAACGCGCAGCCAGCAATATTTCCGATATTAAATATAAACCCGCCGACCGATACCAATAAAATCAGTAGATACCCCGTGCCCGGAAAATGTTTATTGGCAATATTCTGTGCATAATCACCATGAACGGTAATAATGCGCCAGAGATTGAGCTGTACTATAATATCCAGTAACACAGAAATGAGAATCACAAAACCAAATCCTGCAGTAAGCTGCTGCGTAAATTTCGTGGTATTATTAATAAACCCTGGTCCAATAGCCGATGTTGCCATCAGAAACGCCGCTCCAGATATTGCCGTAAAAGAGAATCTCTTCATAATAGAGGTGGTTGTATTCGAATATTTCTTTGCGTCAGCTCCTGATGTATTAACGAAGCAAAGGAAACCGCATGCGCTCCGTCTCCGTGAATACAAATAGTATCGGCATGAGCATTCATTTCTTCATTTTTCAAAGTAATCACTTTGTCTTCCAATATAAATTTCAACACCTGAAGAACCGCTTTCTGTTCATCTTCGATGAGGGCTCCCTGTATATTTCTCGGCGTTAAACTGCCGTCTGACTGATAACTGCGGTCTGCAAACACCTCATCGATTACGTGAAATCCTTTTTCTCTTGCCAGCTGATTAAAAACAGAACCGCTTAACCCGTACAGAATAATATCTTTTTTTAAAAAATGAAAGCTTGCAAGTATTTTATCAGCAAGTTCTACATTGTTTGATGCCTGATTGTATAAAGCTCCATGCAGCTTAATATGATGCATGGACGTTCCACAATATTTCGCAATCTGATCAAATAGATAAATCTGCTCCAGAATACTCTTCAATAATTCTTCATCCCTGATAGAATTGTTTATTCTTCCAAAATTTACTTTATCCGGAAAAGAGGGATGCGCGCCAGCTGCAACGTTATGTTTGATACAAAGCTGAATCGATTTTCGTATAGTAGATGCATCCCCCGCATGTCCGCCACAGGCAATATTAGCAGAGGAAATAAACGGCATGATCTCCTCATCATAAGGAAATCCCTCACCCAAATCACAGTTGATATCAATATGTGTTTTCATCGGATGAATGATCGCGAAGCATTTGATACAAAGAAATATATTTTTCTTCTGCTTCAGCCGGCGTTATTAGCTTGAAACAAATTTGATCTCCAGGCTTACATTGTGCCAGCTTGGGAAGACTGGAAGATACAACTGACAACACTCTCGGATATCCGCCCGTGGTTTGATGATCTGCCATCAGAATAATTAACCCTCCGTCCGGAACGACCTGTATCGTTCCGATAGAAACGGCCGAAGACAACATCGTGCCTGCCGCTTCAAAACAGGATATTTTCTTCTGCTTCAAACGGTACCCGATTCTGTTGGAATGAACATCGATCGTAAAGACCTCCGATAATAATTGTTTCCGGGACTCCTCAGTGAGTTGGCAATATTCGGGGCCTTCAATACAATAAATAAAAGGATCATCATAAATGTCTGCAATCAATGATGCTGGTATTTCCTGCTCCCGAATGTTGAAATACCCTTCTTTGTTTTTCAGAACTAGAATATATTCTTTCATCAAAGCTCTCCCCCAATAACCTCCCTTCCGCACAGAAAGATTTGTGGAACAACTGCCCAGCCATGTGTCTGCATTAAAGCCTCCTTTCACAGAGAAGTACACGCGATACCCTTTACGCAATGCAGCAAAACGCAGAATATCTCCGGCTTTAACACGAACTGTTTTCCAACATGGAACAGAAACATCATTCAGTGTAGCATCAAAATCTCCTCCTGTAATGGCAAAAACCGTATTTTCTTCAAACAAGAATTCAGCTGCTGGAAAATGCATTTCAACAACTGCTTCATTTCGTTCATTACCAAGCAGGCGATTGAGCATTTCAAAAGCAAATATATCCATTACCCCTCCCGGACCAATTCCGGATGAGCGATGCCCAAATCGTCCCGCATCCTGTATCGTTGATAATATACCGGGTTTGAGAACCTTCATTTTATTGCAACAAATTTTACACGATCGCCTGGCTGAAGCAGACAGGGCTGATCCCGATCCGCATCAAACAGCAGTATCGTTGTTCTTCCAATAATCTGCCATCCGCCCGGTACTTCAGAAGGATAAATGCCGGTTTGATTTCCTGCCAGAGCCACACTGCCGGGAGGTACTTTTAACCGCGGTGTTGTTTTTCTTTTCGTAAATAATTTCTCATGGGTAAAGCCGAGATATGGAAACCCCGGCATGAATCCGATCATGAAAACGTGATACTCTGTTTCTGTATGTAACCGAATCAGCTCCTCGGTGCTGATGGAATTTCTCACTGCTACTTCGTTCAGATCCGGACCGTCGTTGCCTCCGTAATGAACCGGTATGGTAATAAGCTTCGATGATTGTGATTCAACACCTGAAGGGCACATTCTTTGTAATTGTTCCGTAACAAATCCAATCGCAGAAGTATGATTTTGCCGGATAATTATCGGGTTATAGTAAACTGCTAGTGATGTATACGCCGGAACAGATTCAATAAATCCCGGAAAATGATTTTTCTTCAAGGCATTATGGTATGCCATCACCTGTTGATGAACAGCGATATCAGCAACGTCTTCCCATTGTAGTAAAAGCGAATGATCGCTGAGAGGTTTGATGGTGAACGTATTCACCGGATCAAGTTAAGATAATTTGATGTAATTTGTTCGGCATTGCGGTGTAGGCTCGACTGATGCAATTTTTACTAAAATATTTTTTGTATGAAGCAAGCCGGGCGAGCGTCTATTCGGCAATGGTGCCGAGCTGGCTGGATATTAAACAGGGTCGGTCCAGCAGGGTACTTATATATTCAAGGACATCACCCGAATCTGACATATGCTTCAGGCGTTTACTAAGGGTGCAGATACATTTTCCATATTTAATTTGGTACAGGCGCTTAATAAAGTGAAGGAGACGAAGAATAAGAAAAAAGATAATGATCTAGAAATAATATTCATTATCAAATGTAGCCATAAGCAAGTAAAAAGGCTTTAATACGTATCTTTTTTACCTGTGTAAATTTTACTTTAAAGAAAGATTTACACCATCTTTTAATCCATTCACTCAAAAGGCTATTTTTGATCCATGAATAAGGCGATCATTATCGGAGCAACAAGCGGTATCGGTAAGTCGTTGACCGAAATATTAGTGCACGAGGGCTATATAGTTGGAATAACAGGCAGACGAGAAGAAGTACTGGACTCAATCCAAACAACATATTCTGGTCGGGTATTTGCGCGGAAAATGGATGTGCAGAACCTATCAGCAATTGATTCCATTTGTAGTGAACTCGTTGGTCAGATCGGGGGATTGGATCTTCTTATCATTTCGGCAGGTATCGGTGAAGAAAATAGAGAATTGAATTTTGATGTGGAGAATAATGTTATTAAAACGAATATTCAGGGATTTACCTGTGTGGCCGACTGGGGCATGAGCTTCTTTAAAGCACAAGGCCATGGTCACATTGTGAACATCAGTTCAGTTGCAGGTCTACGAGGAAACGGACTTGCCCCCTCCTATAATGCTACAAAAGCCTACCAGATAAATTATCTGGAAGGTTTGAGGTTGAATGCTTATAAATCAACAAAAAACATCTTTGTAACAGACATACGACCTGGTTTTGTAAACACAACTATGGCGAAGGGTGATGGTTTGTTTTGGGTAGCTCCCGTTGAAAAAGCGGCCAAACAGATATATGATGCCGTCAAAAAAAAGAAAAAAGTAGTCTATATTACGAAGCGTTGGCTCTTGATAGGTTACTTACTTAAACTACTCCCGTATTCATTTATTAAAAATCTCTAATATTGAATACTCGCCTATACAATTCCCCGTTTAACATCGTTACCCTTGCTGCAGGTCTTGGATTTTTTATTGATACATTTGATCTTTTCTTGTTTAATGTATATCGCGTGCAATCATTGCGCGAATTGGGTTTTACCGGAACAGAATTGACGCGAAAGGGAGAATATTTGCTATCTGTTCAAATGCTTGGTATGATGATCGGAGGAATTCTAAGCGGAGTAATCGCAGATAAGAAAGGACGTGTTTCCGTACTCTTCGGATCGATCCTATTATATTCATCAGCCAGCATCTTGAATGGTTTTGTTACAGATATCAATTCGTATGCTCTTATACGTTTTCTTGCTGGTATAGGCTTGGCAGGTGAACTCGGCGCTGGTGTTACTCTCGTTGGAGAAAGCATGACAATTGATAAGCGGGGATATGGCACTATACTCGTTGCTACATTGGGAGGATTGGGTGCGGTTACGGCCGGACTCATCGGCGATATTCTTCCCTGGCGAACTGCCTTTATTGTAGCGGGTACGATGGGGTTGGCATTGCTGCTATTGCGGATAAGAGGAATGGAAACAAATATTTTCAAATCCACACAAAAATCCCAACAGCCACTAGGTTCGTTGCTGCATTTATTCCGAAAACGAGAACGAGCCTTGCGATATTTCGCCTGCATTCTGATGGGTATCCCCATTTGGTACTCGGTTGGTTTACTGATAACCCTATCGCCCGAACTTGCAGCAGAAAACGATATTGAGTCTCTCAAAGCTAGTTTATGTTTTATCTTATTTCAGTGCGGTGTAACAGGCGGAGACCTTTTGAGCGGAATCATTAGTCAGCTTATCAAGAGCAGAAAAAAAACACTATTAGGATTTATGATGATAGCTATACTAGCTACAGCTCTGCACTTTTATCAACTCTATCAAAGTTCCACCATCTATTTCACTTCATTGTTTATTGGTCTGGGTTGCGGATACCTTTCTGTGTTTGTGACCACCACATCCGAACACTTCGGAACCAATCTTCGCGTGACTGTTACTGCTACTGTAACAAATTTTATGCGGGGGGCTGTGACCCTGCTGATTCCACTTCGGATTTTAATACAGGATTCTTTTACAGCGAATATTACGTCATCATTGGTTCTGGTTGGTTTAATGGTATGGATTCCTGCAATAATAGCTGTGCTTCTGCTGCCGGATACCTACGGGCGGGATCTAAGTTTCCTGGAGGAATGATTAATGCGCTAGGTTTAATTCCCCATTCGTAGTTCTTTCAAACAGAGAGCTAATCCCCCGATTCTTCTTTTAATTTAAGATGATTTTCATCATTCTTGTAGATATATAATTCGTAATACTTTTAATAAAAGAAATACGTATGCTTTCTTCAGCGCGTTCAAATATTTTAAAAGAACCTAAGTTAACCAAAAAGATAATAATACTATTACTCAGGGTGATTCTGGGCGGTGCGCTGTTCATCAAGGGGGTTGATTTTATTCGGAATAAGGTTATTCTAAAACAAGTAATCGAGGAAACCGGCTATCTTGAAAGTTTTACCTTTCTAGAAAACGCGATTCCTTGGATACATATTTTAGGTGGGCTTTTTATTGTAATCGGATTATTTACGAGAATTGTGATCTTTATACAGATCCCCATCGTGGTCGGGGCCATTTTTGTTCTATGGACCACAAAAACCACTTCCCTTCAAAGTCCTGAAATGATCTTTGCTGTAATAATTCTTATGCTGCTATTCATCTATTTGAAATTCGGAGATGGATTTTATTCATGGCGAAATCTAATTTATAAAGAAAAAGATATTGTTTAATGTCTGATTGAATGAGCTGCCTATATTAATGTCAAAAGCTTATAAAGCTGATATGGAAACGGAACATGAGTGGAACGATAAAATTATTCAGTTGATTGAAAGGCTTAATAAATGCCATCCGGAACTGTTAGCTTTTTTAGATGAAATGAAAATTACACTTCCGGATAACAAAGATCCAAAAATCAACATTAAGATTTTGAAGGAATATTTCAACGAACTTTCAAATCTACAAAACATAGATGAACACAAGCCCGAGTGTCATTAGATGGCAAATTCCAGAGTAAATCTCAAAAAATATAAGTCTTTAGGCTAAAGCAAACGCCTATAAAATCACATCGAATAAAATGTAAAAGCGTTTTAGCAATCTCATGCTATAATATCGAGAATATCTCCAAATTATTATACCGCCTATATGGCATATTTCTTTGGTTAAACTATTAGATACTCTTTACATCCTTCTTGTCGTATTTTCTTCTGTCTTAATTAAATAATTATACAATAATGATATGCATCATATTAACTAGTATCCCCATAAAATACTTTTGCTTCATCTATTTACTCTTTGAATACTGACGTGTTATTAGATATTTGGATATGAAGCAAGAAATAATTTAAAGTGAAAAACAAAAGTTCATGGGTTGAAGAAAATATCGAGATGCTGAACGACCGAAGCATGAAAAGGATTTTCTCATTAACAGATGCTACTTTTGGGGTTGCGTTGACGATATTGATTTTATCTATCGATATACCATCAGAATTGCCGGAGGATAAGTTAAGCGACTTTCTATTTCATAAGACTATTCCTGCCTTGTTTGTTTATATCCTAAGTTTTATTATTCTTGGCGCTTTTTGGAATGAAACCCATTATCATAATCATCTAATCTCCAGGTCTGATGTAGTAATAAGCTGGTTATATATTTTCTTTCTTATGTTTATTTGTATTATTCCATTTTCATCCAGCTTTGTTATTCATTATCCAAATGAAAAGCGAAGCGCATTATTTTATTTGTTGAATGTTCTTATTGCTAATTTAATAAATCTGTTTATTATTATTTATACCTGGAAGAGAAATTATACAAAGGCCGACATTACTGACAATCATTGTAAAAATATTATTTTTCGTATCGCGGTACCGTCATTGTTTTACATTCTTTTTATCCCTTTTACCTTTTTTAATAATCATTGGGTTTTGTTTGTAATGCCGCTTCCCATGTTGATACAGATTGTTTTAAATGCAATCAAGAAGCGTATCATTTAAAAAGATCCGGAGTATACAATACACCTATTTTAACATCGCCCGCTCAAGACTCTGGTAAACAAATAGTTGAAATCATCAAAAAATAAAGTTCATTTTATTTGTCATAAAAAGACGGATTATTAATTGCATTCTTTTTAAGGATAATTCTATTTTTAATTCTTGTTTTTTAAATAAATATGGTAATGTATTAAAACAATAAAAGCTTTAACACCTGCTTAGAGTTGCTTTGTTCAACTTTAATTAAATAAATTCCGGATTCTACATTTGCTTCTTTTCTCAAATCTAAATGAATGAACAGGTTTTGATGATCGTTTTTAAATAATTGTCTTTTTAATAATAAAGAGCCATCTGGGCGCCATACAGATAGATCAACTTTGCCTACTTTAAAATTTGATGATTTAATAAAAATATTTCCTTCTGTTGGATTAGGATAAATAAGAACTGATTCAATTAATTTGTTTCTTATAATTCTTGTATCTGTATAGGTAAATGAATTATTAAACTGTTGTATTTTTATTCTATAATAGTTTATTTCAGATGAAAGCATATAGTCACAATACTCAAAATTGGGATTAAGATAACTTTCTTTAGTGTTTAACTCTATCCAATTCTTTCCATCTATAGAGCGCTCTATTACATATTTATAAATTCTATGATTATTTTTTCCTTGGAAAATAAGTTTATTATAGCCGTATTCTGATTTCGCTGTAAAATGATAATTTTCAGAAAGTATATTGTTCGGTTGATAAACAAAAGCATTTATTGTATGTAGTGTGGTGTTCGTAATAATCGGCTCGTTGAAGTCAAAATATATTGCAGCTCTATTTGTAATCTGACTAGCCCCCGGTAAATTAGGAATTTGATTTATTGTAAATGTTATAAAGCCATTGCTCGCAGGCTCATTAACATTACTATCGGGTAACATTATTTGTGGAAAATACCATTCTGCTATTCTGCCATTAATATTAAAAAGGTAGTTATGGCTCGATACCCCAGAATTAATCGTATTAATATCAAGATTTTCGCTAATCGTATCTCTAATTATGACATTAAATGCGGTATCGTTTCCTGTATTTTGAAAACGAATTACATATTGTAGTTGCTGATTCGGCTGGATTTCATTTGATATGCCGATTCCGATTGGGTACCCTTGTTTATCATTTGGGTCGTATGCCCCTGTTACTATTCCACAAAAAATATCTTTGTCTGGCGCGGAATCGTCCAAAGGATAATTGTTTAAGACGTTTGGCGAAATCATATTGTTATTTACTAAACCACACCCCTCTACAAAAGTTGTTGGAAATGATCTACCAGGATGAAGGGGGTGCTGATCAACTTGTATTAACCACGTTCTGCCCTCTGCAAGAAAAGAGTATATGTACGACTCCCCTCCTTTTAGTTTTATACTATCTGTCTTATACAAATCATTATCCCTGAAAATTCTTGCTTGGGTGTAGCAAACCATATCGCCTTCAAGTGATTTACCGTTATTTTGTACTACAAAATATACTGAATCCACATTACAGTATGAGGTAACTGAAATACTAGATTTATCCCATGGTTGTAAACAAGGGAAAGCTGTTATAGGTTTTGTATTTGAAGAATCCGTTATGCAAGAAGTATATGCGCTTAGCTGAGCCTCCATACATAATGATTGATTAATGATTGTATTACAAGAAATTGTACAATAAATTATAAATGTAATTTCTTGGCCAGGAAAGATCTCATCAATATTGATCTCAAATGTATTATCTCCTTTTGATTGTAAAAAGGCGTTTGAAGAGTCGACTTGCAAAAAGGGGTCTAATTTTAAAGTTAATTTACCATTCTCAAATATTCTTGTTGCAGATATTTTATTTTTTACATTTATAAATATCTTTTGTTCTGAAAAGCATCGTCTTAGAAATGGAGCATGAATACTTACTTCTGGGTCTACACATACAAATTTTGAAAAAATGGGGATTGGAGATAATTCAACTAATGAATCCGGGTTGATTATAGTAAAATCATAGGTATAATTACATGTTGGTTTCCAATTACTTAAAGCTGTATCTATGGATAGGGAGAAATTACCAGCGGGTAATGAATCGGAAAACCATCTGCCTTTTTTATTTGAATATACTTTCCTATTAATGGGTGATATAAGCAAAGGAATGCTATCTACAATGTTTTCGAGATCATCTTTTGTACAATTTTGATTTAAATCGTTAAAAAGAATCCCATTTGCTCCTTTCATATCCTTTATACACCTAACCGACAATCCTGCTTGCTTATAATTTGAATCTATTAATACGATTTCATTATAATCCAGCAATCCTATTAGTTTAACCAACTCTGATTGGGTTTCTGTTGTACTCCACCAATAGCCATAATAGGATTGCGCGTAAAAATTTCCAATCGTTGTTCTCATGCCCCCGGGCAACCCGGTAAACCCGCTTGTGTTTGATCCACCAACATTACCTACACCCCACAAATCAGAGATTCCTTTCATTGTGCCTCCTGCAACTTTATCACCACCAAGGTATTGAATCATATTATCCCATTCGTCAAAAGTTGGGATATGCCATCCTTGAGGAGCCAACCCTCTTGGATCTGTAAGAGCATACCAATTATATAATTTGCCATATTTATCTGCAAAATTCACGGAGTCATTATCATACCAACACCACGCACCGGTTGTAAGATTCATCCATTCAATAGGGTCTGTTACCTGCGGTATCGGATCACCATTTGCATAATGACTTGTATTCAAATTAGAAAGTGTCCAAAAGTAATCTCCTATTTTTTTTACCGAATACGTATTACCGCTTAAGTCTTGAATCTGATTATATGCATCTTGGATTGAGAAAACGAATAAACATATAATAAAAAACCGCCTTATTTTATATGAATGACTCATTGTCTTTTATAAAGTAAATTAATGTAAACAAATTTAAACCATCTTTTTCGTTTAAAAAATTATATAACACTATCGAATAAGGTATTTGAAAAGATCTATAAATATTTGAATTCCCTTAAAATAATATTTTTATGCTGGGGGTTTTTTACTTTCTAGAAACGATTTATACAAAACTAAAATGATGCTGAAATGCTCCTTTGTAAATTTTAATATGGTCTAACTGTCATTAAGACCAAGGCCATTAAATATTTGCTCTTTATAATTCTCAATACGTCCGATTCTTGTTATTGTATTTTTGGGCTTGGAAAAGTAAATAATATATCCTCTTTGCCTTCCGGGAGTAAGAGAATAAAAAGCAGTTTTAAAGGCAGGATCTCTATCAAATACCTTGAGCAGTTCTTCCGGCATCGGTTCAGCGTGTTTCTTATATTCAACCTTTTTGCCTCTTTCCTCAATGCTGATCGCCTCCTGGATGTAAGATTTCAATAACTCTTCTATTGTTTTTATTTCATTTAAATTGGTAAATTTTATGACTCTGCCCGACTGAATCCTTCCTTGCTGTTGAAGTATTTATAATTATTAGAAAATTAATGAGTTGTGTTTTAGTCGGCTCATAAATTTAAACAATATCTAATCCGGAAAAATTTTCGACTTCATGAAATTTTTCAAAATCATTACAAAACATTGTTGTTAACAAAGTCATGGCAATAATTCTTAATTAAATTTCTAACTCGCTCAAACTCCCTTTTTACTTCTTCATCCGTTCCAACTGCTTTTGCCGGGTCGGGGAAGTTATAATGAACCTTCTTCGCCTTACTCGGGAAATAGGGGCATCTTTCGTTTGCATTATCACAAACAGTAATAACAAAGTCAAAATCAATTCCTTGATATTCTAAAACATTGTTAGAAGTGTGTCCAGAAATATCAACTCCATCGTCTTTCATTGTTTTTATTGCCTTGGGATTTACACCATGGGTTTCAACGCCTGCACTATAAACTTCTACTTTATCTCCTCCAAAATGTTGCAAATACCCATGTGCAATTTGACTTCTACATGAATTTCCTGTACAAAGGACTAAAATTTTCTTTTTCATAATTTAAACGAATAACCAAACGATATTAATGATTGTGAATTTTGGGTCAAATCCAAAGATAAATTGCAAAGCAATTATGGATGTGGTAATGATGATTGGTTTTTTATACCTAATAAAAGTTTGTTTCATATGTGAATAGTTATAGTTTTTAATGGTCATATGTTATGCCCTTTTATTCTCATCGCTATTGGTATCGGCCAATCGTTATGGGCATTTCATATGTTCTTTTTTATTGTTTATTAATGATCATATAGAATAGCCTTAATGATCATTCTTTTTGGTATTGAAGTTTCAGTATGGCTATTTTATATTATAAAATTTAACAACAAGCTGAACCCGGTGTACAAGTGGATGATTTTTCAGTTAATGGTTTTTGAGCAAAGACTGTAATACTAAAGATGCCAGAACTTCCTGTTTTGAATGATTGCATTTGTTCTATACTCAAATAATTCTTTAATATGTCATCAGGAATTACAATTGGTTTCTCTTTTTGAATGGTTATATTTTCAAATCCATTGGCCTTAATAAGTTCCAAATACACTTCTTTTTGAATGGCCCCTGAAACACAACCTGCATACATTTCAGCATCTTTTCTTAACCCTTCAGGTAATGTACCCTCTAAAACCACATCACTAATACTAAAATGACCGCCTGGCTTTAACACCCTATACATATCTTTAAAAACACCATCTTTATTAGGTACAAGATTTAAAACACAATTACTTACAATGACATCCGCTACATTAGAAGTGATTGGCATGTGTTCAATATCCCCCTCACGAAATTCTACATTATTAAATCCTCTGGCTTCTGCATTCATTCTTGCGCGCTCAATCATCTTTGGAGTGAAATCTATACCAATCACCTTTCCTGTTTCACCGGTTTCGTGTCTTGCAATAAAACAATCATTCCCGGCACCACTTCCTAAATCAACTACCACATCCCCTCTTTTAATCTTAGCAAATTGAGTGGGCAATCCACATCCTAAACCCAAATCGGCGTCTGCATTGTATCCGTCCAAAGTGGTGTAATCATCGCTCATAATATTATACACTTCTGTAGAACACCCTCCTGCACCACAACAAGACGACATGTTTGTTTCTTTGTCTTGCAAAGCAATTGCACCATACTTGTCTTTTACAATTTGTTTTAATTCAGCTTCCGTTTTCATATTCTTTGTTTTAAGTTTTTTATTATCGTAATATGCCGATTGATGATTTCAAAAAAAATCAACAACACTTACCCTTATTCACAGACACTTTATTAAATAAATCAAAAATCAAAGAGCTAGCTTTTAACCACTCTTTTTCATCAAGACAATAACACACTGAAGTACCCTCTATCTCTCCCTTAATAAGTCCTACCTCTTTTAGTTCCTTTAAGTGTTGCGAAACCGTGCTTTGTGAAATGGGTAATTCATCTACTATATCTCCACAAATACATGCCTGTTTTTTCAATAATAATTGTATGATCGCTATTCTTGCAGGATGTGCCAATGCTTTTGCATATTTGGCGATATCCAAATCTGTTCTTGAATAATCTATAGTTTTAGTAATTCCCATTATATCGCAATATTACGATAAATAATTAAAATGTTACAAGGGTTTTAAAAAAAGGGGTCATACTTTTAAAATATAACCCTTTTATATCCGCTCTCTCTAAAGAAGAAAGATGCTTCTACGATATCCTGTCGGAAATATTAATTATCCATAAATCTATAATTTAGTTCGTGCAAAATTGGACGAGTTTGGTTTTACGAATGGGTCAATTTATGGAAAACGGCAAAATAGTAAGTTTGGGAAAGAACTTTTATAATAATATTCCCCTATAAATAGTTTTCTATTAGAAAACTATTTATTATCTTTACATCGTGTTAAATATCATTACCAGAAAGACCCTGTTGGATTATTGTAAAAAATATCCAGCTGCTTCAACAGCTTTACAGGAATGGTATCACGAGTTAGTAAACAGTGATTTTAAAAACTTTAACGAATTAAAAAGGGTATATGGTAATGCGAGCATTGTGGCAGACGATCGCGTGGTATTTAATATAATGGGTAATAAATACCGGCTTGTAGTACGAATTGTTTTTGATTTCAAGGTTATTCAGATCAAATGGTTTGGTACACATGCCGAGTATGATAAAATAGATGTTACTACTGTTCAACATTCAAAAAATAAATATGGAGCTCAAAATCATTAAATCAAAAAAACAATACCAGGAATATCTTGACTGGGTTGATAAACAATTTGATAAAAAAGTAAAACCTGATAGCCCGCAGGGAGAAAAAGTGCAAGTGGCACTTTTATTGATTAAACAATATGAAGATCTGCATTATCCGATTCCTATACCGGATCCAATTGAAGTCATCAAATTAAAGATGCAGGAATTGGGATTAAAGAATAAGGATTTAGTAGGAAAGGTGGGTAGCAAAGGGTATGTATCTGCACTACTGAATAAACGCAAACCACTTACATTGGAGCTGGCAAAGTTGTTTCACAGAGAATTGAGCATTCCTGCTGATGTACTCTTAGCGTAAACTGCCAATATTGATTATGCCACCATTTTTGCCAGCAGCTCTAACTGTATAATATCAAAATTGAAATAAAAAAAGTCTTGTAAAACATTGATTTACAAGACTTTTTATTTGGTTGCTCCCCCTGTTGACGAAAGATGCAGCTATATTGGCTTATTTGATTTTATAAGTATTAGTAAATCAATTGATTGAGCTGTCTATAATTAATTAGAAAATTAAAATTTATCTGCTAAATCTTTTAAAGAATGTCCAAATAACTTCACAAGCATTCATATCTTGACTTGTTTTTCCAATGATTGCTTCATTCAAATACTGAAACCCTTGAGGCCAGGTGTGGCCTCCGTTCAATACGACATAACTCACCACTTCACTGCTATTTATTCCGCCAGCATATACTCTTTGTTTTATGGTGGTTCCATCATTTGAAATATCCGGTAAATCGGTAATCGTTGGGGTAGAATTACAACCATTTATGGTTACCCATTTGTCGATGGCTTGAAAATGAGATAGCACCGTTCCGCCTGCCGTGCCTCCAGCTG
>Ga0315902_10002301_pt1 | contig 29908 bp, 45 predicted proteins | sample LakEriMetagenome_9_FD_203523 | JGI IMG/M metagenome (GOLD analysis project Ga0315902, IMG submission 203523) | Freshwater fungal communities from buoy surface, Lake Erie, Ohio, United States - Buoy 12 MA117 | ecosystem: Environmental > Aquatic > Freshwater > Lake > Lake biofilm | place: USA...
TAAGCTACGAAGGTATAAATAGTTCTGGTCAACCACACGCATCCCACCGTCCTGTTTCATACGCCTAAGCCTTGTCCGTTGTGAACTATTTGTGTGTATGATGGGGGTCGAACCCATGACCTCTTGACCCACAATCAAGCACTCTGCCAACTGAGCTACATACACCATGTGTCCCGTATGTTGGGTTCGAACCAACCTAAAGTCGGATATGAGCCAACTTCGTTCACCAAGAACCTACGGGAGTTGCGGAAGACATTGGAATCGAACCAAATACCCGAAGGTACATCTCGCTTAGCAGGCGGACCCTATCGCCATCAAGGTTTATCTTCCGTAGTGCTCATAATAGGACTCGAACCTATAACCTCCGACGTATCAGGTCGGCGCTCTCACCAATTGAGCTATATGAGCGGTTGCGGACAAGGAAGGACTCGAACCTTCAACCACTCGATTAACAGTCGAGGGCTCTGCCATTGAGCTACTTGTCCAAATAACTTGAATGTGTTGCCTAATTACACTAAGGGAGGATTCGAACCCCCATTTACCCTCCATGGGTTGTTTTACCGATTAAACTACTGACGGATTCGAACCGACATCTTTCACTCGTGGGAGAGGAGGGACTCGAACCCCCAAGGTCATACGACGACGGATTTACAGTCCGCTGAGCCAACCAATTGCTCAACTCTCCCTTTTGTACACCCTACAGGATTCGAACCTGTGACCTGTTGTATGTAAGACAACCGCTACTACCAACTGAGCTAAGAGTGCTTGTTTTAGTTTTACAGAACAAAAGTAACCATTTTTTGGTAACTATTGCTCTTTTTTACTAATTTTTTTGTGTCCCCGACAGGGTTCGAACCTGTGACCCCCTCATTAAAAGTGAGGTGCTCTAAACCAGCTGAGCTACGAAGACTTAGTCTAAGTGAGAGGGCTCGAACCTCCGGCCTGATGGTCCCAAACCACCCGCTCTTCCAACTGAGCTACACCTAGATATTATGGAGGAGAGAGCGGGATTCGAACCCGCGGAACCGTGAAGTTCTCCGGTTTTCAAGACCGGTGCAATAAACCAACTCTACCACCTCTCCTTATTATTGTTGTTCCCCAAGGGTTCGAACCTCAATTCCATGGACCAAAACCATGTGTCCTGCCAATTAGACGAGGGAACAATAATGAAACCAATATGTCAAAGAACTTTTTCTTTTGAGGTCTCTATCAGGTTCGAACTGATGACTCCGGGTTACAAAGCCGGGATATTACCAACTATACTAAGAGACCAATATAAAACAAAAAACCCGAGATTTTTAAGTCTCGGGTTTTACATTCCTTTTATTATGTTGTTAAACGTTTTTAACTCATAAATGAAAATACCCTCGACTGTTTTAGCGTAGAATAGCTAAACGACCACTTCGTGCTCGGCTGATTACAAATGACCATATGTCTAAGAGTTGTTTTCATTTTGGTTATAAATATATCGTTGTTTCTAAAAAGTTTTAATTTCTCTACAAATGTAAGTATTTTATTTCAATAAACAAGCTTTTTTAATAATTATCTTATCTCAAAAGCACATCTCATGATTTTTTTGGTCTTGACCGCATCCTCGTAGTTCCCAATAACCACACCATCTTTGATTGTAAATGCGTGTTGTCTAACAAGAACAATGAACGTACCTTTTGGGTTTTTCTTAATGAAGGTCCCTACCGTCATGTCTCTTCTTTTAATTACACCTTTAACTTTTACGTCATAAGAAAGTGAACCTAACATTGAGTCGGTGTAACGTTTTCCAACAGGATAGACTTTCTTATAATTTACAGTAGTCCTGTTATCTGCCATTTTAACAAGTTTGAATACTGTTCCAAATGTTCCTTTCTTTGGTTGTCTACCAAATTTTTCAGCAACATAATTATGTGCTCTGTCATATGAAATGTCAAATGCAGATGCAAATGCTCTAACAACACAATCATTATTTTCTGATTTTGCAATCACCGATTCTGAATAACCCTGGATTGCTTTTGATGTGGCTTCGTATGGTAGTTTGTTTTTCATAATACAAATATACAAAAAATTTTGGATTCAAAAAAAATACACTCAAAATAAAAAACAATTTTTATAAAGAATATTTTGCAAATCAAATTAAGTAATTATCTTTGTGGGATAATCGATTATTAACCATCTAAAAATAAGAGTCATGAAAAAAACAATTCTTTCTGTAATCTTTAGTGTTATCGTATTTACAAGTAATGCACAGACAGTTACAGTTTCTGGTTTTGGCACTATTGAAAAATTTGGTAATGTTGATACAAAAAATGATTTTAACAAAGTTTTATCGGATACTCTTTGGGTTACCTCTGAAGATTCGCCGTATGGTTATAAGTATATAATTAACTTCGATGAGTCAACATGTACATTATATGATGGAAATGGTGAATTTATTATATCCGTCAATTTTAAAATTATTGATAAAAGGTCCAATCGTGATTTCCAAATTGAATTTGTTGATACTCAATTTGAAGACCGATATGGGATTGTTGTTCGTGGAGATACCGCAGCATACTTCCATTATAATGGGATATCTGTACATTTAACAATATTTGAAGCTATGTACATTTTTTAAAGAATAAAAAACCCTAACTTAATAAGCTAGGGTTTCACTATTTTAAATTAATTTTTTTTTTATGCTTTTTTAACTACAGGTTTAGCTGCTGCTGGTGATGCTGGTGCTAATTGAGGCTGAATATCCGCAAACCATTTATCAACTGCCATATGGATTTGCTTTAAGGGCATATTGAACTTAGGCGCTCTAAAGTATTTACTTAAACTATTTAACTCGGGATAGTACCGAACATCGAATTGAGTTTTTATTGAGTTCAGAAAAGTGGTTGCGTCTTTCATTTTCTCATCTATAATATCAATTAACACATTAGTATTAATTGAATAATCGTCATTGATTCTTTTTCCTCCGTATTTGAAAAAATAAAAACTATTACCGTCACTTATTCCTTTATCTACCGTTACTTTGGACGGAGACCAAGGTTCGTTGGGGTGGGTTTTTATTGCCTCATCGATTTTAGTGTTAATTATACTAGCTATTTGATTCATGATATTCTGTATCAGTCCCTCTGTATATTTTGTATCAACCGGAGCTTCTGTTAAATATTGTCTTGATGTCGCATTTTGGTGCATTTCCAAAATTCTACTTTTTTCTTCTTCTGAAATTAAAAACTTCATAATTTTTTATATTTTATGTTTTTTATTTAATAATAAATATAACGATAAACAAAAAAAGGTGTTGTTGCCAACACCTTTAATTTTGATAAGTCGCAACGGGATTCAAACCTGTGACACGTCCATAAATGGATTGCTCTACCAACTGAGCTATGCGACTTAATCTTTCGTTTTTAGGTTACCCAAAAAACATCATCAATTAACCTAACCTACTTTAATTATAATTCATTAATTTCAGAATATAAAGCTTCTTTTTCTTCGTATTCAAAAAATTCTTTCATAAACTGAAAATAATCTTCTGAGTTAATAAAATCATAATGTTGTTGTTCAAAAACGTCTTCCATCTTTTTTGTTTTAGTACACCCGTTTGGATTCGAACCAAAGACCTACTGCTTAGAAGGCAGTTGCTCTATCCAGCTGAGCTACGGGTGCATATTATTAAACCTTCTTAACTTCGTATTTGTGACCTGAGTCGGTATTTGCATTGAGGATGTTTGCCATCTCTTGTGCTTTATCTTTGTTGTCAAATTCCCACACCTCACCTTGTGTATCTAACATAATAACAGGTAATTTTCTGTTGACCTGTGTTTTAACATGTTTAACTATTACGTACATATCCTTTGTTTTTACAAATATATAAAACTTTTTCTAAATAAAAAACCCCCCAATTAAAAAAAGGAGGGTTTAATAAATTTTATTTAATCTTTATAAATTAGATTTAAGTTTTTCAACTGATTTATTTCCTGTTGCTGTAGTTATTTTTGTTTTACTTTTTTGTACATTACCTTCTTTGTCATATTTAGTAACTTGTTTATATTTCTCCCCTATATCATTAGTTCCTTTTAGTACTTGTCTACCGGCACTACCTTTTGGGTTAAATAATATCGAGATTCCTTTTTTAGCCTCTTCTACAGTATTATAACCTTGTCCATTATTTGTTGCATTAACATAGTATCTACTTTCTCTATGAAAACTTGTAATTTTACCTTCAGATTCTTGTTGGATATAAAATTTACCTCCAGGTATAGTTGTATATTCTTCACCACAAGTGGTTCCTGTCATTACATATATTTTATTATAGAATTCAGATGGCGTTTTAGTATATCTACATAATGTTTTTTCTAATTTCATTATATAAACATCACCAGTACCTACATATGCAACGTCTTTGAATGGACCTTCTACCTTGGTGTAGTACTGGCTACCGGTATAATCACTAACTTCTTCGTTGATTAAACCTTTTTTAAATCCTTCATGTAAACCAAGGATTCTACTTTTTTCTTCTTCGCTAATAATGAACTTTTTCATAAAATAATTTTTGTAATTATTTACAACCTAAGGTTTGTTTTAAATCTTGTAAAAACTCTTTATTAAAATACCATTTGTAGTCACTACTATTGAATGCATCTATTTGGGTCCAATCACTACTTTTTAAGTATGTATCAACAGTATTACAATCAATTGATAGTCCGTCCACCATTTTTTTAGTTTTACCGTCATAAATCCGCATATAATATCCTAACCAACTACCATCTTTTTTAGATGATTTTTGTAATGTTATGTACATATTAAATGTAACAGCTTTTTCTCCTGGTGCCCTTTGCATATTAGTTATTGTTACTGAATATTGTTTTGAAGTTGCAACACCATTTACCGCATCTTTACCCCATTCGATAGACTTTTGTGATTTAGTTTTACTTGTGGTATTACTTGTCGTTTGTCCCGAAACCGTTGTCCCTGTCGTTGTGCCAGTTGTTTGCTCATTCATCAAACTTTTTTTGAACCCTTCATGTAAACTAAGGATTCTACTTTTTTCTTCTTCACTAATAATAAACTTTTTCATAAAATATTTTTTGTAATTATTTACAACCTAAGGTTTGTTTTAAATCAATAAGGAATTGTTTATTGTAATACCATCTTAATTGTTCTCCATTTTCATAATCCAGTTTTTGTGGCCCTACTCCTGAAGCATGATTTTTTAATGCCGTACCAACAGTATTACAATCAATCTGTAGTGAGTCCATCATTCTTTTACTTTTACCGTCATAAATCTGCATAGTATAACCTAACCAACTACCATCCTTTTTAGCTGATTTTCGTAATATTATATACATATTAAACTTAACAGGTTCTTCTCCAACTGATTGTTCTAAATTCATTATTGTTACTGGATATTGTTTTGAAGTTGCAACACCATTTACCAAATCTCTACCCCATTCAATGGACTTTTGTGATTTAGGTTCTCTTTCCCCTTTTGGTCTTGGTTTAATGTCATTATTTGGTGTCCATCCTGAAACGGGAGCCCCTATTGTTGTTCCTGATGTGTCTCCTGATACCTGCTCTTTCAACAACTCTTTTTTAACCCCTTCATGTAAACTAAGAATTCTACTTTTTTCTTCTTCACTAATAATGAACTTTTTCATTTTTTTACATTCCAATAATTAATTCATCGGGATTAAACCCTCTTGAACCCTTAACTTTATCTTCAACCTCATCGTACATATATGATTTAACGACAGCAGTTACCATTTGGTCCGCTTGAGCGATTTTGGATTCCATCCAATCTTCAAGTTGTTCACCTTCTTCCATCAACTCCCACATTTTGTATGCTAAAGTTGCGATTGTGAAAAGTTGTTGTTTTGCCATGTAAGAACCCTCTTCATGGTTTTCTTTAAGTTGTTTTACGACTTCTTCAAGTTGTTTTTCTGTTATAATAATTTTTCCCATCTTACGCAGACTTCACAGTACTATTTATAAATCCTTCGTTAAAACCTTTAAGTTGAGCAATTGCCTCCATATAAGCTTGTACACCTGATTCTAAATTTTGTAATCTTTTATCAAGTTCCTGACCACCTCTAGTTGCACCTAATTTATCCGCTCTTTTTTCAACTTTTGATTTATTAGCTTCATCAAATAATAAAGCCAAATCATTTTCCATCTCAGTTAATTCACCTTGTAATCCATTTGCTCTTGACCTAACTCTAGCATATGCAGACTCAAGTGCTGGATTTAATTGTTGGCCTCCACCAAATGCTGAACCAATATTTTGTCCAATAGTTTTGAATTTATTGAAGAAACCTACTGTATTAGCTTTTAATCTATCCATCCAACCTTCGTTGATTGTGGATTTTTTATTAATACTTTCTTGGATAAATCTTTGTTCTAATTTTTTATTAGATTCTTGTATTTGTCTTATTTTACTGTAACTTTTCATTTTAAATTATTTTATTTTTTATTTGTTACCATGTTCTACATGCCCAATATCTTGGTTTCCATCTTGGACCAGGATTATCGCAATTGTGTCTTGCTCTAAATGAACGTCTTCTTTCAGGGTTGTTCTTTTTAATCACCATTCGTTTTCCTTTTGCCGATTTCCCACCAAAACCAAAGTTCACTTTAACAACCTTTCCTTTGTCGTTTTTAACGTATACCTTGAACTTTTTAATGTCTCCTTGCATAATCTTACCTAGTTGAACTTTTCTACCTTGGTATTCAGCTTCTTGTAATAAGTTTACTTCTTCGACTGAACCATGTATATCTTCATACAAAAATTCATTTACTTGAATAAACTCTTCAATTAATACTTTTCTAATAATTGATTCTATATTCATATCTATATTACTTTCGTTTATGTCGTCAGATTCCTCCAAATAAATCTGAATGAAGTGAATTAAATCCATTCTGATTAATTCTTTATTTTTTCTAATCATTTTTTCGTTATTCATGTTTCCACCTTCATAATCATTAATGTAGTTGGAAAATAGATTTAATAAGAATATGATTAATCTAAATTTGTTTTCTCTATTAAAATCAACTGGATAATGGTCTTGTTCTTCAGTTTTAATACTTTCAACTTGTGTGTCTATTGGTCCCTCATTTGAATCGTTTTCTAAATAAGTTTGGATAAAATCAAATAAAATATTTCTTATTTCTTTTTTGTTTCTGTCTACAACATACATTGATTCACGAGCAACTCTTTGAATGAATGGTCTTAGAGTATTTGCAAGTTTTTTGATTTCTTGTTCCATTTGAATGTCTTTTGTGTATTCTTCCACACCATAGAATTCTTCGACCCCATCAGACTCCAATAATACCTTATTTATTATTTTAGATAAATCCATAATAATAAATATTAGGTAAATAAAAAAAGGTGAAGTCTCCTTCACCTTAATTTGGTCCGACATTGAATCTGTCATCTACTCCACCACCTTGTTTTTAAAAGAACAAGGAAACTACATTTCAAGTTTCGACTTTGCAACCACTACGTCAGCCATCGTTACTTGTTTTGCTTGACCTAAAATCAAGCATTCCTTCAACATTCCACTTGGGACGTGGATGAAGAAGTCCTTACCATTGTATGTGGTAAAATCGTTGTTCATTGCAACTGCAGTATGAAGCATTTTCAAAAATATTGAAAACTGAGTTTCATCCAAAAAGGTTTCATTAATCAACTCCCCATGTTTTGGGTGAATAACTGTGATATTTTTGATTGCTGTCATATTGTTTAGTTTCTACAAATATAAAAAGAATATTTCATTATTACAAATAATCCCAAGTAATTTTTTTAACTACAACATGGTCTATAGCATTTAACGCAAAATATTTTAACTCTTGACTGATAGATGCTTCCATTTTACCTCTGTAAAATCTATTACACGTTCTAGGAAATCTTTTACAGTAACCAGTAGACCATGTCCATCCTTGGTATTTCATATCAGCAATTACATCAAACTCATAGATATAACGTTTTTCACCTGTATAATAATTATTATAAGGGTGTTCATATTTTCTAATGTTAGTAATTTTGAAAACCGCATTTTCTAATTCATCCCAATTATATGATTTCTCCATAGGTAAAATATTCTTCGATAAGAATTTTTTGATTACCGATATCTGACTGTCTTTAACTAATTTCCCTTTTTCCATACCACAAAGATATGAAAAAAAATGAAAGCACAAAAAAATGGATAATAAAATTTATCATCCATTCAATTTTTTTTTGCCGGTCGCTCCATGTTAAAAAAGAAACGCTGAGATTACACGTTTATGTGAGTACCTTTAGAGTCATTATTGTTTCTACTCCTATCCACTTCCTTTTGAGAAGTATTACTCAGTGACGGTCTTTTAGGTATACCACTCCTTGAGGTAACAGTTACTCTCTTATTACTTGACTCTCTTCGAGGACGCCTCCCCAATTATTCCTTGCGGGATTAGAGGTGTTTGGTAAGAATATCGTTAAACTTGCGGTTTAATCGATGCAATGAACGGCTCATTACTATGTAGTCACCTTTCACTATTACCTGACGGACACTTTTGCTTCTGTAGTTTCATATTGGAAAATATCAACTTCCATAAGTTTTTGTGTCGTGGATTTTGAAAGTAGTGGTCCGTCTCGGGCTTCGCTATCTTTTGGACAACGAAATACTCAACTACTCTCTGAAATGTCCCCATTTCCATATTTCAAGACTACTTCATTACAGGGTTTTGGTAAACCACCGTAAGGGAAGGTAGCGACACCACTCGTTCTCCTTCTTACCTTGTGGTACTTCCACTTGGTTTTAAGTAACCTATCATATTGGAACACGCAATATTAAAGTTGGATGACCTTAATTTTTGCAATATTCCTACGGGTTATTCCTATTGGTGTTCCCACCTCAAACGGACGACCCACACCGCCCATTCGTCTAAACTCTTTCTTTACAGCGTTGCCCTCAATACTAAAGCTCAAACGGTATCCCGCTTGTGTACTCGAGTTCAAATTCCCTTTCGGGTTTTCAAACCGCAAATCAGTTACACTTCTGATTCACTTTATCCTACTTTCGTAGTTTATTTTAATGGACTATACACCGCCCAAAGAACTCATGTTTCAAACTTCAAAGAAAAGGGGGTTAATCTTTTTTTCTAAGTTTCAACTGAACATTTTGTTCTAATTTCATCTTTCAAAGAACGTTGTGATTTGAATACCGAGTATCTTTCATCACCTATAAGTTTCAAATCTTTTACAAATTTATGTATTTAATTTGAGACTGTCAAACTTTTTTTAAACTTTTTCTACAAAAACTTCATTTGTTCCGTAGTACTGAGCTCTTGATTCGGCGAACATAGGGTTTGACGTATACATTCGCTGATTTTTGTCGTTGAAGTAGTAATAAATTTCTACTACAACATTTTCAGTGCTTTCACTCATAATTTAAGAGTTTAAATTCAACATTTCAATTTATTCAATGGGACGTTTCCCAATTGTTTTACAAATCTAATAGTATTATTTCGATTTGTCAAATATTAAAATAAAAAAAATGATTTTTTTGTAGTAATTATAAATATACACTTGGTAACCAAAAGTTTAAAACTTTTTAATTTTTTTAAATGATATTTATAAAAATATGATAGTTAAAATAAAAGATAACATTTTTCAGTGTAAAGTTGTTGTTAGTCATAACGCAATTGAAAATGGTATGATGGGTAAAAACTTTAATTCAAATTTTAATGGTATGTTATTTATGATGCCAAGTCGTGGTGAACAAAGTTTTTGGATGTATAATTGTATTGTTCCGTTAGATATAATCATGATGGACAATAATAAGATTACCAAGATACACCACAACTGTCAACCTTGTTATAATGTTAACGGTTGTGAAAATTATGATGGTTTTGGTGATATGATATTAGAAGTTGCCGGTGATACCTGTAGAGACTTAGGTATCAGTGAAGGTGATGAGGTAAGTTTTTCTAGTCTTTAGAATTTTCCATCATACCTTTTAATACATTGAAAAATTCCTTTTGAATCATTTTAGTAAAAGTAACGTATGGTGATTCTTTTGATGGGTCAAACTCTTCTTCTTTACCCAAATAATTTAAACCAGATATGTTTGTGATACATTTGTGTCCTCCACTATTTGCTTGAATAATGTCCCAAGAACTAACTTCAATATGTTTTAATAAATCTCTTTCAAAACGTGTAAGGTCTTTGAATCTTGATTCTAAAGCTTCTTTAATTTTATCTAACCAAAATTTACCTTTTTTGTTTTGTTTAAAGTTGTCTCCATAAATTGCAACAAAGTCTTTAAATGTGAATCCAACTGAACCTTCACCCGCACTCATTTCAGATACTCTTTTGATTGTATATAAAGAAACTGGTTTTTCTTTTAACTTACTTTCCCATTTTGATAATACGACATCTTTAACTTCACCTAAGTTAATACCTTTTAATTTTCTATCTTGTTTAAATGGATTACAAGATGCTTGAACAATTCCCATAGGCCAAGCAATAATTATAAAGTCAGCGTCAGGATTGTTTTTGAATGGTGTATATCTATCGTATGAACCTGCTTTATGAAATGGTCCGCCACCATATTGAACAATAATACCATCCTCAACTTTTACGTTAGGATTGGTTTTCATTGCCTCAACATATTTTTCTTGGTTTTGTTTTAACACTCCGGGTTCAGGATAACCCTTATCTTTAATCTCTCTTTTAATAATATTGAAGATACTAGTTAAAGATGGTTGAGCATCCATTACCAAAGTTTCCAAGAATTTTGGTTTGTTTTTGAAAGCCAATAATAATTTATTCACTACTAACCCAAGAGTCATTTTATTATTTTTTACACTTTTGTCTTTATCATAATCAAAAATGTAATTCATAACCATATCGGGTGTAATGTTATTAACCAAGTAATTTGCAGAATCCACAGTTGAAATCAATTGTACGTCTTCCGCCGAGAATATTTCTTTTGGTGATAAAACCTGTGAGATTGTTTCTACGTTAGACCTTGCTTGTCTAAACGAGGTGGAAGTTTCTTTTTCAACACCAGCTTGTGTGTCGTGATGGTCTGTATGAATAACAAACATTGGTTTGCCGTGAGCAAAGTCAACAAGAACTGGCATCGTATCAGTTTCTGCTTCAGGTTTTTTAACAGCAAATTCTTTATCTCCGTATTGAATAACCTCAGCATCAACAACCTTAATACCGTATTGTTCCAAGTAGTTTTTCATTGCTAATGCTGTAGTAACACCATCTAAATCTATGTGGAAATATATTTTTGCCTTTGGGTATCTTTTTGCAATATCGTTAATATCCCTAATTCCAGATTCTGTTATAATTTGTCTCATAAAGATAAATACCTTATTTAAACAAAAAACCCACTATAAAGGTGGGTTTTCTTGTAGTAATTCTAATGTTTTAAAGTAATCTACTCTTGTTCTTGCTATGTTTGTGTAATTTTCACTTAATTCTATTCCCAACCATCTTCGGTCAAGTATTTGTGCCGCAACTAAACTAGTACCACTTCCAGCAAACGGGTCCATGACTATATCGTTCTTGTAGGATAATATCTTAATCGCTTTGGTTGGTATATCCATCGAGAACGTTGCCTTGGTGAGTGATTTAGTATCTGCAAAGTAATTCCACTGACCAAACACAAGTTCCATAAACTCTTTCTTATCGTTTTCCTCATAAACCATTTTTTTCTTTAATGTTCCGTCCTCTTGTTCAATTTCGGTTGGAACTCCTTCCCACTGTGGTTGACCTTTGATTTTTTTAATGTGTTGTTTTTTGTATGCTAATATAACACATTCTTTTGGGTTATAGATGTAAGGACTTGAAGGACTCATCCATGAACCCCAAGCGGTAGTTTTACTTCTATGTGGTGATTGTTCTTCAAGGTCAACAATACCAAAGAAACCAAAACCTATTTCTTTCATAATTTGCCACATCTCAGAAACAAAAAAGATACGACCACCTTTTTTCTGTCTGTTGATTTCATATGGGATGTTCAAAGCAATACGACCGTCGTCTTTCAATACTCTGTATGTCTCACTTAACCATGCTTTAGCAAATTCAATATACTCTTTGAACTCTACATCATCTTCATGTACGTCGTAATCAATTCCTACCCCATAAGGTGGACTCGTAACGACCAAATCAATGCACCCTTCAGGTAATGTTTTCATCACCTCAACACAATCTCCGTTAATTATTCTTCCTGTTTCTATCATACTTCTAATTTTTCTTCTAAATAATCCCAAACCAAATTTGAATACTCTTCATACAAATCCCCATCTTCGTCGTCTTCTAAATTGAATATTCCGTCATCCAAACACGCATCCATTACCTCTTCGTGTTTTTCTTCAAATGATAAATCCTCATCTATTGTTAAAAGGATATTATCAATATCATCCATTTGTTGTTGTGTCAACTCCATATCTTATTAAATTCCTGCCGTTAAATGGTAATAGTATCCTTTACTGGTTGTATCACCATATGATTTATATATTTCATATGATTTTTCATCATATATAATTTCGTTTATCACTTCTACTCTACAACCTACATCATAGACTTTTAATCTTAATTTATCAATATCAAAATCCTCTTCAAGTGGTATGTCATAAACAACTTGTTCACCCTTACAATAATCCTCAATGATTAAAAATGCTTTATCACTGCAATATTTTTCTTCAAAATCAACCTTGTCTACATCTAAAACCTCAGTTTCATAAACAACTTTACCTTCCTCATCTTCTACTCTTAAAATGAATGTTTGAGGAAAAGGTCCCATGATGGTTTCGTTTGGTGAGTCAAAATAACTATCAACTCCCAATATTTCACATATTTGGTCGTATTCTAATTCGTCTTGTTCTACACCACCTTCACGTAGTTTTTCATACTGTTCAGTGTTTAATTCAAATGGGTAAAGTTCCGCACCTTTACCAGCAAGGATAATTTTGTAGTATTTCATATTATTATAGATTAAAAAATGTAATCAATTATTTTGTACAAGACAATACCTGTCCCTACTAACCAACTTAAGACTATAAAAAAAGCAAGTGCTCTATAGTTTCTTTCTACTTGGTCTCTACTTCTACCTTGGAAGTCGTCTGAGTTCCAATCCTCCATAACTAAATTGTTTGTGCGATTATTTGTGCTAACTTATAACCTGTGAATGCACCTATCGCCGCAGACCCCGGTAATACTATAAATTTACCCAACATTGTTTCATATTTTTTTCTATTCACAATATACGAAATCAATATGTAATAAATAATGTAGTTAATTAAAACTAAAAAGTCCAGTTCTTTTGCTGCAAAAACAACTATAGAATTTCCAAGAAATCCCCACATGAAGTTAATGGAGGTTTCACGGATTAATTCATTTGGTGTTGTTATCGCATCTAATACGTTTATTTCCTTATCAAGACCCGTTTTACTTTTCAAGGGTTTCGATGTGGTGTTGGAGGTACCAGAGTGCCTTTCTGAGGTCTTCAAGTTCTTTATCTTTTCCTTTTTTTCCTGCACGTGATATATATTTTACTGTGTTTCCTAAACTAAACCCTAACTCCCAAGCATCAATTACTTTGATTGCTTCGTAAGGATTATTTTCTCCACCATAATGTTGGGGGTGATTTACTTGTTCTACTTTTGGTGTTGGGCACTGACAAGGTCCTGTTCCACCACATACACATTCTTTATCCATTGGTTGAATAATTTTTAGCGTTCATTAATGCGTTTTTTAATGATTCGGGTATTGTGCCCGTATTACTTGTATTAATATTTTCAGGTTGTGTTCCTGGTTTTATATTAGCTTTAGATTCCATCATTTCATCAGTTAACTCATAATCATCATCATTACGGTATTCTTTCAATAACTCATCATTAGTAAATGTTCGGTATTTTTTACTTAAACCAGATAAGTTAACATTAGACTTCATATTAGTTTTAATCTCCAAAATTTCTTCAGCAGTGTCTAATGATTTTGAAACCTCTCTAATGATTTTATATGGGTCGGCATTTGAACCGGGTCTTCTATCTTCAACATAACCTTTCCATTCTTTCGCCGTGTCTTGCGGAACTCTAATTGACGCTCCTCTATCAGACACACCCCAACTGAATTTATCAATAGCCTGTGTCTCAAACCCACCAGTTAATCGTAAGTGATTATTTGAACCATACGCTTTGATGTGCTCTTCGTGTCTTGAAGCAAATGAATTGAAAATAGCTAAGAAATATTCATACCCACCTTCATTTCTCATTTTATTATTTGAGAAGTTTGTATGTAATCCTGAACCATTCCATTCACCATGTGTAAGTGGTTTAGGATGTAAATCAATATGGTACTTATACTTTTCAGAAATTTTATATAGGAAGTATCTACTCATCCATAGGTCATCTCCGCCTTTTAATTTACCTTTTGAAAACACTTGGTATTCCCATTGCCCTAACGCAACTTCAGCATTTGTTCCTGTAATATCGATACCATATTCTAAACACATATTTAAATGGTCCTCAACAAAATCACGTCCCGCAACATTGTGACCCACACCGCAATAATATTCACCTTGACCTTTTAGAATGTTTCTTTTGTGTCCTAAAATACCTCCGTTGATTTCTTCACGGATAAAATACTCTTGTTCAAAACCAAACCAAAGACCTTCTTCTTCTTCATTTAATTTTGCTCTCATGTTAGATTCATGTGGTTTACCATCTGAATTCATAACCTCACATAAAACATACACAGTACTGTTTTCTAATGGGAATCCATATCTAGTATAAACTCTTACTGGTTTTAAGATTCTATCTGAATTTCCAGTATCCGCCTGATTTGTTGATGAACCATCAAAATTCCAAACCGGTAACTTACCAACTTGCACTGTATTTTTAATCGATTCGTAGTCTACGATTTTAACTTTGCTTCTTAAATTTGGTTCAGGGGTATATCCATCAAGCCAAACGTATTCTAATTTAACTTTCATTTATTATTATTTATATAGTTGATTATTGTTTCTTCATCGGCACCACTATTGAATAGATTGTAAACAGCGCGAGAAAACTCGTCCGTCGTAAAAACAGCGTCGGCGTCAAGGTATTCCATTATGTGATGTAGGTTTCTTAGGATTTGTTGTTTGTTTAAAAATCTCTTATTAAATCCCATCTTCTTTTGTTTTAATGTTATTTAAAAATTCTTCTAATTTAGACAACTCTTCATCGGTTGGTTCTATTTTTTCTTTTAGTGTTTCTAACTCTTGTTTTCCAACTAAAGTACTTAATAGGTCGGTATTAACTTCACCATTTATTTCTTTGAGAATAACTCTAACTTTTGAACCAAACTCCATATCATTCGGGTATTGTTTGGAGAGGTTTTTCAGTATTTCATATAGTCCTAATTCCATAGTACAAAAATAAATTATTGTGTTTTATTTGTCAAATTTTTTTTAGAAATTAATTTAGATTGAATCATATAATTCATTACTTTTCTTTTCGCCAATGGTAAAATTGTTTCTTTGAATGGGAACTGATTAGTGTGGTATATTCTAAAAAGAATTAAGTTTTTATAAACGTCTGGTTGATTTAAATTTTTAATGAGAGAGTTTTTAACCATTTTTACTTTATCTTCAAAATCGTCAGTTTCACAAGTACAAACTTTTTTAATAACACATTTGGTTTCAACCGCATCTTTTTTAATAGGTTTAATAATAAACTCATAAAGGTGGTTAATTTCATTATCTTTGATAATAAAAAGTCCTTGTTTTGGTTCAATATTTTTTTGATTTTGAATTGGTTCAACAGCTATAGTATCACTTGCCACTTCCCATATCGCTTTTGCTTGGTTGAAGTAATCTTTTAGTTTTTCAGATGAAAAAACACAACTATTATAGATTTCACCAATCTCTTCTCTTGTAAAAAATGGAACCTCATTTGCAATTAAGTCTGATAGTAATATTTCATCATCAGGGTCTTTTAATGCTCTATTGAGAGTTAAAAACTGACCCTTTTCGATTATTAAATTGATATTTGCTAAATGATAAGATATCTGTTGGAAGTTTGGGTATAACTTTAAAGAATTAAGTTGTTTATCTATTTTTTGTAGATAATCTAAAATAACGTATTGCTTGTGCTCAAAATCAATAGGTTCTTGAAATACCCAGTTTGTCTCCATGAAATTAAAAATAAGAAAATAAGTTAGTCTGTAAATAAATTAATTGAATCTCATTACTATATAGATGTGTCCATTGATGTTGTATTCTTCTTCACCTCCATCATAACTTCCAATTATATCACCCCAACTATCATTTCTAATTATATAATCCATAACACCATCAACATCCACAAAATTCATAATCTCATCTTTATCAAAACCCATTTCTCGTAAAAACCCAGGAAAATCGTCAACATACTCATCAATATAATGTTCTATGGCTCTTTCAATTTCATCTTCATCGTAACCACCTTCAGGATTTTCTCTGATGTCCTCTATTATAGCATAGATGTCTTCCATTTCAGAGTTTAATTCTTTAGTACTTTCACTATCTAAATCTTCACTTCGTAGTTTTTGAGATAATTTTTCAATCTTTTGTCTGTAAATTGTTACAATTTTTTCTTGTTGGTCTGACAACTCTTTTTCTATACCCCAACTTTCTGGTCCCTCATACACCATTTCTGAGTAATATTCTCTTAAGTAATGTCTGATAGCGTCTTTATCTAAGTTATCTTCCCAAAGCCAATCACTAAATGCATCATACCCAAGTTCATCTATTCTTGATTGTATAGCTTCTTTGGCCGCAACTTCTATTTCATCTTCATTATAAACAATGTATTCCGACTCGTGTCTGTCATCACCTAACCATGTGTACATTTTTCCACCATAGTGACCATATTTTTCAGGATAAATAAAATATTTGTCTTCAACTACTTCTTCTTCACTAACTCCATCATCATAATAACTTATAGCACCATTTTCATCTAAATATTTATAAAGAGCTTCAGTTTGATAAGATACTTCTTTTCCATTTTGAATATCCCAAGCATCTTTTTTTCTTAGTTCATCTAAATACTCAATTTTTTGTCTTAGTATTTCTCTTTTTTTAATAAGATATCTTTCACTACCATAGTCAGAAACACTACGTGCTTTATTATCGTCAAATACATCGACACTACTACCTTGGATATTTAAATTACCTTCAATTTTAGAAATAACGTTAAGATTTTTGATTTCTTTATTGTAAGATATATCTAAGTTACCTTTAATGATAATATCTTTATTTTTGTAGTATCGTTTTAATAATGCAACATCATTATTGAAGTATGCCAAATTTTCTTTGAATTCTTCTGGTGTTAGTATTACGACGTTTTCAGTCTGCTCCTTAATTACTCTTTTTATTATCGAATTTAATGACATATGTTATAAATATCTAAAAAAAGAATTGATTTATCATATCCTGGGTATAAATTATTAAAAAGAAAAATATTTATAGATAAATAAACCATTAAAACTTTAAGTCATGGGATGCGGATGTAAAAAAAACCAACAACCAGAACAACCAGTTGCTGAGACTCAACAACCACAAGCTGAGTCAGATAAAAAATAATTAAAAAAGAAATTATGGGCTGCGGATGTAAAAATAACCAAACATCACAACAACAAACAGCACAGACTCAACAACAACAAACTAATGAGTCCATTAAAAAGGCTGTTACTAAAATTGTTCAAAAGTATTACAACAAGAAGTAATTTAAATTAAGTGTTTAGTATAATTTTTATTTTTTGTAAAATTATTCAAATAAACACTTAAAATAAAAAAATGAGTTACTACGAAATTTACAATTACCTTGATGGTAAAAACATATGTAATATTTTTGCAAACCTTATAGTAAACAAAATTCACAGTGAAGTTCCTGATGCAAAAACTGAAATCACAGTTAATAACGTCAGGAACTTTTTTATTGTTAAAGGTTCCACTTCATACGACAAAACAATAGATTTATCTGAATTGTTGAGGAATTTCTATACTAAACATAACCTATCAAAAGTTAATGATGTTAGGGTTTTTGATTTAATCACATATAATAAAGAAATTGAATTGGGTTCTGTGAACACAAATATATCCTCTAACAAAAAGTACGATAAAAAATTTAATGAATTACAAAATTTTGTTAATTCAAACGTTAGAAAAAACATTCTTTTTAATATGAAGTATAATGAGTCTAGTAATGTGATTTATTACGACTGTAAAAATGAAAATATCTCAGAAGTTATTACTGTACTTGAAAATTATTTTATTGGTACAACATTACTTAAAGTTGATATGTCTAATGAATGTTTTATATCGGATAGAATTTACGGACTTTCGTCAAATATGAGACTTTACGATATTCTTTTAATCAATATTAAAAATCACGTTTTAAAATTAGGCTTGGGTGAAAACTTTAATTGTAATTTGAATTCAATAAAATTACCTCAGGATATTGAAAATGATGACATGATGATTACATTAAATAACAATTCATTCAAAGTTAAAAACGAATGGTTGGAATCATTGATTTTAGATGTATTCCCATTTGAACTAAATGAATTAAATACAGTATTTGGTAATTTAGTTGATTTAGAAAGCTATATCATCACGGGTAAATGTGAAGAACTTGAGGAAACAAAATATATGAGAGATTTTATTTTAGTTTAGAAAATACGTTTTTACCATTTCAACGCCCTCGTAGATATCTTCATAATCTCTATCGGGGGCTAATAATTTTACATTAGAAGCGTTTTCTTCTTCATCTAATGTTAGTAACATCAAAGCCGGTACAAATTCATTTTCAGTAATACGAACAAATTCATCATATTCGTCTTCGTATTCTTCAATGTCTCTTGCAATATACGGTAAATTGTTTTTTTCTAATTCTTCTTTAATCATTTGACAAAATGGACATCCCTCCATAGTGTAGACCACGGCTACTTTCATATTCTATCTATTGTAAAATATTTATTCAAACCACGTAATAACATTAATACTTCTTGGTTTGTAAATTTAAGTATATACAATTTATAAGTAGAGTCACTATCAATTTTATTAAAGTATAACCAAACATTATTTTTACCCCATCTTATAAGTCCTTCGAAATAATGGTAATTATCTTCGTGATATACTGACGATGACCATTCTAATTGGTTTTTTTCCATTAGAGTATCCAATCCAAGTTTTGTTATATTTCTTGTTCTTATAATGTTTGGTTCTAAAACCGAATTTTCAGTTTCTTTACAATAGTCCAATATGTGTTGTGGTATTTCTTTTTCTTTCTCCATATTAAATAATTATGGTAATTCATCAATCCAGTCATTAAGTGGAATCTCAACTTGGTCTAATATTTCATTTTGCCAATATGAAAGTTCAGGTGTATATGTGTCCCATTGTGGTGTCATTTGAACTACTCTTGGACCATTACCTTTATCACGCACACTCATTTCATCAAAGGTTGCTTGTTGTTCAATAACTTTACCGGTACGATATTTTTTAACCATCTTTGGTAATTTTAAAGTTCCGAGTTTATACATAAGGTTGATGTTCGCAAGTTGTATTTTAGCAACTTCTGAAAATTTTAATGATGGCATTTCATTAAACTTTGCTCTCTCTTGAACATTTAATATCTCATTTTTTCTGTATTGGTATTCAACAGTAATTCTTTCATCACCATAAGTAGCCCCTTTACGTATTGAGAATATCATACACTCAGGTCTCTCAGCGTAAGTTCTAACACAATTTCGTTGGTGTTGTGATTCTTTTTCGTAATCCGATGTTTTACGGAGAAGTATCGGATAATATGTTTCTCCTTCGTATTCGATTGGTGTTTCTAAAATATCTACATCACCATAAAATCTTTCAACTTCACCTTTTCTATACGATTGTAAAAGACGGCTAAACTCCTCGTGTTCTAAATTAAAGCTACTCATATTTGTAAACTTTAATTTTACATCCTCACCAAGATTTACTAATTCTCTTTTCATATCTAAGTGGTCAAGTAGTGTATTCCATTTATAACCATCAAAATGTGGTATCAAATCTAAAATTCTATCTTTTTCTTTTGATGTTAAAGAAATTAATGCTCTACCAATGTAATGGTTGGGGTAATTGTACTTATCTGTGTAAAAACATTCATAATATCTACCCATCTTATTCATTTCCATTGATTTACTAAACTCATCGGTGGTATAATATTCATCAAAAACTTTGTTTTCAATTTTGTTAAATTTATCAATACCCAAAAGATTATATGCAATATACAATCTGTCAAAATCAACCCAATCCATCTCATTAAAAATCTGTTTAACTTTGGAGCCTTTAAGTCTCAATTTATCCATCGCGGCATCAACCAAATTCATGTCGGATTTTTGTAATTCTTTTTTAGAAAAGAATACACCTGTGAATTTTCTCCAATTGTTTGGGATTTTGATACCATTAACCAAATAATAAGTTAAACTATAAAAAGATTTCATGCAGTCCCACTGAAAGTTTTGTGGGTTTTCAATCCCCATTCTATCCCAAATCTTCTCCAAGAAAAAATAAAGGTATTGGTCCACAGCAACACTTTTTTCAATTCTAAGGTTTCTTAAAAAACTTTCTATTGCAAAATATGTAGGATTTACCTTCATACTTCTTCCAATAACTTGTTTCTTTTTGGTTGAAAATGTCCCTGAATAAAACATTTTCTTTTTGAAGTTGAATGTGAAGTAATTTGTAACTTTTCTTTCTGTGAAGTATCTTGACCCTACTCTTCTATCTTTTACGTGAATTTGGTACTTAATTGATATTTTATCATCACCTTCTTCAATAAACAATCTTTTTCTATCAAAGTGAACATCGGCAAATGGATTTCCGAAATGTTTAACAAAATCCTCTTCAGTGTAGAATTGAGTATCAGAAAAGAACTTGTCTTTCTTTTTTGTTTCAACGTACAAACCTAAGACATGTCTATCTTTTTGATTTATATCGCAATAATTAAGATATAGACTAGTTCTATAGTTCTTAATCTCAACAAACTTATGAAATGTTTTACCTTCTACTTCTAACATAGAATAAAGATATAAAAAACCCCCGACTTATTCAACCGGGGGATTTAAGTTTTTTTAATTCAAATTGATTTTTCCCATGTGATGTTCCATGAAAGGTTTCACAACTTCTTTGATGTCTGATAACTCTCTTTCTTTATTCATTGATACGAGTAAATCAATCATTTGTTGTCTTGTCGGTGCAACTTCTTTTTCTTCTTCTTGGTTCTTAGTTGCTAAATCTCTTACCTTTTCATAAAATTTTTCACCGTCAAAATCACCAATCAACATTTTTAATTGGTCTGGATTTTTTTTAAAAAACCCAACAAAGTTTGTCATATAAATTTCTATCTCTACGTTTCCCATAGGACAAAGATAATAAAATTTGATTAAATATTATTCAAATAAGTGTAAATTGTCATCTTGTTGAATTCTTTCTTTTACACTTTCAGGAATTGAATTTTTGTTACTTCCTTTCATGTTAATAACTGATAATCTTGGCATTTGAGCGATACAACTTGGTAACATTTGGATGTTTGGATTATCAGGTAAAGATAAGAATTGTAGTTTGTCTAATCCACATACCGTATCAGGAATACTTGCAACACATCCAACAAAGTGAATTGCTGTTAAATCTTTGAAGTTTCCGATTGTTGATGGGATGTTCAAGTTTAAATTATTAGATGATTTAGCTATAAACTCTAATCGATTGATATTTTTAGGTAATGTTGAGAAGAACTCATCAAACCCGTAAAGAGCAATGAATTTAGATGCTGAATCACCTGGGTAGTTTACAGAAACTTTTGTTCCTCCACCACTTGATAACCCTTTCATAAATTCAAACTTGAAGTATTCTTTCAAACCTTCTTCATTAGTATTCAAGAAGTCAACTAAATCGATTTGTCTATCCGCAGGGTCCATAAACTGATTTGATGGGAAGTGGAATTGGTATCTATAAGCTGGAAGTCCTGAAACATCACCAAAGTCTTTACCCGATGTAAACGCTTTACCTGAGTTAGGAATAACAACATATAAAGGACCATCTTTAATGTATCTATCAAACCAAGTAAGTCCTGGTGAAGATGTACACCATCTTGTTTCACCTTTACCTGGCTCTTGGTATGAACCTCCGTAGAAACACGCCGCATCCTTACCTAATTTACCAGTGTCAGAAATTCTAGCCACAGTCCATTCATTGCCACGATAAACAATATCAGCACCAGGGTGAGCGTATGTTTTAGAAGCCTCTTTCTTCTCCGTGGCGCTCGCTTTAGTTTTTTCTAAACTGAAGTCCTTAACATTATCATATAACGTCTCAGGCGTAAGTTTATTGATGTCTCTAGCTTCTTGTGGTAAACGATTTTTGAATCTTTCAAACTTTTGTAAGTCACCAGTAACTTTATATAAATCTTCCAAGAATAAATCTTGGTATTCTTTCATCGCTTGTTTGAATTGTGGCGATTGCGGATCGGAAATCATCAATGGGTGGTCTGCGCTCAATTTAGGAGTCACAAAGTTTTTCAATAACCATTGAGTGTATTTACCAATTTTAACCTTATCCATATCTTCAGGTTTTGCGGTGTCAATGTCTATACCTTCAGGAATTTTCGAAGTTGGGTCAGCGGCAATTAGAGCAAATAATGTTTCAAAAGGCATTAACCCTTTTTTACCTTTTTCTTTTGCTTTAACAAATTTGTCATATAATACTTGAAATCTTGATGACTCAACAATCAAATCTTTCAATATAGATGTAAAACGCATATTCATAACTGTTTTTATATAATAAATATTACAAATTTAATAAAAATGATAATTAATAGTTCATAATGAGTAATTCTTCACCCATATTTTGTTTCTCACCCTTCTTAGCCGAAGCAGCTTTAGCAAACTCTTTTTTCACCCAAGTATACTGGTCTTCAGGAAACCATTGGTGTAGTAGTTCAAAATCATAATATGATAACGAAAATTTACCTTGTACATTGTGTAAAACATTCGCTAATCTTTCATGGTCTTGTCTATCAAAATCGTGATTGGAGTAGTAGTTCTCAGTCTTCCAATATGGTGGGTCCAAATAGATGTAAGTTGATGGTGAATCGTATTTCTGAATCACGTCAGCAAAATCCATATTTTCAACATCCGTAATTTTTAAGAAATGTTCAACCCAATCAGGTTTTGATAACTTGTCTCTAAATGTAAGATACTTTGATTTATACTTACCTTTAAGGTCAATAAAGTTAGATGTCTCAGGTTTTGACCCACTAAAAACTTGTGTAAGAATATAAACATATTTCGCAGCGACTTCATAATTACCAGGTTCTACGCTGAAATTTTCACCAAATAATTCAGCCTGAAAGCTGACAAACTGATTTCGGTAAATCTCAGGGGTAATATCCACACCTTGTTTTTGACAATCAATAGAGTTAATTGCCCTTAACAATTCATTTGGGTTCTGTACACACTTAAATAGATTATAATTTAACGGATTAAAGTCGTTGTATACAACTTTCTTTAGGTTGGGGAACTGTTTTAGGTCCATATTATAGAAACACCAAAACATCCCTCCGAAAGTCTCTAAATAGACTTCCATATCTTTATCATAGAAAGGGACAATCCACTTTCCTATCTTACTTTTTCCTCCGATATAACTTAACATACTACAAATATAGTTTTTTTGATATTTATTTTCAACTAATGATTAATTAAAATATAGGTATGGAAAAAGAAAAAGCAACAGAAGTTACCGGATGTAAACAATGCAATGAAGGATTCTCTAACAGACAAAGAGCCATGCTTTTTGTTGGTTTTTATATGGTTGGTTCAACCGTATATGCAACCGTTGAATTAGTTAGTTATATTTTTAGTATTTTCTAACAAATTTTCAAGTTTTTGGATTACCTCAGGATTATTTAAATTAGGTTTTGTTACATAAACTTTGATGTAGAAGTCTCCATTGCCATCCGCGTATTTATACCCTTTATTTGGAACCCTTAATGGTTTTTCACTATCAAAAGTATCAGGTAATTTAATTTTTAAGTTTCCTTCAGGATGTGTTATCTCAATTTGTTCATTAGATAGTACTTCTATAGGTGATAGTCTTTTACTTAATATAAGATCTTTACCTATTTTTTCGTATCCATCCGTTTTAATCATCACAATCTTAAGTATGACATCCCCTTTTGTTCGTGCCCTAACATTATAATCCCCCTTACCCGCAACTCTCATGAAGTCACCATCATCGACATTTTTTGGGATGGATACTGATATTTTTTCTGCAATGTTTTTTAACCCTGTACCATGACAAGTATTACATCTTTTAGAAATTACACTACCTTCACCTCTACAATGTCCACATTGTGTTTGTATTCTTTGTACAAACATACCACTACCAAACTGTTGTATTATAATACCAGACCCATTACAGATTCCACAAACTTTTCTTTCCCCACCGTTACCGTCACAAGTTGTGCAACAATCAAACGAATTAAATTCCAAAACTTTATTCACACCAAAAAATGATTCAATTGCTGTGATATCTAAACTTATAACCTTATCGGGTGCTTTCATGTGTGGTTTATTATTTGCAAACCCACCAAAGAAATCATCCATATTAAAAGAACCAAACGGATTTCTTCTCCTATTATCATAATCAGTTTTTTTTGTTTCATCACCCAAAATTTCATATGCCTCCGTAATATCTTTGAACTTTTCTTCTCCATTTGGGTTTACATCGGGGTGATATTGTTTACTTAATTTTCTATAAGCTTTTTTAATTTCGTCAGCAGATGAATTTTCATTAACACCTAATATATCGTAATAGTTTTTCATGTCTAAAAATTATGTAATTGTTTTATTCAAAAATAAGTTAAAAAAGAAACTTATTAAATCATATATTACGGAAAAAACTGCAACTGTCAAGTTTAAAGAGTTATTGTCAAAAAATCAAAACGTTTTATTTGAGAAAAAATACGAAAACGCGACTGAAGTAGGTTATGAGTTAGGGTTACTAACAAACTCACAAAAAATTCAAAAAAGTTTATTTATTACAGATGAATTGGGTAGAAACGTACCAGTTAACTTAGATAACCCAGATTACGTATTTCTAGACATACAAACATATAAAGTGGAAGAAAAGATTTTTGATTGGCAAAAACAAAAGAAGATAACTTTTTTAGAATTCATTAAATCATATTGTAAACAAAAAGAATTTAAAAGTATTTTTACTTTGAACAATAAAATATGTGTTCAAATAGATTCAGACGTAAATATATTCTCACTAAAAAATAAAGAGGACTCAGAAAGGTTTTTGGAGGTTGTTGAAAATTATTATAAGGATAATAAAAGGTTAGATGCGATGTTTGTTAGGGACGTATCCTCAGCACAAAGAAAATGGATCTACAGCACCTTAGAAGAAAAGGGATTTAGCAAAAAAAGACTTTATAGACTTAAGACTACTTTTTCAAAAAGGTAAAGTCTACGTCCCCTATAGAAATAGTACACTTAGTATCATCACTATTGTTTCTTAGTGTTTTCAATAAATTAGAAAAGGTGTCATTATCCAATGACACCTCTACTTTTATCTCTCCTTTAGAAAAAAAAGACTTTTCTAATATTTCAGATACTTGGGCTAATTTTGTTAGTTCATCCCTAAAGTTTTCAATATTCTTTGCCATAAACTGTATTTCTTTTCAACTAATGGGGTATTTGTTATTTCGGTATTTTTAAATTTCTTTATTTCTTCCGAGATTTTTCTTTTATAATCTTCATTTTGTTTTTCAAAATTACTTCTTTCATCATTTAAAAGACTAAGATTCTTTTGTATCTCCAATGTCGACTTTCTCTGTTTCATTCGAAATAAGTTTTGTTAGTTCTTCCATATCAAATTTTAAACCCTTTAGACTTTCTAAGTTTTTTGTTTCAAAAATACTTTTTAGTTCTTGAACTTTTGTTTTAAATAGTCTTTCTTTTTCTTCTCTTTCGATGTTAGTTTTTACTATAAAATCAAAAGTTTCCTCGACTAAATCTAAAAGGTTTTGTTTGTTTTCACACACAAATGAACTTACCATCCCAGCATCTTGTGTTTCAGTTTGTACTAATTCAATATTGTTTGGTACTTTTTTAATGACCCATGTACTGGGAAAAACCATGTCCAAACTTACGTAATTTTTAAGTATTCTAACTGATTTCAAATATTTTCCAGTCTTGTTAATAAATTCACTATAGATCATATTAAATGTAAAATAAATAAGTTATTATGTATGATAGGAATAAACCGTTTATGGTAGTTTCCTGTATTGATAATTCTAATGGTTGGGGTGGTGTCGATAAAAAAGATTTAAAAAATTTAAATACGAACCTTCCTATAACCATGATAGAAAAAATAAATATAAATAATCCAATATAACTTGTTGTATTACCCATTTGTTTCTGATTTACTGTGTGCTAAAATCTCTCCTCTCAATTTTTGAACTGCGTTTTTTAATTCTTGTGAAACTTTTCTTGCTCTGACACCTGCAGATTTATTACCATTATAAAATTTAGTGGTATCAACAGAAAGTGTTTCAACTAATGTTTTAATTTGTTCTAACGTTTCCATATACTTTTAATATAAATTTTTATTTTACTTAAGAATAACCCCTTATAGGAATATGTAAAGACAGTTTATTTACAAAATATATAAAGATCTTTCAAGTACTTTATATATGTCTGTAAAAATTTCGATATCTGATTTAGTTTTTTTTGACCTGTAATCGAATAATTGATTGAAAAAACTGTTAATGTTTTCTTTTATTGTTTTGTCAGACTGATCATAAAAAACTTCAAAGAAAAAAGATTCAAAAAAATCTGAGTCGTTTTCATTGAATTTAAAGTCAATGTTTTCTTTTTGAAAATTACTGATTGTCTTATTCCAACACCAATTAAAATGTTCTTTTTTTTGACTTTTAGTCATACCTACTCTTGTTTCTTTGTTCTCGTTGAAATCGTCACCTAAATAGGTATCTCTTAACAGTTGTAGGAATGAAAAACAAAAATCTCTAAAAAGTTCTGTTAATTCAGGTGTAATATTATTTGCTAAATACCAAGCAGTGATGTCTTCTTGTTCCATTGGTTTTGCTAACCAATCAAAAAAACGACCCATATTACTATTATTACTTTCCATAACTAATAGTAATATGGGTCTATTAAAAATTGTAGATTAGATTATTGAGTTTTTCTATTATAACCAATTAAATCTTTCATTTTAGTAATTTCAGAAATTACTTTCTTGTCTTCAGTAGATTCTAATTTAATTTTAATACCTTCACCCTTCTCTTGACCTGATTTCTCATTAAAGACAGGTTGTGGAGCTTTCTTATATGATTGTTTTTTAAGTTTGTCTAAAGTTTGTTTTTTTCTTAATTTGTTGAATCGAGAATTAGTGTCAGACTCAATGGCGTTACCACCAGGAGCGTTACCTGTTTCTGAAGAACCCATATAATACTTATCCATTCTTTCGTCATTAAAATCAATAGCGTCAGGAACAGGAATGTTTAAACCAGCAATTTCATAATTAAAATCTTCATTTTCATCAGTCAATTGGAATGCCATTTTTTCCATTTCCTCTAGTTCACCATTTCCTTTTGGGAAATGTTTAGGATTCATCTCATATTTTCCTTTTGACCCATTTTTTAAATATTCTTTCATTTTTTTAACAACATTTTCTATTGCGTCTTCATTCTCTTTTTCGCTTATCTTTAAAGACTTCTTTAATTCTGGATCAACTGTATTTTTATTTTTCTTATTTTGTTCTTCAATTACAATGTTTTCTATCAAATCAATCATTTCATTTTCCGTGAATATAATATTTTCTCCTGTTGATTCATCCAAGTGTAATTCATAAAACTCTTCAGTTACTGCAACTTTTCCTGACCAATCGTCTTTTTTTGCTCTTTTTGCGAAGTAAAGTTGACTCAAAAGACTTCTTAATTTGTGAGGTACTTTTTTACCATCTTTTTGATATTCTTCTGTTTTTTTCTTTAAAGATTTAATCTCTTTATTAATTTGTTCAATAGTTTTATTTGCGTGTTCTCCTGTTTTTTCTACATCAACATCACCTGACCATTTTTCTTTAACCTCTTTAGCTGCAGATTTCATCGGTTCTTTCTTATCACCATCATTATCTAAATCTAAAAAATCAGGTTTAGCTCCTTCTTTTGTTTCAGATTTTTTTGCTCTCAACTTTTTAAAATCACCTGCGTCTATTTTGTTATATGGTTTTGCTTGTTTTGCAATATATTCTTGACCTTTAGATAATTTTTTTGATTCATACATTGGTCCACATTCAACACATTCCGCCTCTTCTATATCAGAATCCATATCGATATATGTGTCGACATCCATTTCTTCTTCCTCATCATCACCACTAAGTAATCTTTCAATATCTTCAATAGACATTTCTTTTGAGAATCTCTTTTTTCCGAATCTTGGGTGTCCGTCATCCATACCACCTAACTCGTCTAGTTGTGCTTCATTTGTGTATCCGCATTCGTTACACTGACCTTCTATCATTTCACCAATACTACACTCAGAACACATATTCTTGTTTTCAAGAATTCTTTTTCTGATATTGGACATCTTATCTGAAACCTCTTCAGATAAAATTCTATCTACAATTTTCATTATTTCTTTGTTCATACCTAATAAATATCTTCGTTTTATGAATTGTTAGCAATCAAATTCAATAATATTAATTTTATCTCTTCCTCACTCATGCCAGTTTTTTTTGACACATTTTCTATAGATTCTTGTAAATTTTTCTTTTTTACTTTTCTACGAGGTTTTTTAATGTCTAAAGCATTGATATCTCCTTGGTTACAGTAAGGGAAAGTTTTGCATTTTTCTTTTACACTAACAAACGCACCTCCAGGTATTTGAGTCTTGTTCCAAGACCTACCTTGACCTGTTTTTGTGTTACCTTTCATATTGATGTCTTGAAAACTGTTTGCATCGTAAACACCCGTTGACGATGTAGATGTCATTTCTTTTGCTTCCACTTTTTTAGGGCAAACACATTTGGATTTAACTCTATTACAAGCGTCACAATATTCTTCTTCACTAACTTCTTTTACTTTTGGTCTTTTGTATTCAGACTTTGCTTCATCGTCGTTTGACCACATACTGAAAGCAGGTGCACTATAACCAAAACCTCCTGTTCCGGTGACTTCTTTAGGTTCTTCCGTTTTCTTCTTTTTTAAGGCTTCAGAAATATATTTGTTCAAAAATTTTTTGTCCATTATTTCAAATTTTTAATTGTATTTTCCCAAGTTGACCTTTTGGACCATAAAAAATGATAAAACTCAACAAAAGCTTTTCTAATATATTCATTAATATCACCCCTTAATTTACCACTTTTCATATCACTTTTTATTTTATCAATCATCCTGTCTTCAAATTTTTTAACAGTGGTTGCATTCAAAAAGTCTTTTATTTCTTTTCTAACAATACTTTCAATTTCTTTTTTGTCGGAAGTGGATAATGACATTATTTAATTATTAAAAGATACGTTAATGGTGCAATAATTGCACCTGATATAATGTTGAATAAAGTGTTCTTTGTTTTTAATCTCCTATTGTCATCCGCAAGTCTCTGATTTTCTGACTTATAAATTTCTACCTTTTCTTCTGTTTTAGAAATAATCTGACCGCTCAAAGAATCTTTTTCTACATATGTTTTTATAGTCTTATCCAAAAGAATAATTTTGTTGTTAAGTTCTTTTATTTCTTTTTGATTCAACTTATCAATCTCTTTTAGTCTATCGTAATCATTAAGATCTAAAAGTATTTTTTGAGCCACAGAAAAAGGTAGGCACATTTCAGAAGTATCTATATTTGGTTTTTG
>Ga0315902_10002302_pt1 | contig 29907 bp, 26 predicted proteins | sample LakEriMetagenome_9_FD_203523 | JGI IMG/M metagenome (GOLD analysis project Ga0315902, IMG submission 203523) | Freshwater fungal communities from buoy surface, Lake Erie, Ohio, United States - Buoy 12 MA117 | ecosystem: Environmental > Aquatic > Freshwater > Lake > Lake biofilm | place: USA...
GTTGAGGGGGCAGGCTGAGGTCGTCGAGCCCGCTAGACACCCATTGTTGAAAGCGATTGCACCACCGAACATGCCGCTCATGTCGTTGACGTTGCTGGTGTTCCAGGTGCCGATGTTCTGATTGAACGCTGCTGCTCTGTTGAACATGCTGTTCATGTTGGTGACGTTGCTGGTGTTCCAGTTGCCGATGGGTTGGTTGAACGCGGCCGCTTCGTAGAACATGCTGTTCATGACTGAGACACTCGCAGTATTCCAACCGCCGATGGGTTGGTTGAAGATTCTTGCGTCGTAGAACATGTAGTTCATGTCGGTCACGTTGCTGGTGTTCCAGTTGAGGGGGCAAGCTGAAGTCGTCGAGCCCGCCAGGCATCCGTTGTTGAACGCGGTCGCTCCGTAGAACAGTCCGCGCATGTCGTTGACGTTGCTGGTGTTCCAGTTGTCGATGTTCTGGTTGAACGCGGCCGCTCCGTAGAGCATTCCGTGCATGGTGTCGACGTTGCTGGTGTTCCAGGTGCCGATGGGTTGGTTGAATGCGGTCGCTCCGGAGAGCATTTCGCGCATGGTGGTGACGTTGCTGGTGTTCCAGTCGCCGATGGGTTGGTTGAATGCGGCCGCTCCGTAGAACATCCTGTACATGTTGATGACGTTGCTGGTGTTCCAGGTGCCGATGGGTTGGTTGAATGCGGCCGCTCCGTCGAACATGTTGCTCATGAATCTGACTTTGCTCGTGTTCCAGTTGCCGATGGGTTGGTTGAATGCGGTCGCACTACGGAACATTTGATGAAAGGCTCGGACTTCACTGGTGTCCCAGTTGCTGATGTTCTGGTTGAACGCGGTCGCTCTGAAGAACATTCCTTCCATGCTGCGGACGTTGCTGGTGTTCCAGGTGCCGATGGGTTGGTTGAAGATTCTTGCGTCGTAGAACATGTAGTTCATGTCGGTCACGTTGCTGGTGTTCCAGGTGAGGGGGCAGGCTGAGGTTGTCGAGCCGGCCGGGCATCCGTTGTTGAAAGCGGTCGCCCCGTTGAACATGCTGCTCATGGCCCAGACGCTTGCAGTGTTCCAAGCACTGATGTTCTGGTTGAAAGTGGTCGCGCCCTCGAACATCCTGTGCATGTCCCCTACGTTGCTGGTGTCCCAACCACTGATGTCCTGGTTGAACGAACTGGCGCCGACGAACATCTCTGTCATGCTCAGGACGCGGCTGGTTTCCCAACCACTGATGTCCTGGTTGAACGAACTGGCGCCGAAGAACATTCCTTGCATGCTGTAAACGCTTGACGTGTCCCAGGCGAGGGGGCAAGTCGCCGAGCTGGGCGGACATCCGTTGTTGAAGGCGCTCGCACCGAGAAAGGTGCCGTACATGTCCTGTACGCGGCTGGTGTCCCAACCACTGATGTCCTGGTTGAACGAGGCTGCATCCCAGAACATAAACGCCATTGTTCTGACGCTGCTGGGTGGCGTGGCGACCCATGTGAGGTTGGTTGCACCGTAAAAGGCTCCGTCGAGGTTGGTGAGTCCGAGGTTTCCCCATCCTCTGACTCGGCGGATGACGTCGGCATGTGGGTTCACGCTCGTATCGCCGAAGCCGGTGAGCCACGGGCCTGCTCCACTGCCAGCGAAGACGCCGATGAGGTAGCTGCCGGCGCTGGGGTAGGTGCAGGTGACGTTGCCGGCTGATGTCGTGACGCCCGAACCGGTCTTGGAGGTCGGGCAGGACAGTCCGGCCGCGCCCCAGTTAATGGTGACGTCGATGTCGCCGCGTAGTGGGAGGGTTGCGCTTTGGCTGGGGCCGGTGGTGGTGACTTCGATGGCGAAGTAGGGAAGTGTGGGGTCAGGGTCGGGTGCGGGTGGTGTGGGTGTTCCGATTTGTGGTGTTGATGTGGTGATGGTGTTGTCGATGGTTTGGGTGATGGTGTCGGGGGTGTTGGTGGTGGTGCCGATGGTGGTGATGATGATGCCGAGGCGACTGTTGGCTTTGAGCCAGGTGGTGATGGTGTCGGGGATGTTGGTGGGGGTGACGTAGAGGATGGGGGCGCCGGGTTGAGCGAGTAAACCCATCGTGGTGGTGTCGGTGAGGTCGAGTCCCGAGACGATCGCGATGTTGGTGACGCCGTTGGTTGCGAGCAGGTTGGCGACCAGGGTGGATGTTTCGTAGCGGTCGGTGCCGCCGATGCGGGTGAGTGCGCCAGAGGTGGGGAGCAGGTTGCGTAACACGGTTTCCAGGGTGGGTGTTGTGTTGGTGGTGCCACCGATCATGGTGATGCGTTGGGGTTGGGTGAGGGCGAACATCCAGCGTGACGCGTCGGGGAGGTCGTTGGGGCGGGTGAGCACGATCAACTGGCCGAGTCCGTGGGCGAGGCTGGCGGCGAGCAGCAGGTCGGCGGGACGGTCACCGTTCACGACGATCAACGTGTCGAACGACAGCGATGGTGTGTCAGCGGACTGCGCTTTTTTGGTGGCGGTCACATAGCTGGTGATTGCTAGTGCGGTGTCGTAGCGGGTCGATCCGCCGAGTCGGGTGATCGGGTTGACCCCCGATCCGTTCGAGCCGGCGGCCCGCGCTATCGCGTCGCGGACGGTGTCGCTGATCGCGCCGGATCCACCCACGATCAAGAGTGCTGACGCGGGTAGGCCTGAGGCGCGGATCGCGGTTTGGGTGTCGGTATCCAGGGTGGTGGGGCCGGTGAGAAGCACCGCGGTGCGACACGACACCGTCGGGGCACACCGGTCCAAGACACCGGCCAGGCTGGTGGCCAGAGTGGCATCGACGACACTGCGATCCGACACGACAATGATGCGGGTCAGGTTGCGCAGGTCACCACCCGCGACGTGTTTGGCGACCGCGACCGCGGTCTGGGCTCGTGTCGAACCCGTCAACCGTGACCCCGCAGCCGCATCTACTGAGATCGGCGACCCAACCAGGAACACCAGGCTGGACACCACCGGCAGAACCAGCAGTAACGCGCGCAGTCGCCGACGGAACACCGACCTCAGCCCCGCCTTCACGCTTTGTGCCCCCTCGAGCCGACACGAACCGCCAGCTCAAGTGAGGCTAACCGTACTGGTCGTCTATATCTCGGGTCTTCGGATCAGCTGCAGGCTGACCATCACCTCACCGAGGTGGTGATGGGTTGGCTCGATCCTCCGGCGTAACTGGTGGTGAGCGTGTAGGTGCCGGGTCGTCCGGTCTTGACGTGGCACAGAGTCCACGGGCCGACGGCGATGGTGGTGTTGGCGCACACGTTGGTGGACGAGCCGTTGGTGACAGTAACGGTGGGGTTGCCGGCCGGTGTGTCCCAAGCGAGCAGCACACCGCAGTTGTTGCACAGCCAGTTGGAGATTCCGATGAGGAACTTCGGTGTTGCGGGCAGTGGATTCCACACGGCGATCAGCGTGACGTTCTCGGCGACGAACGATCGAAGCGCTCCGTCGCTCGGGTCGACGAGTACGGGGAACGTTCTCACGGTCGTTGGTGTTGTTGTGTCGGCCCAACCGCTGAAGGTGAAGCCGGTACGTGTGCAGTCACCGACACCGGGTAGGTAGCGATAGCTAAGGAAGAAGGCGGTCCATATCTCCGTATGGGCAATACCGTCGACACATGATCCGCCGGACGGGTCGAGCGTGGCGCTCCACAGTGCGACGATCGGAAGGGTCGGCGTGTTGGGTGCCGGTGCCGGTGGTGGAACGGGATTGCATGCAGTGGCGTCGAAGGCACCTGACGTGAACACTCGCAGTGCTGGGAATCCCGCGTTGATGGCCGGCCGAATGCACCAGACATTCGTCATGTCCCAACCGCGACCAGTCAGAAACGATTCGGATTGCAAGTCACCGATCGATTTTTTGCTCGCACCTGGGCAATCGGCATCGGTGCAGAACGACTCGCTGATGACGATCGTTCCCGGCGCTGACCAGCCTCGGAACGAACCTTGAACCGTGTCGGTCGACGTTGCCGTTCCATGGAAGTAGCTCTGGTTCAAGGCGAGTGCGTTGGAGACTGTCCCGGCGATTCCCCCTACGGCATTGGAGCCGATGATGTTGCCCCGTGCGAACGAATTGGTGACGTCGACGTTCGCCGCCCAGGTGAGGCCGAGCATCCCTCCGACATAGGCCGATCCACTCACGTTGCCGACCATGAAGGATTGCGCGATCATCAGCAATCCGTTGCCATTCATCGCTCCGACCAACCCGCCCACTTGGTCGCCCGTTCCGGCCACGTTGCCGTAGGACGAGGAGGCGCTGATCGTGACATTTTTGGAGAAGGGAACTCCTACGAGTCCGCCAACTTGTGTCGAACCGGTGACGCTGCCGACATTTGTGCTGCTGAGAATTCGCAGCGTCGTGGCCGCACCCCCGTTCCCGGTCGAACCCACGAGACCCCCGACGCTGTTGCCGGCGCCCGTAGTGATGCCCGACGTCTTCGACGATGATTGGACTGTCACTTGCTCGGCAACGGTGAACCCGAGAAGACCACCGACGTTGCTGCCAACCGCACTCGTCACGTTTCCGTTCACCGAACTACTTGTGACGGTCACGGCGGTGCCGGCGCCGCCGTTTCCGGTGACACCAACAAGTCCGCCGACGTGCTGGCCGTTTCCGACGGTGTTTCCCGTGATCGAGGACGAGCTGATCAGAACACTCACGGCGCCGGCGTAGCCGACAAGCCCCCCGAGTTGTGTCGTTCCGGTGACATTTCCCACGACGTCGCTATCTGCGATCGCAAGGATGGTTCCCCCTCCGCCACTGCCAAAGGTTCCCACAAGTCCGCCGACACTGGTGCCGCTTCCAATCACGTTGCCGGTGATCGTCGACCCGCCGATCGACACGTTCACTGCGCTGACAGCACCGATGACACCGCCGACGTTCGCACTAGCCGAAACGTTTCCCACGATGGAGTAGGCGACGATGGCAACTCGGGTACCGGCGCTGCCGTTTCCTGCTGATCCGATGAGACCACCGGCGCCGTTTCCAACGGCTTGAACAGTGCCACCTGCTCTGTTCGAGTTCGTGACCGTGAGACTTTCGGCAAGTGTGATGCCGATCATTCCGCCGACGTAGTCACCCGCACCGATCACATTGCCAGCGGCGAAGCTCTCACTGACCGAGACGGTGGTCCCTTCCGCGCCGGTACTCGTTGACCCGATCAACCCGCCAACGCTGTCTCCTGAACCTTGAACCAGACCACTGGCTCTGGAACTCGCGCTGATCGTGACTTGCCGAGCCCCCGAGCCGCCCACCAGCCCTCCGACGTAGTCGTCTCCGCCGACGACGTTGCCGTTTGCGGTGCTCTGACTGATCGAAAACGTCGTACTTACGCCACCGTTTCCGGTCTGACCGACGAGCCCGCCGACGTAGCCACCCGAACCCTGAACTGTCGTGGTCCCGGTCTTGGAGGACCCGGTGACGACGACTCGTTCTGCTCCCGTGGCGCCGAGCAGGCCCCCGACTGCGTCCGCCCCGGAGACTGACCGTGACGCCGAACTGTTCGTGATCGTGATTGACGTGTCTGCGCCTCCGTTTCCGGTCTGACCGACGAGCCCGCCCACGTTGTTGCCCGTTCCGGTGACACTTCCGGATCCGACCAATGAGGAATCAGTGACGATCACGTCCTCATCACTCGTTGATCCGACCAACCCGCCGACTCGCTCGTCCCCGGAGATCGAAGCATCCACTGTGCTGTTGGTGATGGTGAGAGTCGTGCCGGCTGCCCCAAAAGATGTGGCGCCCAACAACCCACCGACGTTGTCCCCTGTGGCACTGACGGTCCCGGTGAAACTGCTGTTGGTGATACGCGTACCCTCGGCACCGACGGCATTGCTGGTGCTACCGACGAGCCCGCCGACTTGTGCCGACCCGGTGACGGTGCCGTAGCCGTGAACGTTCTGGATGACGAGACGACCGCTGGAGATGCCGACGATGGATCCCACGTTGTTTCCGCCGCTCGATGCCGACACGGTGACCGAAAGATTCTTGATGGTCGCCCCGGCAATTCCGACTCCGAAGAGACCAGCGTTGTTCCCGTTGAGCCGGAGGCCAGTGATCGAATAGGAATTGCCGTCGTAGGTGCCTTCGAAGTTCGCGATCGGAACCCAGGGATTGGTGGTGAGCGTGATGTTGGTGACCTGGGTGAGGGTCTCGTCCAGACAATTCGGGTTGGCTGCGACCCGGAGCAGGTCGGCCTCGTCTTCGATCATGGGGTCGCAGTCACCCGGCGCCGCCGAAGCCGGCCCAGGGTTGACGGTGAACATCGCGGTGGACGCCAGTACCACGGCGAGTCGGAGGAGTTTCGTCGGGTTGCGCATTGCCGCACCACTTTCAGTCTGAGGTCTCGTCAGGCTGAGACGCTAGTTGACTTGGAATACACATACAGAAAATTCAATCGAAACTCCGGCCAGCAAGGCGGTCTGCTCGAGGAGATGTGTCCACAACAGCAGTAATGTGTCCACATGAACGTGGGCGTCCGTGAACTCAAGCAGCACCTGTCGGAGCACCTGCGGCGGGTCGCAGCAGGTGAGGTGATTCGTATCACCGATCGTGGTGTTCCGATCGCGCTTCTGTCCCCCATCGGGAGCGGCGACCCGCTCCAACGAGGCGTGGACGAGGGCTGGATCAGACCGCCTCAGCGCGTCGGAGCCGTCGGCGACAACGAGCGGTTCCGCTCGAGTGAACGCACCCTCGACCTCCTCCGCGAGGACCGCGGCGAGTGACCACGTACGTCGACACCAGTGCGCTGGTGAAGTTGTACGTGGCCGAGGCTGACTCTCCCGATGCGCTCCGCTATCTGCGCTCTGATCCAGTGCTGGTCACGTGTTGGTTGACCGTCGTCGAGACTCGGCGAACACTGGCCCGCGCCTTGGCGGGGGCTGATCTGCAACGAAGTCTGCGGGCGAGCGAAGCCGATCTCGATGCCATGGCGTTGATCAACCCCGACGAACGGGTGTGGCGTGCAGCCGCCGACATCGCGGTGGAAACCGGAGTGCGATCGCTCGACGCTGTGCACCTCGCATCAGCCCGAATACTCGAGATCAGCGATCTGACGTTCTGTACCTTCGACCTACGGCTCGGCCAAGCCGCTCGCCATCTCGGCTTTCACGTCCTCGGCTGCTGAATGAAAACCCCCTGCCGAAGCAGGGGGTTTCATGAACTGGTCGGGGTGAGAGGATTTGAACCTCCGGCCTCCACGTCCCGAACGTGGCGCGCTAGCCAAACTGCGCTACACCCCGATGGTGCGAGGAGAGAGGCTACCCGGCGTTGGCGGGTTCCCCGTCGGGGGAATCGGTGCTCTCGACCGGAGCCGGAATGCCCTCGGCGTAGCACCCACCACCTGCGACGGCGCGAGCCGCGCGGCGCAGTCGCAACGAGTCGAGGGGCTTGATGAGCCAGCCGTCCGAACCGCTACGGCGAGCGAGATGGATGTCGACGTCGCGGTCGAGGAGCATCAGGATCGGAACGTGCGGCAACGTGCCACCGCTCTCGTCGAGACGCAGATCCATCGTGACGGCCACGCCGCCCATGGTGCCGATTTGCATGTCGAGGATCACCAAGTCGGGTGTACGGGCCTTGACGGTGGGGGCCACCGCACGGCCGTCACGGCACACGGTGAACGATGTGTCGGGTCCGCCAAGAGCGGCGGTCACTTCGTCGATGAGCCAGTCGGCGTCGGTAGCGAGGATCACGTGCACGATGGTGACGCTATCCCGACCGGTCGGGCAGGGGCGAACCTCGCTCAGCGATCGCCGAAGATCTCGCGGCCGATCGATCCGATGCTGGTCAGATCGTGCACGTCGTCGGCCCGCAAGGCCACCCGGGTCACCACGGCCGATTCGGCGTACGTGAGCAACGGCTCGATGCTCTTCTCTTCGGCGTCGGCCACCGCCACCAGTTCGGCCATGTTTCGAGAAAGGACCAATTCGTCCGAATCAGGTGACTCGGCCTCGAGCCGCTTGATCTCCGTTCGCAACTTCGTGGCCGAGTGCTTCCCGAAGCGCGGTTGCAAACGGTTGACGATGACCGCACTGGTGTCGATACCCCCGCGCGCAAGTTGTGAGACGAAATACATGGCTTCGTTCACGGTGTCGTGCCGCGGTGAGGCCACCACCACATAGCGCGTGTCGGTCGACCGCAGGAGCGACTGCACCTCTTCGGCCCGCGTGCGGAATCCCTCTTCGATGCCCTCGAACGCTTGGAAGAAGTCGATCGCGTCGGCGAGTACATCGGCTCCGATCACGCGCCCGATCGTGCGAAGGATCGGTTGGGCCGCGATGTTGAGGACCTTCAGCCCACCGCGAGCCGGCGCGATCAACCACCGGTACACACGGTGATCCAAGAAGTTCATGAGCTTCTGCGGTGCGTCGAGGAAGTCGAGCGCCTCACGGCTCGGTGGTGTGTCCACCACGATCAAGTCGAAGCGATCGTCGTTGTGCAGTTCGAACAAGCGCTCGGCCGCCATGTATTCCTGGCTGCCCGACAACCGGCTGGCCACGTTCACGTAGAACTGGTTACCGAGGATGCGGTCCACCTGCTTCTCGTCACGCGCGTGTCGACGGATCACGCCATCGAACGTTGAGCGTGCATCGAGCATGGTCGCCCACATCTCTCCGTCGGGCAGCACCACCCGCGTGGTGTCGTTGCCGAGTTCACCGGCGATGCCCAGTGCATCGGCCAGACGACGAGCCGGATCGATCGTGATCACGCACACGCGTCGCCCGCGGCGTGCGGCTTCGATCGCTACGGCAGCAGCGGTTGTCGTCTTGCCCACACCACCCGAACCACAACACACGACGACCTTGGCCGACTCGACGAGAGCGGTGAACGAACCGTTCGACTTCTTGCGAGTCATGTCGAGGCCTGCTTGGAGAGAATGCGAGCCAGTCGCTCGATGTCGCGGGCGGCGAGGCCAGCCGTCGGAACGTGCGGCAACTCGATCGGCCGTTCACCGAGAAGAGTGGTGAGTCGATCGACCTCACGAGCGTGAACCGCGCATCGCGTGGCACGAAAACGCGCCGCCTCGGCGAAGTCGCCCTCACCCATTCGCCCGGCTGCCACCAGCGTCTCCACGTCACTCGCGCGGTCGACACCATTCACCACCACGGGTGCCAACGCCACACCGACTTCCGATGTCATCGTCGCAGCTGTCTCGGAGAGTTCGTTCACCGGCGTGGTCTCAGGCAACGTCACGAGAACCACCCGACTGCGCGACGAATCGCGCAACATCGCATCGATCTCGATGGCTTGTGAGCGCAACGGACCGCCGCGAATCGTCGTCGCCATTGCTGACGGTGAACGCAGGAAACTGATCGCGTGGCCGGCCGCGGGTCCGTCGGCGATCACGAGATCGTGTGGTCCGTCGGGTCCGGCCAATCCGACGAGGTGCTTGATCTTGCCGAGCACGAGCAGGTCGTCGATTCCGGGGGCGGCACTTGCCACCACATCTACGACTCCCGTGTTGACGAGTCGCTTGGCCAATCGAGCCAAACCTTGGGTGGCGAGATAGTCCTGCAGCGCCTCGCCAGCCGAGAGAGTGCGCAGATGAATGGAGCCCCGCTTGCTGGGTCCGCGGCCGCTGGCCACGACGTCACCGTCGTACGTGCTGCCGGCCGACGCACTCGCACCAAGCAGCGCAGCCAAGCCAGGTCGACCGTCAAGTGTCACAACCAACACGCGAAGTCCGGCATCGGCTGCAGCGGTGGCCAGAACAGCCGTTACCGTTGTCTTGCCGACACCCCCTTTGCCGGCCACCACGAGCAGACGCGAACTGGTGAACAGTCGGCTCGGATCAGGATTTTTCGGAGGCACTCGTGCGCAGACTAGCGATCCTCTTCATCGCGATCGGATCGGTGCTCGGATTCGCCGACGTGTCGTCGGTCAACGCCACGGTCGCACCAGCCGATCAGTCGAGCGACACCGCTACGTCGTCCGAAGACGGCTCCAACGGCATCGGTCTGCTTCCGGTCGACGTGCTGCAAGTGTCGGGCCTCGTCGATCGCATCGTGGTCGACGAGATCACCAAGGCGATCGACCGCGCTGAAACCGACGGGTCGCAAGCCCTCATTTTGCAGCTCAACTCGAAGGCTTCGGTCGTCGGCCGCGACGACATGAAAGATCTGTACCGGCAGATTCGTGATGCGTCCGTACCGATCGCCATCTGGGTCGGCCCGTCGGGTGCACGGGCCACCGGACTCGTCGCCCAGTTGCTCTCGGCCGCCGACGCCACCGGCATGGCACCGGGCGCACGCATCGGCAAGATCGGTACTCCGTTGTTCGACGAGGTGTCGTTCGGTGAAGCGACCGAACAACTCCGTACCGAGACCCTCGGATTCCAGGAAGCCCGTCGCGCCGGTGCCTTGAAGCTCGAGATCACCGACGAAGGCGCTCCCACCATTCGCAACATGGTGTTCGCTCTCGACGGACTCGAAGTCGACGGAGTGGTGCTCGACACCGCGATCGAATCGGTGGCCGATGACGGCACGGCATCGAGTGACATCACCACGGTTCGCTTCCAGAAACTCGGACTCATCTCGCAGATGTTCCACACCGCGGCTAGCCCGGCTGTCGCGTATCTCTTCCTCATCATCGGACTCGCGTTGCTGGTGTTCGAGTTCTTCACCGCCGGTATCGGCGTGGCCGGTGTGGTGGGAGCCGTGTGTCTGCTCCTCGGTTTCTTCGGATTGGGCGAACTGCCCGACCGCACCTGGGCCCTCGTCTTGGTGGTCCTGTCGATGGTCGCATTTTCGGTCGACGTTCAGGTGGGAATCCCACGGTTCTGGACCGCGATCGGCATGGTGTTGTTCGTTCTTGGTTCGTGGTTCATGTTCCCCACGGTCGATCAACACACCTTGCGTCCGTCGTGGCTCACTCTTTTGGTAGGCATCGGTGGAATCGCTTTCACCTTCTATTCGGGAATGCCGAGCATGACGCGCACGCGATTCGCCACACCGACGGTTGGGCGCGAGCGGATGATCGGAGCCACCGGCCGCGCCGTCACCGACATCGCCCCCGATGGCAGTGTGCAGATCGGTGAGGCACGCTGGAAGGCGCGCACCAATCGCGCCACGCCTGTGAAAGCCGGCGAGACCGCCCGCGTGGTCGCGATCGACGGCATCATCCTCGAAGTCGAACCCGAAGCCGGTGGCGCGCGCGACTATCGCGAACGCAAGCCGAAGACGGCCGACGCCAGCGAGTGAGCCTGTTCGACGATTCGGTCGAACTGCTGCCGTACGACGGCAGCGCCGTGTACTGGGAGTGGGCGCTCGGCGAGCGCAGTGCTGCGGCGATTCTTCAGCGATTGATCGACGACGTCGATTGGGAACAGCGCAGCATCGTCATGTTCGGCAAGGAAGTCGACCAGCCCCGACTCAACTCGTGGTACGGCGACGTCATCTACACCTATTCGGGCATCACCATGACTCCGCGCCCGTGGTTACCGATTCTCGACGATCTCCGGGAGGTGTGCGAGTCGCTGAGTGGCGCGCGCTTCAACTCCGTGCTCCTCAATCTGTACCGCGATGGTCGCGACAGCATGGGTTGGCACGCCGACGACGAAGTTGAACTCGGTCGTGAACCGGTGATCGCCTCGATAAGTCTCGGGGCGGTGCGCCGATTCCGACTGCGCCACAACGAGTCGCGCCTCGTCGTCGATCGAGACTTGGCCAGTGGTTCGCTGGTTGTGATGAGTGGGTTGTGCCAGCACGCGTGGAAGCACGAAGTGCCCAAGCAGAAAGCGATCACCGAACCGAGGGTGAACCTCACCTTCCGGTGGATTCACCCCGAACTGATCACTCGCGGTTGAGGCGCGGTCCGGGGATCCGAACGTCACCACGACGACGGGTGATGCCGCGGGCGTCGAGTTCGGTGGCGATCGGTACCGCGTGCTTTCGTGTCACGCCGAGCGCCTCGCGGAACTGCGACATCGTGAAACCGTCGGGGTGCGAGGCGAGTAGCTGTGCGGCGGCGATTCGCGCGGTCTCCAGCGCGTCGACGTGAAACCACTCACCGTCTCGCTCGAAGAGAACTCCGGCTTTCTGCAGGCGACGCAATTCGGCGTTGGAGAGAGTGGTCGGTGCTGAGGGTGCGCAGCCACCAGCTTTGATCACGTCGATGTCGGGATGAGACAACAGCGGGTCGTCGGCACCTTCTTCCCGTGCGAAGCCGCCTGTAATCCGGATGTCGGCGAAGGTGGCGAGCACAGCGCGCTCGCGGTCATCGAGTGCGCTGACGTCGAGACCCTCAGGGCCAGCGGCTGTCACGCGCGTCCGTAGGGACACTGTGGTTGCCGTCAACACGGCCGGATCGACCACCCAGTGGGCGACACTCGGCGATCGCGACACGCCAGTGAAGCGACGAAGTTCGACGGCGTCGATCCAACCGCGCTCGGCCACGATGCGGACGACGTTCGCATCATCGTCGTCGTGCGGTTGCGACCGCGAAGCCGTGAGCAACGGCGCCACGTCGCGCACCACACCGCCGCCCACCGTCTCGTCGCGGCCACTCTCACGGATCACGAAGTGATCGCCCATCACCAACGGTCGCGGTTCGGCCAAGTGCAGTCGAACGAACCCGCGGGCCCCTGGACGAATCGACTCGTCCGCGAGCACGCGCAACCGAACCGGCAACTCATCGGAGCCCACGTGCATCGTGTACGCACCGCGCCGCGTCACGTCGTGATCGAGCGAGACGAGCGCCGTGAACGACGCATCGAGCACCGTGGCCAGGTGCCAATCGTCGGCTCGAACAACGGCATGTCCGCGTCGAACTTCGCTGTGTTCGATACCGCTCAGGTTGAGTGCCACCCGATGACCGGGCTCGATCGAATCGACCGAACGACCGTGAGTTTGAATGCCTCGGATCCGTACTTCGCGCTGGAGTGGCTGTACGACAACGTTGTCGCCGACGGCGAGTGAACCATCGGTGAGAGTTCCGGTCACCACGGTTCCGCTGCCCTTCGGTGCGAACACGCGGTCGACGAACAAGCGCGGTCGACCGCGATCGGGCGAGGCCGCGGTCGCATCCATCATCAGGTCGAGTTCGCGCCGGAGGTCGTCGAGACCATCTCCGCGCACGGTCGACACCTTGACGATCGGAGCCTCCGCCAGGAACGTCCCCACCACGTGGTCGGCGATGTCGATGGCCGTGAGTTCGGCTTCGTCGTCGTCCACCAGATCGACTCGTGACACGACCACCACACCATGTCGTGTGCCGGCGAGTTCGAGGATGCGCAGGTGCTCCTCGGTCTGGGGCATCCAACCCTCGTGGGCGTCCACGACGAGGATCGCGCCGTGAATGCCGCCGACCCCGGCCAGCATGTTGTTGATGAAACGAATGTGACCCGGAACGTCGATGAGCGACACCTCACGTCCGGACGGGAGCGTGAAGTGCGCGAACCCGAGATCGATGGTCATTCCGCGTTCGCGCTCTTCGCGCCAGCGGTCGGGGTTGGTGCCGGTGAGAGCGGTGACGAGCGACGACTTGCCGTGGTCGACGTGACCCGCGGTCGCGAAGATCCTCATCGTGAGGCGAGTGCCTGCCGCAGCGCATCGACCACGACCTGATCGTCGGACGGATCGACGGTGCGAAGATCGAGGATCGTCACGTTGTCGCGTACGCGAGCGATCACCGGAGGCCGGAACGACCGCAGTGTCGCGGTGAGATCACCATCGAGTGCCAGACCCACCGACGGAATCGAAGCGCCCGGTGTGCTGCCGGCACCGGGCAACGATTCACAGACGATCACTCGCGTTCCGGTCACCTGCACAGCGATCGCTTCGGCCCGGCGCTGCAAATGATCGGTGCTCACCGAGGCCATGCGCCAGAACGGCACATCGGCGGTAACAGTGCGCGCGAGGTAAGCGAGCATCACCTCGTGCAGCGCAGCCAACACCAGGCCGCCCGGACGAAGTGCCCGCGCGAGCGGATGCTGCGCACAGGCCGCCACCAGGTCGGCTCGTCCGGCGATGATCCCGGTTTGCGGACCACCCATGAGTTTGTCGCCGCTGAACGTGATGATTGACGCGCCGGCCCGCAGCGATTGGCGGGCGGCGGGTTCGCCGTTGAGCCAGGCCGGTGGACCCGAGTCGAGCCACGGACAGGCGGCATCGAGAAGGCCCGACCCGATGTCGGCAACCACTGGAACTCCTAGCGTCGCCAACTCGTCGACCGGTGTCTCTTCGACGAAGCCGTCGATGCGGTAGTTCGACGGATGCACCTTCAGCACCAGAGCGACATCGTTGCCCTTGCGGCCGATGGCTTTGCGGTAATCGGCCAGGCGTGTTCGATTGGTGGTGCCCACGTCGACGAGTCGTGCGCCCGACTGTTCCATCACTTCGGGGACGCGGAAGCCGCCACCGATCTCCACACTTTCTCCGCGGCTCACTGCCACGTCGCGCCCGGACGCGAGCGCGGCCAGCACGAGCAGAACGGCAGCCGCGTTGTTGTTGACGACCATGGCGTCTTCGGCACCCACCGCGCGCGCGATGAGACGACCGATACCGCGCTGCCGACTTCCGCGACCGCCAGTGGCGAGATCGAATTCGAGATTCTGCGCACGGGGCGCCAGGTGCAGTTCGACAGGAGAGCGACCGAGGTTGGTGTGGGCGATCACACCGGTGGCGTTGATGACGGGAACCAGAAGCGAGGTGGCGATTCCGTCGGCGATGGACGATGCGCGACTCGGATCACCGAGTGCGATGGCTTCACGGGCCGCGTCCACGAGAAGCGGATGCGGAAGGCCGGTGGATGCCAGCGAACGAGCCAATGAGTCGACCGAGGGCGGTCGCGTCGTTGCGTCGTTCGAGGCCACGAATCCGACGCTAGTGGCCGACGGGAGATGCGAGAACAGGCGTGGCTAGGGTGACCTCGTGATCCTCCTTCTGCTCTTCGTGATCGTCCCGATCGCCGAGCTCTACACGATCATCAAGGTGGGCGGGGCCATCGGCTTCTTCAACACCCTCGGGATCATCATCGCGGTCGCCGTCATCGGCAGTTGGCTCGTGAAGCGTGAAGGTCTTCGTGTCTGGACGAAGTTCAACGAGGCGATCGCCCACGGCCGAGTACCCACGCGCGAAATCGTCGACGGCGTGCTCATTCTCGGCGCTGGTGCTCTGCTGCTCACGCCGGGATTTCTCACCGACGTGTTCGGAGTCCTCATGCTGTTCCCGCCCACGCGACTGATGTTCCGTTCGTATCTCCTGCGGCGAGCCAAGCGCGGCACCTCGTTCGTGGTGCGCGGCTTCGGCGGAGGAACCACGTCTACCCGCTTCGGCGGCCACGACGTGGTCGACACCGACGCCACCGAGCCCAAGGGTGAATTGTGAGTCGTCAACAAGACTTCGATCCGACCCAGGTGGCCATTCGCCCGGCCGCCACGGTGATGTTGGTGCGCGATCATCTCGGACCACTCGAAGTCTTCATGATGAAGCGGACCACCAAAGCGGCCTTCGCCAGCGGCATGTACGTGTTCCCTGGTGGAGCAGTCGACGATGGCGACGATTCGTACGAGATGACCGCAATCCGCGAGTGCTTCGAAGAAGCGGGCGTGTTGTTGGCCCGAGATGGCAGCGGACGCACTGTTCGGTTCGACTCCGAGCCCATGAAGGAGCGCTTCGAGGTGCACCGTCGAGCGGTTCACTCGGGTGAGCGCAGTATGACGAGCGTGCTCACCGACGAAGGTCTCACGGCGCAACTCGACGAGTTGGCCTGGGTGGGCCACTGGGTCACACCCTTCGGAGAGAACCGCCGGTTCGACACTCGATTCTTCGTGGTGGGCATGCCCGACGAACAAGACCCGCTGCACGACGACATCGAAACCGTCGACAGCACCTGGGTCGAACCGGCCGACGCGCTCGAACGGGCGAGGTCGGGTGAGTTGATGATGATGCCGCCCACCGTGGCGATGCTCACGTTCTTGAACCAGCACTCCACCGCCGATTCGGCGTTGGCGGCGGCTCGCGCAGCGGGCACCCCGCCCAAGGTTCTGCCCAAGGTGGTGTGGTCGGACGACGGTCAGTTGCGCGCGTTGTTGATGCCCGGCGACGCCGGCTACGACGACATTCCGACCCGCTGACCCGTGTTCCAGGCGTTGTAACCGCCGAGGATGTCGCTCACGTCGACGAAGCCGAGTGAACGAAGGGTGCTGGCCGCGATCGACGAGCGGTAACCACCGGCGCAGAACACCACGGTGGGTTTGCTGCGATCGAGTTCACCGACACGACGAGTGAGCGAAGGAAGATCGATGTGCCGGGCACCGGTGATGGTGCCGGCCTCCACTTCGCCCTTGTTGCGCACGTCGACGAGTTGTAGATCGTCGAGTTCGGTGCGTCGGTGGTCGAATTCGTGCGCGGTGAGGCGTGATGCTGATGCGACCAGCGTCGGATTCTCGAGGAACTGCTTCACCGGATCGTCGAGGTATCCGATGACGGCATCGAAACCGATGCGGGCCAGTCGAGTGAAGGCTTCCCGTTCGCGTCCGCCCTCGGCGACGATGACGATCGGCGTGCCGGCCACCACGACTTCACCGGTGTACTCGGCGAAGCGACCACCCAGACCCACGTTGATCGAGCCGCGCAGGTGACCGATGGCGAAGTCGGCGTCGTCGCGGCAGTCGACCACGGCGGCACCGCTCTTCATCGCCGACAGAACGTCGTCGATCGACATTGCGGCGAGCGGTGCGTCTTCGTGAAACACCTCGCGGATCTGTCGATTGGTGGTGGCGGCATGGAGGAAATAGAGCGGTGCGGTCGATTGTCCCTCGGTCACGACGGCCACGAAGTCGTCGACCGACATGGGCGCCAACGCGTAGTTGAATCGGCGCTGCTCACCGATCGTGCTCACGGTGTTGGTGGAGAGGTTCTTACCGCAGGCGCTACCAGCTCCGTGAGCGGGATACACGAGTGTCGAGTCGGGGAGGGCGAGCAGTTTGTCGCGCAGTGACGAGTAGAGCATGCGGCCCAGATCGTCGGCTCGCTGACCCACCGACGCGAGCAAATCGGGTCGGCCCACGTCGCCGATGAACAAGGTGTCGCCGGTGAACACGGCGTGGGGCGTCGACGACTTGGTCTCGCGGGCCACGATGGAGATCGACTCGGGCGTGTGTCCGGGTGTCTCGAGAATCTCGAGATGAACGTTGTCGTCGGTGTCGCCGAGTCGAATGATCGAACCGTTAGCGAGAGCATCGATCGGAAAGTCGGTGCGACCGGCTGCGGCGGCACCGAACACGATGCGGGCTCCGCAGGCTTCGGCCAGTTCGAGATGGCCCGACAAGAAGTCGGCGTGGAAGTGCGTCTCGATCACATGAGTGATGGTGAGTCCGTGTTCGCGCGCGTCGTCGAGATAGAGCGAGATGTCGCGCTGCGGATCGATGACCACCGCCTGCCCGCTGGTGGTGTCACCCACCACGTACGACGCGTGCGACAGACAGGCGAGATAGTGCTGATTGACGTAGAGGCTCATGGTTGGTCGCTCACGCCAACTTCAAGAACAACTTCTCGACCTCGGACAAGTCGAAGCCGTTCTTGGCGGCCTCCTTCGGGTCGGAGATGCAGTGCGTGAGCCCAGCGGCGAGGAGTTTGAACCCCACTTGATCGAGGGCCGTACTGGCCGCCGATACCTGGGCGACCACGTCGCGGCATTCGCGACCCTCGGTGAGCATCTGCTGGATACCGCGGACCTGGCCTTCGACGCGGCGCAGCCGCTTCACCAGATCGTCGATCGTCTCGTCGGGAAGTTTCATGGTGCTCCTCTCGCCTTCGATAGTACCCCCAGGGGTATCGAAATCAAGGCGGGAGGTATCAGCCGCGCGGGCTGAGGGTCACCGGCGTCTCGCTGACTTCCTGGCGGGCCGAGCACCCGGCCATCTGGACCGGCGGCACGGTCTCACGCACGATCTGGTCGGCGATGGCCCGGAACGCGTCGGCGGCCGGACCCGAACCAGCCAGCGAGACGGGCTCACCTGCGTCTCCGCCGGCGGCCACGGTGGGTTCGATCGGAATCTGCCCGAGCAGCGGAGCTCCGATTTCATCGGCCAGGGCTTGTCCGCCACCGACACCGAACAACGGGTACTCCGAACCGTGATCGCACACGAACGTGCTCATGTTCTCGATCACACCGGCGATGCGCAGGAACGAACGGCGCGCCATGTCGGCCGCGCGGATGGCCACCTTCTGCGCGCTCACGGCTGGCGTGGTGACGATCACCATGTCGGTTCGCGGCAACAACCGCGCCAATCCCATCTGAACGTCTCCGGTGCCGGGCGGCATGTCGATGAGCAGATAGTCCATCTCGCCCCACGCCACATCGCGCAGGAACTGCTCGAGTGCCTTGGTGAGCATGAGTCCACGCCACATGAGAGCGGTTCCCTCGTCGTCGACGAGGAAGCCGGTACTCACGACCTTCAGGAGACCCTTCCCGACTGTGCGCGTGTTGGGCAGGATCTTGGGCCGTCCACTCTCTTCGTCGCGCTCGGCCTCGAGACGCTGATCGATGCCGAGCATGCGTGGAACCGAGAAGCCCCAGATGTCGGCGTCGAGAACACCAACCGTGTAGCCCTGGGCGGCGATGGCGGCAGCGAGGTTGACCGTGACCGAGCTCTTGCCCACGCCACCTTTGCCCGACGACACCGCGATCACGCGCGTGGTTGCGGCCACTTCGGTTTCGGGGGCTCGCTCACGTGCGTTCCAGCGGGCCTTGGCCATGGTGGCCGACCGCTCGTCGCTGGTCATCTCGCCCCATTCGATCTTCACGCCGCGCACACCGGGGTGAGTGGCCACGCGGGTCTCGATGTCCTTCTTGATCTGGGCGCGCAACGGGCAGCCACCGATGGTCAACTTGACGTCGACCACCACGAAGCCATCGGCCGACACCGAACGACACGAGGCCATGCCCAGGTCGACGACGTCACTGCCCAATTCGGGGTCGATGACGGCCCGGAGAAGGTTGGTGACTTCTTCCACGGACGGCGGCTCGAACGGGCGCGTCATGGCCCAATCGTACCGGTGGTCCCGCCGAGACTGGCCAGCCAGGCCACCGATACAATGAGGACAACGACGGAGGAGAACAAACGTGATCACCCTCACCGATTCAGCAGCCACCAAGGTCAAGGAACTTCTCGAAGCCGAAGGTGCAACCGATCTCGCGTTGCGTGTGGCCGTGCGCCCCGGCGGATGCAGCGGCTTCTCGTACGAGATGTTCTTCGATGGCGACATCGCCGACGATGACAAGCAGGCCACGTACGGTCCGGCGGTTCGCGTGGTCGTCGACCCGGCGTCGGCTCAGCTTCTCGAGGGTGCGACTCTCGACTACAAGGACGGCCTCAATCAGGCCGGGTTCAACATCACGAACCCCAACGCAACCCGCACGTGCGGTTGCGGCCAGTCGTTCAGCTGAGCGCTTCGCGAATTTCGTTCGCGTCCCACACCGCGTCGAGTCGTTCGACGATCGTGCCGGTGCTGTCGGTGATCCACACGACCGGCTCGAACGTGAGCATGGCCGCCTCCACTGCCGGGGCCACCATGGTCGCCGCATCGTCGGCGTACACGTCGGCATGAACGAACACCGCTGAATCGCCGAGTTCGTCGGACAACGCGATCATCTGCTCGAGGACGGGCCCGCACACTCCGGTCTGACAGTGCGCTGGCGTGCCCACCACGTACACCACGGGTTTGCCGAGCGCGAGTGCTTCGGTGAGTGTGACCGCGTGGAACGGGCACGGCTCGGGTTCGCGCGAACAGATGGGGTCGACTCCTCGCGGATCGTCGACGGTGGGCGTGTCGAAGCCGGGCAGCGACTCGCCCACGCGTGCAACCGGTAGTTCTTCGGCTGGTCGTACCTGAAATGCAGTGGGTTCGGTCGGACCGCCGTCGACGACGAGTCCGTACACACCCTCAGTGGTGAGCGCGGTGCGGAACACGTAGAACGGAATCGTGCCGTCGCCGAGCGTGCGGCGATCGGCGAACAAGTTGTCGATCAACACCTCACCGGTGTCGTAGTCGACGACCTTGCCGGTGAGTCGAGTGGGTCCTTCGGCGAGTAGGCCGGCGGCCGTCGCGAGCGATACCGGCAGTCGTTGGAGTCCGGGTGCGAGTTCGGTCGGTACCCACCGCGTCGCCAACACCACGTCGTCGGGCAACGTCGAGTCGCCGTTCGTGCCATTTGTGCCGTCGTTGCTGGAGTCGTTGGTCGAGTCGCCGGCGCAGGCCGCGATGAGCAGAGCGGTGGGAAGGGCGAATGCAGCCGTACCCGCGGTGCGTAAGAGGTCGCGTCGCGAGGTGGAGCGAGGAGTCACACACCGAACGCTATTGGCGCGCATGGGTGTGCACCAGATCACGGGCTGTGACATGGAAAGGTGGAGGGCGTGGAGTTCGTGTTGAACGGCGAGCCGGTGTCGGTCCCTTCCGAGGGAACGTTGTTGTCGGCCCTGCGCGATCGATTGGGTGTGCACTCGGCCAAGGACGGCTGTGCACCGCAGGGTCAATGCGGTTGTTGCACCGTGCTCGTGGACGGTGAGCCGCGGGTGGCCTGTGTGACGCCGGTGTCGCGCGTGGCCGGTCGTGCTGTCACCACGTTGGAAGGTGTCGACGACAGCGTTCGGCAGGGTTGGGCCGAGGCGCTCTGCGCAACCGGTGGCAGTCAGTGCGGGTTCTGCACACCAGGGATCGTCATGCGATTGCTCGACGTCGAACCGGTGAAGGCCGATGTCGAGCGGGCGTTGCTGGCCCATGTGTGTCGATGCACCGGATGGCAGACGATCGTCGAAGCCGCTGTCGACCGTCCGCAACGACGCGAACGCGACCTCGATGCCGCCGCTGCGCGCGCTCGTATCGAAGGAGGCGCGTCACAACGAGTGGCCCCTGATGTCGCGCTGGGTCGTGGAGGTTTCGCCGACGATTCGGCACCGTCCGATTCGCTGGTGGCGATACTCGCGCCATCGGGCGAGTGGGTCGTCGCGTCGTCGGTGCCCGAAGCCCGTCAACGTGCCGGCGTCGTTCCCGGTCGTCGCTCGACCGTCGGACTCACTTGGCCGATCGACGTACCCTCTGAGCGACAACACGAATTCGTGCGAACTCTGCGCACCACGTGGGTCGAGCCGGCGTATCTCGAACCCGATGCGGTGTGGTGTGCGCCGGGTGGTGAACCGACGGGACCGCTCACCAACGGTGGTGCGTTCGGTGGCAAGACAACGTCGTGGTTGCGCGACGAAGTGCGGCGACTCGCCGACGAACACGGACAGCCGATGCGCATCGTGCTGTCGCGCGAAGACGTGGTGCGCCGCGGAGCGAAGCGGCCGCCGTTGGCGGCCGGAGTTCGCGCCGATGGAAGCGGAGTCGTATGGGTGCGAAGGACGCCCGGTGTGCGCGAACTGGTGGCCACCGTGGCATCCGATTGGGACGTGATCGAGGTCGATGTTCCCGGACCACCCACGTCACTCGATCTGCGCGCTGCCGTGTGGGCCGAGATCGCGGTTCTCCGCGCGTCGGTGAACGATCACGATCGAGTGGTGGCCCCGAATGGCGCGTGGGCCGAAGCGTCGAGTTCGGGTGACGTCGTGACCGTTCGGGTCGGTTGTGGCGACACGTTGGACGACGTGACGTTCCGTTCGTATTGCATCGGTGCCGCGCACATGGCGCTGGGCTGGGTTCGGTCGGAAGGCATCGCGGTCGATGTACAGGGGACGGTGCACGACCTCACGATTCGATCGTTCGGTGTCGTTCGCGCGGTCGACACTCCGGCCGTGCACATCGAGGTCGTCGACGACGGTTCACCGGTCCGCAACGTGAGCGATGCGGTGTTCGCGGCCGTGGCCGCCGCCGAGTGGCGCCGCGCCGAGTTCGCTCCGCGCTGGCCGTGCGCCCGCGACGGTCGATGACTAGCGTGAGGGCATGGCCAACAAACCAGCTGCTCCCATCGGTCCGTACACCCCGGCTGTTCGCGCCGGCGACTGGGTGATCGTCTCCGGTCAACTCGGCATCAAGGACGGGGCACTCGTTCCCGGTGGCGTGGCCGGCCAGACCGCGCAGGCTGTCGTCAACCTGAAGGCTCGTCTGAAGGAGATGGGTCTCACTATTCACGACGTCGCCAAGACTCTGTGCTTCCTCACCGACATGGACACCTTCGCCACGTTCAACGAGGCGTACGTGGCCGGCTTCGACGGAGCGCGTCCGGCCCGATCCACCATCGGCGTAGCCGCGCTGCCTTTCGGCGGTGCGGTGGAAATCGAGGCCTGGGCCTTCAAGCCGGTCGCAGCGAAGGCGGCGCCGAAGAAGGCGGGCGCGAAGAAGGCCGGCGCGAAGAAGACCGTGAAGAAGGCTGCGCCCAAGAAGTCCGCCGCGAAGAAGACGGTGAAGAAGGCCGTCAAGAAGACCGTGAAGAAAGCGGCACCGAAGAAGGCCGGCGCGAAGAAGTCCGGCCGCAAGAAGTAGAGTCGAATCGTGGCTGGAGCAATCGTTCTCATCGTCGTTCTGCTGCTGTTCCCCGTTCTCGTGGGTCTCGGCACAGTGGGCATCGCCGGACTGCTCGGTCATCTCCTCTGGAAGGACGGCGAAGCCCGTCACGAAGGCAGCGAGCTCCTCGATCTCAACACCTGATGTTCGTGTCGCTCGCTGAGCGGCATGGCAGGCTGAGTCGGTGCATCGACACGACCCCCTGATCGCGCATCTCGCCGATCGCGCGTTGGAGTACTCGCTCGATCGCATCCGGATGGATCCGGTACCGCTCGACGCACCGAAGCCGTACGACGAACTGTTGGCGACCGTGGGCCAGACCGTCACGGCCGACGGCATTGGTGGCGATCGTGCGCTGCAGTTGTTCATCGACGTTCTCGCACCGGCGTGCATCTCGGTCGATCATCCACGTTTTCTGGCCTTCGTTCCGGGCGCGCCCACCGAGGCATCGGTGATCTTCGACATGGTCGTGTCGGCGAGCAGCATCTACACCGGCTCGTGGCTCGAAGGGGCCGGAGCCGCTTTCGCCGAGAACCAAGCCCTGCGTTGGTTGGCCGACCTGGCCGGGTTCCCGAATTCGGCCGGCGGAGTGTTCGTGAGTGGCGGCACGGCCGGCAATCTCTCGGCGTTGATCGCGGCCCGCCATCGTTGGCGTTTGCGCGCGGCGGGTCGACTCGATCGCGTGCGCGGAATCATGATCGCCTCGGGCGGTGCGCATTCGTCGGTTGCCCAGGCCGCCCACGCCATGGACGCAGATGTCGTGTCAGCCCCCACGGACGAGCGCGGACGCCTCGATGGTGAGTCGGTGGCAACGGTGTTGGCTGGTCTGTCGGCATCCGATCGCGAGCGTGTGTTCGCCATCATCGCGACGGGTGGAACCACCAACCTCGGTGTGGTCGACGATCTCGACGGCATCTCGCGACTCTGCAACAGCGAGAACATCTGGTTCCACGTCGACGGTGCGTACGGGTTGGCGGCGTTGTGCGCTCCGAGTGTTCGTCATCAGTTCAACGGCATCGAACGGGCCGACAGTTTCATCGTCGACCCGCACAAGTGGTTGTTCGCTCCATACGACAGCTGCGCGCTGATGTACCGCAACATTCACGACGGTCGCCGCGCGCACACCCAGCAGGCCGAGTATCTCGACGTGCTGCACGGAGGTGAAGCCGAAGAAGGTCCGTGGCACGAGATGAATCCGGCCGACGTTGCGCATCACCTGTCACGTCGCGCTCGCGGACTTCCGTTGTGGTTCAGCCTGGCCACCCACGGCACGCGCGCGTACACCGAAGCGATGGAGACCACTCTCACCGTGGCGCGTGAGGCGGCCGCCGCCATTCGTTCGCGACCGAATCTCGAACTGCTGCTCGAGCCCGACCTCAGCATCCTCGTGTTCCGACGTACCGGCTGGACTCCCGAGCAGTACCAGCGATGGAGTGACGATCAGTTGAACACCGGCCAGTCGTTCGTTGTGCCTTCGTCGTGGAAGGGCGAGACTGTGTTGCGCTTCTGCATCGTGAATCCCCGCACGACCATGGGCGACATCACCGACATCCTCGATTCATTGGACACCACACCATGACTGCTCGTGCCGACCTATTGCTGAAGAGCGCTCTCCTCGTCGCCACCATGGACGATCAGCGGCGCGAGTTGGCCGGTGGTTGGGTGGCCATCACCAATGGGCTCGTCTCGGGAGTCGGCAGTTCGGTCGACCCGATGCCCGAAGCGGCCGAGATCGTCGACGCGTCCGACTGTCTCATCACGCCGGGTCTCATTAACACCCATCACCACATCTACCAAAACCTCACGCGGGCGTTCCCGCCGATGACCGACAAGCCGCTGTTCGGCTGGTTGCAGTCGCTGTATCCGCTGTGGCGGGCCATCGACGAAGAGTCGGTGCACGTGAGTGCGTTCGTCGGATTGGCCGAACTCGCGATGTCGGGCTGTACCACCAGCACCGATCACCTGTACCTCCATCCGCGCGGTGCGGGCGATCTGCTCTCGGCCGAGATCGTGGCCGCGCGAGAACTCGGCGTTCGTTTCCATCCGACCCGCGGGTCGATGTCGTTGTCCGAAAAGGACGGCGGTCTTCCTCCCGACGATGTGGTCGCCGATGACGACGAGATCCTGGCTGCGAGCGAAGAGGCCGTACGGCGTCACCACGATCGCTCGCACGGGGCGATGGTTCGCGTGGCCCTCGCGCCATGCTCGCCTTTCAGCGTGACCGAACAGTTGATGGTTCGCTCGGCCGAGCTGGCCGAGAAGCTCGACGTGCGCCTGCACACGCACTTCGCCGAGAACGCCGAGGACGACGACTTCTCCATCGCGACGTTCGGTTGTCGCCCGATGGAGTACCTCGAGCGCACCGGCTGGTGCACCGATCGCACCTGGGTCGCACACTGCGTGATGCCCAATCCTGACGAAGTGAAGCGACTCGGAGCCGCGCGTATCGGTGTGGCCCACTGCCCGAGCAGCAACCTGATTCTCGCGTCCGGTATCTCGCCGGTCGTGCCGTTGCGCGCCGCTGGCGTGAAGGTGGGCCTCGGCGTCGACGGTTCGTCGTCGGCCGATTCAGCATCGCTGTGGCTCGAAGCGCGACAGGCGATGTTGTTGGCCAAGTTGCGCGACGGTGCGAGTGCGGGCACGGCTCGGATGGCACTCGACGTGGCGACGCGCGGGGGTGCTGGCTGTCTCGGTCGCGAAGGCGAGATCGGTGAATTGAGTGTCGGTGCGGTGGGCGACGTGGCTGTGTGGAAGCTCACCGGTCCGCAGTTCGCCGGTGCCTTGGCCGACCCCATCGAAGGCTGGTTGCGTTGTGGCCCTATCGGCGCCCACCACACGATCGTGCACGGTCGCTTCGTGGTGCGCGACGGTCGCGTGACTCACCGCGATCTCGACGACATGCTCGGTCGTCACGCGCGCGAGAGTCGACGCATTCAGCAACTCGACACCCGTGGCTGACCACTCGTTTCCGCACGCCGTCCTCTGGGACATGGACGGCACTCTTGTCGACACTGAGCCGTACTGGATCGACGCCGAGTACGACATCGTCGAAGCGCACGGTGGCACCTGGAGTCACGAACACGCCAAGGCGTTGGTTGGCTCCGACCTTCTCGATTCGGGTGAATACATCCGACGTCATGGTGGAGTCGACCGCTCACCGGCTGAAATCGTGGAGATGCTGCTCGACCGTGTGGTGGCGCGTGTTCGTCAGCAGATTCCGTGGCGACCCGGTGCGCGAGAGTTGCTCGGAGCCGTTCGTTCGGCCGATATCGACACCGCGCTCGTGACGATGTCGTGGAAACGCTTCTCCGACGAAGTGGTGGCGTGCCTACCCACGGGCAGTTTCACCGTGTCAGTCACCGGTGACGAAGTAACGCGAGGCAAGCCGCATCCCGAGCCGTACTTGTTGGCCGCCGAGCGGTTGGGTGTGCGACCGCAGGACTGCGTTGCGATCGAGGATTCGCCGACGGGCACACGCTCGGCTCTGGCCGCGGGTTGTCGCGTGCTCGGTGTTCCGCACGTGGTCGATATTCCCGCCGAGTTGGGCGAGTCGGCGGAATTCCCCGGCCGCCTCACCATCATCCCCACCCTCGTCGGCCTCACCCTTGCCGATCTGGTGACGATTTTCGACCGTATGGGTGAATAATCCTCACCAGAACACCAGGGGTGTTACGTGTTCCAGCGGGATTGGCCGAAGCGGTAGCCCACGCTGCGCACGGTCTGGATGAGGTTGGCGTGCTCTTCACCCAACTTCGCGCGCAGACGACGAATGTGAACGTCGACCGTGCGTGCACCGCCGTAGTACTCGTATCCCCACACGCGCGACAGCAGCATCTCGCGTGAGAACACCTTGCCCGGGTTCTGCACGAGGAACTTGAGCAGCTCGTATTCCATGTACGTGAGATCGAGCGGACGGCCGTCGACCGAAGCCTGATACGTCTCGAGATTGAGCACGAGCTGTCCGTAGTCGACAACGTCGGGTCGTGGGGCGCTCTGCGTGTACGACAGCAGATGGCGCAGACGCGCTTCGAGTTCGCGCGGGTGGAACGGGACCAGACAGAAGTCGTCGAAGAGTTCGTCGCGCAACGTGAGATCGTCGAGTTGAGCGCCCGACACGAGAAGAAGAAGGGGAGAGTTGGCGGCGTCGCGCTTTCGAAGGGCGCGACAGAAGGTCCAGGCCGCATCGATGTCGTGATCGGCGCACACGATGGCTCCGGTCCAGCCGTCGGACGGCTCGGCCTTGGTGACGTCGTCGGCCGATGCGAACGACTTCCAGCGATAGCCGGCGAGATCGAGCGTCCGCACCAATTCGGGCGGAGGCGACTCGGGGAAAACGGCGATCAGGTCGGAAGTCATGTCAGGTGGAGCGCAGATACCTCTGCAGTTCGAATGGTGTCACCTGCGTCTTGTAACCGCGCCACTCGGAGCGCTTGTTGCGCAGGAACCACTCGAAGATGTGCTCTCCGAGGGTCTCGTACACGAGCGACGACGTTTCCATCACGCGCAGAGCATCAGCCAGCGACTGAGGCAACTGCTCGATACCGAGTTTGCCCAGGGCGTCGTCACCCATCTCGAAGAGGTTCGAGTCGGCTTCGGCCGGCAGTTCGTATCCCTGCTCGATTCCGCGTAGGCCGGCGGCGAGGATGACTGAGAAAGCGAGATACGGATTGCAGGCCGGATCGGGCGACCGGTACTCGATGCGGGTGGCCAAGGGATTGGCCCGCTTCGGGACCGGCACGCGGATGAGACCGCTGCGGTTGTTGCGAGCCCACGACACGTGAACCGGCGCTTCGAAACCCGGAACGAGACGCTTGTACGAGTTGACGGTCTGGTTGGTGATGGCCGTGATCTCGCTGGCGTGGAACAGAAGGCCAGCCATGAAGCGCTTGGCCGTCTCGGAGAGGTTGTACGGGTCGTCAGCCGAATAGAACGCGTTGCCGTCGGCGTTCGACAACGACATGTGCAGGTGCATGCCACTGCCCTGGACGCCCTCGAGCGGCTTGGGCATGAACGTGGCGTGCACACCTTGTGCAGCGGCGACTTCCTTCACCACGAGACGGAACGTCATGACACTGTCGGCCATGGTGAGTGCGTCGGTGTGGCGTAGGTCGATCTCGTGCTGAGACGGCGCGTCCTCGTGGAACGAGTACTCGACCGGAATGCTCATGGTCTCGAGCGTGCGGATGGTCTCCTTGCGGAGACTGCCGGTCACGTCGGTGGTGGTGAGATCGAAGAAAGAAGCCTCGTCGAGAACGCGCGGCGGTTGACCGGGCTCGGGCGGAGCGAAGTAGAAGAACTCGATGTCGGGAGCGATGAGGAAGTCGAGACCCATCGCGTGCGCGCGCTGCAGGTTGCGACGCAACACCTGGCGCGGGTCGCCACCGAATGGTGAACCATCGAGGTGGTGAATGTCGCAGAACACGCGGGCTTCGGGGGCCTTGGCGTCGGCCCAAGGAAGCGTCACGAAAGTGTTCGCATCGGGAATGGCGAGCACGTCGCTTTCCTGAATACGCGAGAAGCCGTCGATCGACGAACCGTCGAACGTCATGCCGTCCTCGAGAGCGTTCTCGAGTTCGGCCGGGCTGATGGCGAAACTCTTCAGGTTTCCGAGCACGTCGGTGAACCAGAGTCGGATGAGACGGACTCCGCGTTCTTCGACGGTGCGCAAGACGTAATCGCGCTGCTGTTCGAGCATGTTCACTCCTGCAGTCTGCCGTTGGCCCCGCGAATTCGGGCCGGAAAAGCAAGAGGGCCGGGTTTCCCCGGCCCTCTCTGGTGGCGACGTTGCCCCATCAGCCCCCGCACACCGTCTCGATCAAGAGACGCGTGACGATGTACGGATCCATGTTGGCGTTCGGGCGGCGATCCTCGGCGTAGCCGCGGCCGGTCTTCTCGACCGTCCACGGAATACGAATGGACGCGCCACGGTTGGAGACGCCGTAGCTGAACTTGTTCCAGGGAGCGGTCTCGTGGTGACCCGTGAGACGGCTCTGGATGTCGTGGCCGTAGTTCTCGACGTGCAACATGACCTTGCTACCGATCGCCTCGCAGGCGGCGGTGATGGCCTTCATGTCGGTGTCGTTGCGCATGGCCTTGGTGGAGAAGTTGGTGTGCGCACCCGCGCCGTTCCAGTCGCCCTTCTGGGGCTTGGCGGCGAGGCTGATCACCACGTCGTAGTCCTCGGCGATGCGATGCAGCAACCAGCGGGCCACGGTGAGGTGGTCGCTCACGGTGAGCGCGTCAGCGGCACCGATCTGGAACTCCCACTGACCGGGCATCACTTCGGCGTTGGTGCCTTCGATGAGAAGACCAGCGTCGAGGCAAGCCTGCGTGTGCTCTTCGATGATGTCGCGACCCACGACGCGGCCGGTGCCGACGCCGCAGTAGTACGGACCCTGCGGAGCGGGGAAGCCGTTGCTGGGGAAACCGAGCGGCGAGCCATCGGGGCGCATCATCGTGTATTCCTGTTCGATGCCGAAGATCATCTCGTCGGAGGCGAACTTCTTGGCCGCGTCGGCGCAGGCAGCGCGCGTGTTGGTGGGGTGCGGTGCACCGGTCTGCGCGAGCATGACCTCGCACAGAACGAGAATGTTCTTGCCGCCGCGAATCGGGTCGGGGCAGGTGAACACCGGATGCAGAGCACAGTCGGACTTGTCTCCGGGCGCCTGGTTGGTCGACGATCCGTCGAATCCCCAGATCGGCGGCGTCGTCACGTCGTCGGCCAGGATCTTCGTCTTCGAACGAAGAAGGGGCGTCGGCTCGGTGCCGTCGACCCAGATGTATTCGGCTTGGTAGGCCACGGGTCCTCCAGGGGGTGATGGTCCGGCACGTCGCCGGAGCTGTATGGGGCGAGCACAATCTCGCAGGAATCCGTTTCTTTCCCTTTGCCCAACTGTGAACGCTGTGTGAACCGTGCCGTGGTTCGGCCGCTGCGACTGGCCGAGCGTGACGAATCCAGCCTGCTCAGCACGACTTTTCTCGCCCGGGCCACGACCAGGCCGCCGTTAGCCTCGGCCAGGTGACGACACTGCGCATCGGGCTGGCCCAGCTCGACCCCGTGGTCGGCGACCTCGTCGGCAACCGAGCTTTGGTGCTCGATGCGTATCGCCGAGCGTCCGACGCCGGATGCGACGTAGTGGTGTTCAGCGAACTGGTGATCACCGGTTACCCACCCGAAGACCTCGTTCTGAAACCCGGCTTCGTGCGCGACACGCGCACCGTCCTCGACGACATCGCCAAGGAGACCGGCGACTGCATCGCGGTCGTGGGTTTCGTCGACGTGGGTTCGGGCACTCACTCGGCCACGGGTCGACCAGTCATTCACAACGCCGCTGCGGTGTGCGGCCACGGTGCTGTGCACGGTGTGTATCGCAAACGTCTCCTTCCCAACTACGACGTGTTCGACGAAGAGCGCACGTTCACGCCGGGGTCGGGCGCGCATCATCTCTACGAGATCGCGGGCGTTCGTGTCGCCGTCTCC
>Ga0315902_10002312_pt1 | contig 29842 bp, 54 predicted proteins | sample LakEriMetagenome_9_FD_203523 | JGI IMG/M metagenome (GOLD analysis project Ga0315902, IMG submission 203523) | Freshwater fungal communities from buoy surface, Lake Erie, Ohio, United States - Buoy 12 MA117 | ecosystem: Environmental > Aquatic > Freshwater > Lake > Lake biofilm | place: USA...
CGCCTGTTCCCTCTGGATCAGAGCGTCAGTTTGGGGAAGCGTTAAGTGTTGCTGGTCGCGTCGATCCAGGCAAAGCAAGAACTCCAGAGCAGATCCGGGCGGAAATAGAGGCCGTGTACCGCGCTCGTGGAATTGAGCCTGGGAAGGCAGAGCGAGAGCGTCTTGCAAAGCTTGAGGCATTTGATGCCCAAGAAGAAGCTGAGCGCAAGAAGCGCGTTGATCAGCGCGGGATGCAAGATCTGATTACTTTCCTGACCGGGTTTGGCGGCGCATCCTCAATGGTGGCTGGTGGGCGTAGAGGATCAGAAGCATCAGCGCAGCTTCAGCAGGGATGGGAGCGATCTGATGAAGCATACAACCTGCTCAAGCGCCAGCGCATGGATGCTATTGCTGCGGAACGTGTTGCTCTTGCGAACCGTAATCAAGCACTTGCTGATGGAGATATTGCCACCGCAGGTAAAGAAGCCGAGGCGCTTCGCGCAGCACAGAACGCTAAATTGACGGCAGAAGCTGAACTGCGTGGTAGGTTTGCTCCTCAGTTGCTTCAGGCTGAAACTGCTGCCGCGGATCGTGCGTCAAGGGAGCGGGAAGGTGCGGCGGGCCGTGCAAACGCAATTGAACTTGAGCGTATGCGCCGCGCTACGGCCAATCAGCCCGGAGAAACAGAGCGGATTCTTGCTGAGTTCAACCGATTGAAGGCACGAGACCCTGCGGCGGCAGAAGCTTATCTTCAAAACATTGAGCGCATCAAGGGGCTTGGGAAGGGCATCACTGAACGTCAAGATGTCAATGAACTGAAGGCGCTGATAGCAAGTCTTCGGGATCAAGCCGACCCCATGAAGAACATGGACAAGGCTTCTCGTGAACAAGCGTCGGTTTTGCTCAGGCAGGCCCAAGAGAAGTTGGCGCAAATGTCTGGCCTTGGTGCTGCCGCCCCCGCTGCTGGCGCCGCTCCTGCTGTCGGTACTATCATGCAAGGCTACAGGTTCAAGGGTGGGAACCCTGCGGACAAGAACAACTGGGAAAAGGTGTAAGTCATGGCCGGTCCGTGGGAGCAGTTTCAATCTACTGGTCAAGGTCCGTGGACACAATTTGCTCCTGTTGCCCCGCCTCCACCTGAGAAACAAAGCGCCTTCCGGCAGGTAGCAGACGTACCTCTTGGTATAGCCAAGGGTGCAGTCCAAGGTGTCCGCATGATTGCGGATGCCTTTGGCGCTGGGTCTGATACATCCAACACCATCAAGTCGGCGGAAACATACCTTGCCGATCTGATGTCGGCCCAGGCAAAGAACGACCAGCAAGAGATCTCACGCATCATGAAAGATGCGGAGGACAAGGGTGTTCTGGATCAGGTCAAGGCTGGCATCAAGGCGTTCACCATCGCGCCGGTTGATACGTTGTCGTCTGCGCTTGGCACTGCTGCGCCTGTAATCGCTGGCGCTCTTGGAGCAAAAATTTTAGGTGCCGGCGCGCTGGTGTCAACCGGCGTTAGCGCTCTTACTGGCGCTGGCATGGGCGCTGGAGTGGTTAAGGGCTCTATCTATGAAGAGACCAAGCGCACACTGAAAGCTGCTGGTGCTTCTGAGGAAGAGGCAGAGCGTCGAGCACAACTTGCTCAAGAGTACGGCGGCAAGAACCTAGACCAAATTTTGTTGGGCACAGTGCTTGGTGGCGCTGCTGCTGTCGGTCCTTTGGAGAAGGGCGCGGCAGGTATCTTGGCCCGCAGGATTCTTGGCAAGACCGGAACGGAAGGTGCTGAGACTGTAGCCGAGCAAACCGCTAAGGGTGCGCTACGCCGCCGTGCAGAGGCCGGTCTTTTGGAAGCTGTGCCGGAAGCGGTGCAGGCAGGGCAAGAGAAAGTTGCAGAAAATATTGCACTGCAGCGTGAAGGCTTTGATGTACCTACATTCCGTGGTGCTGTGAGTTCTGCCACGCTAGAAGCTATTGCCGGTGGCGGATTGGGTGCGACCGTTGGCGGCGGCAGACCTGAAGTTGCCCCTCCGCGCACTGGGCCTTTGACTCCCGCAGAGCAGGCAGAGCTAGATCGTCAACGCGCCTCCGCTGAGCGCCCCAAGACAACGGAAGAACTACTGGCCGGTATCCAGACTGGACGACCGACGACGGCAGAAGACATCGCTCGTATCCGCGATGAGCATGAAACGGCAGTCATTGAAGGACTGCTTGCTCAAGACGCAGAGATGGCGCGAGCCAATGAACTTGCTGCACAACAACGAGAGCAGCAACGTCAACAACTAGAGCTTGAGAGCGAGGCAGAAGCGACTGCTGGAGCCATTTCGGACATTGACACCCGCGTTCGTGAGGGTAGGATCTTTGCCCGCGTGCAGGATCTGATCGACCGCAACATCCCGTATGCCAGCACGGCCATCAATGACATCAACCAAAAATTTGGTGTCATCAACGAAGCCCCGCTGACCGAAGATGAGCGTGCGCGGGTCGAAAATATTATGGGCATGGTAAACACGTTCACAAATTTTGTGAACCTGCCTGTGCTTGCGCCTAAGCCTGTAGATCAGTTTGCTGAGAATCAGGCTATGGAAGCCTTGATCAAGGAAAGGACAGAAAGTGGACAAGCCCAGCCCCTACGAGCAGCGCCTCCTGCGCCAAGCCCGCGCATCGAAGAAGCTGCCGTCAGCCAAGGAGTTGGCGAAAGTCCAGCCGTACGACCGGCGGGTGGCGTTGAGCCTAGCGCTCCGCAAGATCGTCAACTCGTAACCGCTCCGCCCATCACGCCCCCGGCAGAGCCTCCCGTCACTCCTCCCGCTCCTGCCGTAGAGCCTGCACCTGTGGTGGAGGCTGCTGCTCCCGCAGAGAAGCCTACCTTTGAACCCAAAATTGTCAGCCGCCAGCCCGCACCAGATGGGATGGAAGTGCATGTGTTCACAACCACGGATGGCTATGGCACCGGGTTGTTTGATGCAGATGCACAGCAGTATGTAAACGGCAGCGTCACTAGGTTTACTGGTGCTGACACACTGCCGAAGGCACAAGAGCGTGCGGCAGAAATGTTTCAGAAGGCTACGCCGCCCGCAGAAAGACCTGCCGGTGAAACTGCCGCACCCAAAGCAGAAGCGCCCGCAGTAGAAGCGCCTGCGCCAGAATTGACGCCAGCCGAAGTTGCGCAGCAAATCAAAGACCTGAAAGATCAGCAGACAAAATTGCTGACCAAAGCGGGTAAGGTTCCTGCGCCGCGTTCCCCTGCTCGGCAGAAGTACGATGCCCTGTCCGCACAAATTGCAGACTTAGAAGGCAAGCAACTTACCGTCAGATCGCAGAAGCCACGAAAGCGTCCTAGCACCATCATGGGCTCTCCCATGCTGGCAGGCATCTTCAACAAAATTGGTGGACTTCACCCGTCGCTGTTGTCAGAGTTTTCAACCAAGTTCTTTACCAAGAAACTCGACAAAAAAGGTCGTCCTATCACGGCAGTTCGCAACCCAATGGTGACGGGTTACGGCACTTTGTTCAACAAGGATGGCAAGTTTGACTACAGCGAAATTGCAGAGCACTTGGAGGCAGAAGGTTATCTTGAGCCTGGAAGCGTAGAGCGCGACTACAAGGACGCTGGCGAACGTGCCAAGGAACTCATCAAGAAAGCACTGAACAACGAAGAAGTTCTTCCTATTCAGGAGCAAATTGATAGAGACAACCAAGAGCGTGAAGCGTCTGAGCGCCAAAGAACGCTAGACCGTCAAGAAGAGAACCGGATGATCGCAACCGGAGAACTTCAGCTTGAGCCTGAGTTTGAATGGGACGATAAAGAGTTTGCGGAGAACCTCGGGCTTGACCGTGAGTTTGAAACTGACCTTGAGATGTACAACTTGGAGCCCAAGGATCTTGAGTTCCTGTCTGACGAAGAACTTGAAAGTGAGTTGACAGATGCAGAACGCGAACAAGCGCAAGCAAGACGTACTCGCAAAGCTGAAGAAAATGCCGCCCGCCAAAAGGCTGAAGGTGCTGCGCCTAGAGAAGATGAGGCGCTCCTTACTCGCCCAACAGCAGAAGGACTAAAGGCTAAGCAAGAGGCCGCAGAGAAAGCCGCTGCCGAGGAGAAAAAGGCGAAGGCGGCAGAGCAAGAGCGCCTGCGTAAGGAGCAGCAAGCCAAGGAAGAGAAGGCCCGAGCAGATGAAACTGTGAAGGACTTTGAGCTTGGCAAGAGTGCAGAAGAACAGATGACCGGCATGGGTGATCTGTTTAAGCGCAAGAGCCTCGGCAGCGCACAAGCGCAGCGGTCTAATTTTGAGCAAACCCTTCGTACCCTTCTCAACAAATTTGGCCTGAAGGATGTGGGCCTAAGCATCATTGAAGGGATGCAAGATGCTGGCTCATACGCCCAGCAACTGATCCGCATTGCTGACCGGGCCGACAACCCTATCCGCACCCTGCGGCATGAGGCTATCCACGCCCTGAGAGAACTGGGCTTCTTCACAGATGCTCAATGGAAGTCCCTGTCCAAGATGGCGAAGGACAAGTGGATTGACAAGTACCTCAAGCAAAGGAACGTAGACGGAAAGCCTCTGAAGGCAGGCGAAGAATCCCGCTATGACGCCTACATGCGTGAGTACAACGGGGATATGGAGAAGATTACAGAAGAAGCGGTGGCTGATGCCTTTGCTGACTTCGATGCCACCAAGCCCCCGTCTGGGTTGCTCCAGGCTTTGCTCAAGCGGATGAAGGATCTGTTCCAGTCCATCAAATCTGCTCTGACGAAGGTTGAATCACCTGAGCAAATCTTTGGCAAGGTTGAGAAGGGTGAACTGAAGGAAGGAGCACGCGAGGCCAAGGGCGAAGCAAAGAGCCTGCGTGACAGGGCTACCGCTAACTTTAAGCGCTGGTTTGGTGACAGCAAAGTAGTGGATGAGAAGGGTGAGCCACTGGTTGTGTACCACGGGACGCGAGGTGACTTCACGGAGTTCAAACCAAGCCGCGTCGGCGCAATGGGGCCGGGGATTTACTTCACAACAAAACCTGATGTTGCATCAGGATATAGTGATGTGACTACTCGTAAAGGTCAAGAGCGAGGTGGAGCACAAGTAATTCCTGTATATCTTAGCGTCAAAAACCCTCTTGTTATCGATAGCGTAAATGACTCATCAAAACAACTGTTCAATCGTATAGATCCGACAGGAAAGTTGTCTGACGATGAAGTAATTGCAAAATTGATTGATCAGGGATATGACGCTGTATATGCAAAGGAAGACGGGGAATATGTTGTCTTCAACCCCACTCAGATCAAATCTGCCATCGGAAACAACGGAGACTACAGCCTTACAAATGCTGACATCCGTAAGAGCATAGGTGGGCGCAACCCCGGAGAGCAGGCTATCTCCATCGTGAACTCTCTTGGCATGGGGGTGAAGCCGCCCGAACCTGGGCGCGCTCAGAAGGCGATGAAGATCCTGAAGGACGCCGGAGACAACCCGTCTCTCACGAAGGAGTCAGCCAAGAAGACTCTGACCAAGTGGCTGGACTGGTTTGAGACTACTGTGTTCTCAAGCGACTCTGCGTTCAACAACAAAATTAGGCGCGGCATCATCAGTGACTTCAAGCAGAACCCTGAAGTTTTGGGGATGCTGCTTGAGGCTAGTCAATCTCAGACCGTTCACGCTGACGCGCTTGCCAGCCAGTTCATGATTGATGGCGGGCTTCAGTACAACGACGATCTGAAGAAGTGGGAATCCGTCAAGAAGGATGACAATTTTGTCGCCTTGGCTAAGAAGATTGAAGACCTAGCCACGAAGTACAACGTGACGAAGGACGAGATGGAGCGCATTGCTCACACGTACTTCGTAGCCAAGAGACTGCCGGGGATCATCAAGCGCAACGAAGAGTTGGATGCTGAGATCAAGGCCGAGCGTGCCACGGCCAAGCCTGACCGCAAGCAGATTGAAGAGTGGGAATCCCTCAAGGTTTTCGTCTCTGACGAACAACTGGCGATGATGGAGCCGGGTCTATCTTTGGTGAAGACCATTCCTGAACTCAAGGAAGTGGTAGACATCTGGCAGGGCATCCGCAAGAACAACATTGAGGTGATGGTCAACAGCGGCCTCTGGTCGCCTGAGTACGCAACTGCCATGTGGGACAACATGGACTATGTGCCGTACTACCGTGAGGAGCAGCTTGAGGAAGGCGCAGGCCCGCAAGAATTTATCCGTGGTCTTCAGGTCAAGTCCAAGGAGTTCCAACTGAAGGGCTCCGGTGCGGCGGTGAATGATGTCTTTGACAACATGATCCGCTGGAGCCAGTACGCCATGAACCGTGCTGTGCGGGCGCACAAGGCCACGCAGATGATTGACGCGGCGCTGAAGATCGAGGTTGACGGCAAGCCGATGGCAACCAAGGTCACGGAGCAAAAGCGCGGCATGAACATCGTGCGGGCGTTCCGGGATGGCAAGCAAGAGTTGTACGACATGGCTGACCCCCTGTTCGTACCGGCTTTTGCTGGGATACAGAACGTATCCATCCCGACGCTGAAGTTCATGTCCAAGATCTCGGACATTCTGCGTAACTCGGTAGTTTTGTATCCGCTGTTCTCTGTTGCCCAGGTGCCGCAGGACTCGTTTGCCGCGATGTTCACCTCGGGCTTGAAGACGCAGCACGCCCTGAAGATCCCGTATCTGGCGGTGAAAGAGTTCGTCAAGACATTGGCTAGGACCAGTCAGACGCATGAAGTGCTGAAGAAGTTTGGCGCTACCGGTGTGCGGGACTTCTCTGCTACGGTGATCCGTGATGACGCAGAAATTTATGCCGGCCTGAAGCCTCCTCGTGGCGGATGGGGCAAGACCAAGGAGTTCTTGTCTCACATCTCTATGGCTGCTGACAACGCCGTTCGTCAAGCGGTGTACGAAGCATCCATTCAGCAGGGTGTAAGCAGATCGGAAGCAATTGAGAAAGCGTTTGAAGTCATCAACTTCCGCCGCAAGGGTACGAGCAAGATGCTCAACATTCTTGGTCAGACGGTTCCGTTCTTCTACGCTTACTTGTCCGCTCAGCGAGTGGCGTACAAAGTTCTGACTGGCGTTGGTATTTCTCCGACTGACCGGGCCGAAGCTGGTAAGACGCTTGCCATGACCTCCGCTGCTGTAGCTACGCTGTCAATGCTCTACGCAATGGCAAACGGCGACGACGAGGATTACATGGAGACGCCCGCCAATATTCGGGACCGTACTCTTACGATCCCTGGCTCTGGTGGAGTGCGGATTCCTCTGCGGCCTGACTTCTTCCTGTTCCCTAAAATTATTGCGGAACACACCTATCTCTTGTTGGCTGAGAAGGGATACCAAGACGCCGCTAAATTTAAGACATCCATGAAGGATGCTCTGTTTAGCGCCATCGCCAGCCCGACTCCTTTCCCTACGGCCATCAAACCTGCCATTGAAGTAGCCATCAACTATGACTTCTTCCAAGGCAAGCCGCTGATTGGTAACTTTGAGAAACAGAAAGATCTGGAGCGTCAGTTCCGCGACTCGACTTCTGAGTTTGCCAAGCTGCTTGGACAGACGGGGATGATCTCTCCCATCGCGGCTGACCACATGATCCGTGGCATGTTTGGATCATTTGGCGGTCTGTTCTTGTTCGGGACCAATCAGTTCCTGCACTCAGACCCGGATGTGCCTCGGCCTGAGATGAATGCAACTGAGATGCTGGCTGCGCTTCCGGGAACCAGTGGTCTGCTTAAGCGCCCCCAAGAGTCAGCGTTGAAGAATGACTTCTATACCTTGCGTGACGAGGTGGAAAAGGCCGTCAACACGTTCAACGACATCAAGACTCGCAGCCCTGAAGGGATTGAAGCCTTCTTGGCGGATGAGAAGCAGATGGCCCGCCTGATGCTGGGCAAGCCGGTGGACAAGATCAACCGTGAGTTGTCCAAGATCCGTCGTCAGATAACCATCATCACCAACATGCCCGAGAGCCAAATGTCTGCGGAAGACAAAGCAGACTACAAGCGGCAACTCATGGAGTTGGAGCGGGAGATTCTGCGGTCGGTGAATGTGAAGGAACTGCGGGAGATGGCGAAGATTTAATCGCCGCAGAAGCAGGGTATGCCTTCTTCTTCGGAGAACATATCCATCTGCTGTTCTGCGAACTTTGCCATCTGGGCGTAGGCACTCCACTCTGGTATCAGAATGAACGACCCCTTCAAAATTGACTCCCCCACTTGCATCTCCTTCTCAGGAGGACGCACATCTGCGTACATGCTGTGGCGTGTGCTTCAGTCAAACGGCGGGCTTCCAGATGAGGCTAAGGTCTGCTTTGCTAACACAGGCAAGGAAGAAGAAGCCACGCTGGAGTTCGTCTAGCAGTTCATCCCGTTGCGCCCGCTTCTTCTCCAAAGCATCCCACCACCCGGCGCAGTAGGCAATCTTCTCTGCTTCGGTCTGGGCCTCTGGTGGGGGCTCTGCCAGCGCGGCCTCAAGTTCTTGATTGACATCCGTGAACTTTTGCATGGCATCTTCTACCAGCGCGGCGCGTAGATCTTCCATGACAACGGCCAAAGGATCATGGGCATCGTATGCTTCCAGTGCCCGTTTAGCAGCGGTCCTAAGATCGCTCATACAACCTCCTAAGCGTTTCGTTCAGTGCGTCTAGCTCATCCCACTTCTTGATCCGCCACAGCGTCTTTGTACCGTGCCAGTTGGAATGGCAACTAGCACAAAGTGCTACGGTGACGAAGTGCCTTTGTTGCTCAATGTGGTGGCACTGAGACGGCCCAGGCGCATCGCACAGTGAGCAAGGGAGCGAAGCGACAGCAGCTAGATGCTCCTGCTCAGCCTTAGTCTTTGCTTTGTGATTCTTGCTGAACATCCTGAGTCCATTGCAGAAGTCCAGACAAAGCTCTCATGATGTCAGTGACGTTCTGATCTATGTCGTACTTCTGATGGAGACACTTGTTCTCCACTTGCTTGAGGTTACGTTCTACTACTTGGAGGTAGTAGGCGTAGTCGTGGAATGGTGTCATGCAAACCTCTTGTTAAGAATATAGGCCCAAAGACTGCCGCCAGCAACCTTGGCAACGAACTGCATGGCAACGATGTGTGGCATCAGCGCACCAAAGGCCAGCGTGGGGAAGATCAAGGAGTCAACTGCTGCTCCGGCGATGTTGGAACCGTTCGCCCGGAACAACCACGAGCCTTTCAGTTTGAAGAACGTAGCCCAGTCCACGACAGCAGCGGCGGTGAACGCACAGGCTGACGCGATGGCAATCTTGCCGGCTGCTGGGTTGAGCAGATAGGTAAGAAGACCTGTTGCCAAAATTAGCGCCAGCATCTGCCAAGCCTTGAGGCGAACGTGTAGCCAATCACGCAGGGCGAGGTCAAGCCCGATCAAAAAGAAAGCATTGATGGGGGAGATTGCTGGCCCGAAAGCGGCAACAGACAGGTTGGCAAGGATCATTGCCGAACCGTAGATTGAGATTGCAGTTAAAAGCACATTTGCTCCTGAAGAGGTTTTGTTTCCCAGATTGAAGGAGGGTTGGTGGAATCAATACGTTTTGCCATGCAGCCCGCACACTCACTCTTCTCCGCGTGATGCAAGGCTACGTTTGTGGAGTCAGCACTAGCCAAAGGCCACGGGCCGGATGACTGACCAAGCATTCTCATGCCATGAACCCACGGGAGTTGCCTGCCGTAAATTTTGACGAGGGCGTTGAACGCTTCGTCCATGCGGGAGCACCACAGATCAGTACCGATCTGCCAATACTTGCCCGCGCTTCCAAAGCACACGCGCCCCCATTGGTCACACAGTTCAAGGAGGTAGTCAATAGAAAGCCCGAGGTGCCACACCGGAATGCCAAGGTCTTTGCGAAACGGCCAAGTCTTGACCATCTCTCGTTGCTGTTCTTCTGAGCCGTCAATCACATCAGGCACTACGCCCCAGTTTGGATGGGTAAGATGCTCCTCTACCCAAGCGTAAAACCCGTGCAGGTCAAACGGCTTTCCGAGCGTCTTGCATGAGAAGGCTCCGTTATCCAGCATCAACGACTGGCCCAAACGCTTGCACCGCTCCAGCGAATCCGGGCGGGCAAAACTTACGCAGAAGTGCTTGCCTCCCATAGTCTCAAGAGCTTTGATGGGCGTGATGGGCGTGCCGTGATAGTGGATCATGGGTTGGGCCTCTGGCTCACAATCATTTGGTGAAGTTGTTTGGTGAGGTGATCTGCAATGGTCACGCCATCCACAGCAAGAGAGCCGCACCACTGATCCGTTTGGACAGCAGCGATCATGTCTCTAACGGCCTTGTTGTATCCACCGTTGAATGAGTCGTCACCCTCGACAATCATGGTGATGGCATCCCGCACCAGGGCGGTGGCTTTGCGGTCCTTGGCAAACTCTTTGAGCTTGATGTAGATGTCTTCTCGGAGATGTACCGAGTAGGGGATCAGCCTTTTTTCCATGCTTGGAACTCCTGATTAGCTTGACGAAGCAAGGCTGCTGCGCCGGGGTTGTTTGCCAGTTCTCTACGAGACCCTATCTGGCAGTGAGACTTAAGCCAAACCACTGCTTCGTCCTCGTCGTCGTCAAAGATGTGGCCCTGCATCACAAGCCACGCCCTGAAGTCAGGGTTGCGAGGAAGCATGCCTGCAAGTTTGACGATTTCTGAAAAGTTATCCCGGTTCAGAGGTCGCTCGTCGTCGCCGATTCTGACCATCACACACTGATATCGAGCGCCTACGAAATCCGTGAAGAGGGTATGAGGAACCTCATCGGGATGGACTCGGAGGGTCAGTATGTAACCCTCCTTGTCCTGCTTCATGGCGACCTTAATCGCCTCGTATTGGAGGGTATCCATTACTTGTTCTGCATCACATCAGCATGATTGTTTATTGCGTCGGCAATTTCTTTCATGCTGCTTGCAAGATACATGACGGCCTCGGTCAAAGAGCCAACTTGCTTTCCATTCCCGACAGACACCGGGCTTGCGTCCAGAGGCGTGACTGAATGGGCGATGGAGCGAAGCGCATAAACAAGTGAACTAACTGCTTCTTCTTTCATGTGTTTCTCCTAGAAAGGAATTTGGTCGTCATCAAAGTCGTCCCGCTTCTTTGGCTTAGCCTCATCTGGCTTGCGGTACGCATCGTAAGCAAGGGACAAGAACTCACCCGTCCGACCGTCGCGCTTCCATGCGGACAGTTTGATCTTGATGTTGTCCTCATCAGTCTCTGAAAGAAGCTGCTTGAGAAGAGAACGCTCAAGGGTGATGTCACCCTTCATGTCGGGTTGCTTGTCTTTCTTGTACTGGTTGGTGAACAAAGCACCAGTGTTTGTGTAGTTCACTTCAATGCGTCCTTCTTGGTTTTGAATGCTTCCATTAGATCCTTGTGGCAGTCGGCGTCAATAGACTTCACCTTGTCGAACAGTGACCTGTTGACCTTGAAGATCTCCATAACGTCGGCTTGAGACTTGGCCTGCTCCAAAGCAACCACGGCCATCTCGGCAACAATATTAATGAAGTCCGTAGGCGTAGCGTCAGGCTTTGTCTTGACCGTGATCTGCCACTTTCCGGGTTCACCCTCTGCCTTGGCCGGGGGCTTCTCCGTCTTCGCCGGCTTCTCTTCTGTCTTAGGTTCTGACTCCACCATCGGCAAGTCTTCTCCGGCATAGACATTCAAGCCCAGGCCGTGCAGAGCAAGACACTTGGTCATGCAACGCATGATGGCAGTGTTCACTTGGAACGCATCCGGGTTAGGGATGGGCTTGTTCCTGTGATCCATGACCGGAAGGAAACAGGTCATCTCCTTGCCGAACAGCGTGGTCCGCACCCACACCATAGCGGTTCCGTTGATGTCCATGTACGGGACGGTTGTAGCGTCCGCCCGCTGGAAGGTGTCCACATGGAACTTGGCTGCAGGGTCGGCCTTCAGTGCCTCTGCCCAGGCCCACGCCCAAGAGAGGTATGACAGACCGTTCTTCTTCTCAACGTGCTTCTGAACGTCGAGTTCAAGTAGGCTTTTGATCATGCTGCTTGCTGTTCAGGTTGTGTCTTCTTAGCGGGCTTGCGACCGGGCTTCTTGGCGGGACGGCCAGACTTGGTAAGACGGACTGTTCCAGCGGTCACGGTTGTTGGCTTCAACAGATCAAGGATTGCTCCGGTCTTTGCTTCGCTGGTCAGCTTTGCTTCCAGCTTAGCGGCCATCTCACGCACTGCGTACAGGGTGAACTTCACTTCGGTTTCATTCAGATTGATCAGCACTTTGCTTCTCCTTAAAAGATTGATATTGCGAACACCAAGGCGCGACCTGACAGTAGTTCGCGCACCTCACCCGTTCGCCTGGGCGATGCTCTATGAAGTAACCTTTGGTCAGGTTTAGTTCTGCTTCCTCTTTCGAGGAGTGAACAGACTTAGCCCTGACGCCGCCTTCTTTCTTGATGGCCCACGCACTAGGCCGCTCCCACATCTCTTCCGGCGTGCATTCAGGAAGAGTGCCTTCCGTATCTGCCTCAAACATCGCGGATGCATGAGCGTTAAGACGGGACTGGATAAACTGCTCACGATCTTCTGCGGGCCAGAGAGTGATCGGAATGGTCACGATGGGAGCCTGTGGATAAGTCTCCTTCTTGGCTTCTCGGGCGGACCAGTCGCGGATGATCGCCACGATGGACAAGCCAGTGACGGGGATCTTCTTCACCGTCTCTACAAGATGAGCGTAAATATTTAGCTGATACGTCCAGTCGGCCTTCTCGTTCATCACGGAGTAGGCGCTCGTGGTTTTGTAGTCGCTGATCTCAAGCCCGTCAGGCGTCACGGTCTGCAGATCAATGGCACCAGACAGAACCCAGCCCGAGAACTCTGCGAACAGACGCTCTTCAATGATGTGGTTTTCGCCCTTGCCATGCTCCAAGACATGATGAATGGCCGAGCCAAACAGTTGCCACACCATCTCGCTGGCGTCTTGTTCAACATCGTCCCAGTGCTTGCGCTTCAACTGAACAATACGCGGACTGTTCAGAAGTTCTGTGCATGAAATATGCGCATCACCTTTGGTGTACGTCGGACGGTGCAGTGCATTCAGCACCGACTCCGGCAGGTTGTGGTTGTTGGTGATCTTCATGCCTTCACCTTCATCTTCTTGATGTGCTTGGCTTTGACATCAGGATCAAGATCCATAATGAGCAGCCAGATCACCGACACGGCTGCGCCATACTTAGCGGCCATCTGGTTTGCTGGTGTGTCAGTGGCGTAACCTTTGTGGTACTTCCGAGCTTGCTGCTCCAAGTACGCCTCAACATCTTTGGAATCTAGGTGCATGTCTTTCTCCTGTGTGGTGTATTGGACATCAATGTAGCAGGTATGTCAACTAGGGGTAAACCATGAGACTCGTTGCGCGCCGTGATGCCAACGAACGAAAAGTGATCGACGCCTTGAAGGCTTGCGGTGCTTATGTCAAGCAGATCAATGACGCTGGGGCCTTCGATCTACTGGTCTACTACAGAGGGTATACCCTGCTGCTTGAGGTGAAGGATGGCGACAAACCGCCATCAGCCAGGACACTGACGCCAGCGGAGCAGAAGTTCCATGACGAATGGCCCGGTACAAATTTGCACATCGTCAACTCAGAACATGAAGCGCTGGACATCTTGAAGCGGTGTGTGTAGTATGGGTGCGCCAACTGAGGTGCAGTTGGGTTTCTCCTGATCGAGTGCAAACTCGTTGAGCCCTGGGTGTCCGGGGCTCTTTTTTTTACTGCTGAAGTTCAATCAGCTTCTCAAGGTAATGCTTGGCCTTGAGTAAATCCTCAACGCCATTCTTGTCTTTCCAGCGGCTAACGTACTTCACAATATTTCCCTCAAGATAGCCGAGGTTGTTGGAAGTTATGTAGTCCCAAGGCTGGATTGCTTTGGCGGAGTAATGTTGACCGCCAACTTGTTTGTCGTTCGCGCTCACAATATTGCAACTCCTACTTCTGCAGCCTGGGCATAAGCGGACTTATGTGGGGCAGTGTTGACAACACATCCTCCTTCTTTGTACGAGTAGAGGAAGGGCCAGGGACGATCCGTTCCTCGGTCCAAAATTTGTGCAGGTTCGCACATTGATAACGACGGCGGCGCGATCCATCTGACTTCAGCCGCGTGTCCAGCACTTCTGTCCACACGTTGCACTCGGGGCATCTAAACATCCTCCTTCATCTCCACCAAAGGTGACGTGATGTTGGTTGCGCAGCAAACTCTTTACGTTTGGCTGCTTCAAGTTCCATTTTCTTTTGATGCTCTGTCATTTCAAGATCAACAAAGCTAGGGCAGCGTTCATCTTCCATAACCCAAACACCAAGCCAGACACTGCGTGTCGCGTCAGGGTGCACGGGGGCGTTGCTTCGCAAGCAGTTCTTGCAATAGCCGAAGGCGGGGTTACCCGCACAGCGGGCGAAGTCTTGAGGTTGGTAGTTCATTGCTGGCCCCTTGATTGAATTAGCCCGCCGCATTGGCATCTGCTATCAGTCAACTCAATACACGCCTCACGCTCCATCTCCTGCACCTTGCGCGTGTAGCGCAGCAGTGCTTCGGAATCAAACGTGATGCCGGGTTGTTCTGCACCGTACTGAAGTGCGAGTTCAAAGATCTGCTCGGCTTTCATTCTTCCCCTCATTGATCATTGATGTCATAACAAACGCACCCACGCTCAAGACAGCCTTGGTCCAGATGCGGGATGTGAAATTCAATTGCTGTATAGATCTTTTCGCGCAGCAGCGTTGGTGACCCGTGGTACAAAACGGCGATGTCCATTAGCCGCTCAACGAGAGGCTTTGCTTGTTCGTATCTCATGTGTTACTCCTCATGGCTGCAATCGTGGCTCTTTGCGCATCCATCAGTTGGTCACGGTGTCGGCAGGCTTGCTCGTACATCGCGTGCAGGGCGTCAACTCGGTCCTGCATTTCCCGTTCCTTCTCAGCGGCGACAAGGGCGGCGAAGCGTTCAAGGTCATCAACCCCGCGCAAATATGTTCCTCCGTCCTTGATGACCAACGTAGATGCTCGGCCAGCCCAATCCGTTTCAATTGGGATACCCGCCTCCCGTGCCATGCGGATGATGTCATCTCTGTTCATGTTGCCCCCTTGCGCGTATGGCGGAAGTGCAGTCCCTAAGCGCATTAACAATCTGAGCATCGGACCAATTTTTAACCGGGTTAGGCATCACGGATTCACACACCTTCGCACAAGCCTCACGCTCGGCGGCAACTTCCTCGCGGGTGATTTGTTCTTCATTCTTCATGCCCGCTGCAAACCCTCGTGCGTAAACAAGAGAGGCGAAGTGCTCAAGCCTGTCAATTGAGAAAGCAAAAGCCGTTTCTCCTGGCGTGTACCTGTTGGTATACGGATGGCCCTTGGCTTCTCGTGCCATGCGTTCTATGTCTTCTCTATTCATTGCTGCCCCCAGTTAAAGACAGAGTTAGCCACAACCTGCGGCACCTTTTTCTTCTCGCGGTACGCTTTCTTCCTCTCGTAGTCACTGATGACCGGAGGCTTACTTGCGTTGCGCTTGTTGCCTAGTGCGTAAACAGCACGGAGGTACTTCCTGCCGATACCCTCACGGGTCCATGAGTGGATGTAAACCTGCTTCGTCTGTACCCGTAGCCGCATGGCAGAGAGCAGGCTGCTTACGTTTGGATATGGATGGTCCGGAAAGTACGTAGCCACCTCACGCATGGTCATCGGCCCGCACTGCTCAAGCACACCCTTGACGTTTTCCCAGTTGAGCTTCATTTTGGTGGGTGTGTGTAAAGCGGTATTAGTTCCTCTTTGCGCCACTGCGGCGGTTCTAGATGAAGCGCCTTGGTCTTGGGGTCCATCCACTCCCTGACCTCGTTGCTGCTGAGGTACTTGCCGTCAGGGGTGGCGTACCAATACGGCTCCTGCACCGGCTCTGCTTTCTTGACGACGTACACCGGCACGCCGACATCCGTTGATGCCTGCCCCAGCGGGTATTCCGGCTCTGCCAGCGCGGCGCGGAGGGCCTGACACGCCGCATTGATGCGGTTGAACTTGCCGACATCTAGGCGGTTGTATTCCAACGCCTCCAGCGCAGCGGTAGCTGCCTCACGAAGTGTTGTCATTGCTTCCTCCATAAATACGGATATGCAATCGGCAGCTTGGCCCCGCATCGACTGCATTGGTCATGGGTGTAGTTGTAATCCTTGTCGATACAACTGATGTCGTTTCTGTGGCCGAGCAGTCGGCACAGAAGTTGTTTGAGGGTGGTCATACCCACCCCGCCATCGCAAAAGCAACCTCAGTCGGCACAATTGCCGTAACGTAAGCCCGGTACACCGGGCACCAGTAGTGAATGCGGGTCACGTGTTACTCCTTGCGCGGATGAGGTCAGCCGCTTGATACGGCTCTGCCAATTCACACACCTTCGCGCAGCTTTCACGCTCCATCTCTGCCACCTTATCCAGCATCTCCCGCAGTGCCCTGCTGGGGGCGAAGCCGTAGGTATTGCACAGTGCTTTGAATTGGTCGTCAGTCATTTGTTTCGCTCCTTCAGCATGGCGTCTGCCATCGTGTATGCGAACGCAGCCACCTGATCGCAATCCAAATCTTTGTCCGTGCGAATGGACTCCATGATCGCCGGGTAAAACATGGTCGTCATCGCCTTCCCGGCAAACCAATCACGCAGGGTCATGCCTGAGTAAATCTCCCTGGTCTTTTTGGTGTCGTCATCAAAGATGAGCGGGAACGCCGGTCCTCCGGTATCAATCATTGCTTCACCTCCATCAATACCATGACCTTCCGAACTGCGTCGGTCAGGTCGTACCAGTCTTTCCAACCAACATATTGATTGATGTTTACTTTGACGGTGACATCATCAACAAGCTCTACTGAGGCAACGACACCCATGTCATTGACGATGGACGCATGTGTAACTTCAACTTTCATGAGTAGTACCCCGCTAGTAGTGCAATAACTCCAACAACTGCAACAACCAACGCCCCTGCCAGCACAAGGGTGCCAAGCGTTTCGGGGGCATCGTCTATGCCAACCTCGGTGCAGGCTTCTGCTGCCTCAGGGTGCCGGCCTTGTTGATCCAATCCTTTAGGTAGCTTGTTCACTTCAAAACTCCTCTCCAAGGAAGATGTTGACGGGGGGCGACCATGAACGCCTCACGATGCCTGATGGCCTGCTCTACTGTGTGTTCACCCATCGCCCAACCTTTGCCGTTCCAGTAGCAATATTGCACACTAGGTGTTTTCCCGTATGTGTATTGCCGCTGGTACACGCCGATGCGGACGGGGAACTCAGTGCCCTGAAACCAGGGGGTCACTGGAGTCGTTCGATCTTTTTCATGAGTAGCCATTTATCACCTAAGAGTTGTACGGAACGGAGCCACTTGCGGGCGTTAGAACGGTTGATTTCCCGTGGAACATTGGGCACGTTCCACAGCTTCAGTGCGTGGCGTATGAGCTGGATCTTTGTCATTTGTTTCTCCTGATAAATTTTTTGCACACTCAGGAAGCGCACAAAAGAACGCACAATGGATGCCCCCGTGGATGTGCGCCTCCAGCACAGCGATGCGCTTACGCAGAGCACGGTTCTCATCAATCAGTTCGTTCATGTTGCACCTCCGAGGAACGGATGATACACTGATCCTACCTGATGACAAGTAGGTAGTTGTACCAGTTGCATCCAGGAGACAGGAGCAGACAATGAACGAGCAGATGAGGCATCTCATCGCCGCGCTGTACCAACACAGCACGGTGGTGCCCCAGGTAGCAGTTCCCAGTGAAGTGTTCCGCCGTTTGTGCGAGGCGGCCCTCAAGCGGCCCTCTGATGTAGAGGACGCAAAAATTATCAAGGAGAAGCAATGAATGACCAAGCAACGCTAGGCGCTGATACCGAAGCGCACAAACCTACCGCGCTGCTTGATTGGGGCCTGTATGTTGATTGCCCGAAGTGCGAACTAAGCAACAATTTGGCAAGCGGGCTGCACGACGTTGAGTACGAAATTGCGCGCCGCATCTTCACCAACGAGTGGGACAAGCTGACTGGGTGGGAGGTGACGTGCGAGGGATGCGGTTACGAGTTCCTTCTCGGCGGCGTGGAGTATTGAGCACCTAACGTGAACAGGCCGCACGCCTTCGGCCCAATTTTTGAACACCATGAAAGCCATCAACATCCAATCAATCATCATTGACAAGGGCACTCAGTCCCGAGCGCAGATCAGCGAGGAGACTGTCACCGACTACGCGGAGGCGATGGCAGCGGGCGACACCTTCCCGCCTGCAGTGGTCTACTTTGACGGTGTGGACTACTACCTAGCCGATGGATTCCACCGCCTCCATGCCATCAAGCGCCTGGGCAAGACTAGCATCCAAGCTGACGTTCGGACGGGAACCCTGCGCGATGCCATCCTCTACAGCCTGGGCGCAAACCGTGACCACGGCCTGCGCCGCAGCAACGCAGACAAGCGCAAGTGTGTGCAGACCCTGCTGGATGACTTTGAGTGGGGCGAGTACAGCGTCAACGAGATGGCCCGCATCTGTGGAGTGAGTCCCCAGCTTGTCCTGGCCGTGAAGCAGGAGATGGACGGCGGGGCGAAGGTCAGCAGTGTTAATTTTAATGCTCCGAAGAAGGCCAAGCCCGTCAAGCTGGACACCGTGGTTGAGGAGCCGCTTGACAATATTGTCAGTCAGCAAGATGAGGTTGTGGCGGAACTGGTGGCAGAGAACCAGCGCCTTGCTGACCGGCTGGCAGTTCACACGATGGACGCCACACCTGAAGAAAAGTTAGCTGCAACGGAGACCATTGAAGAATTAAGAGAGCAGATCAGGATTTTGGAGATCGAGAACCAGAGTCTGAAGATTTCTCGTGACACCTTCCAGCGCGAGAACGCAGAGATGAAGAAAACCATCGCATCCCTGCAGCGCAAGCTCAAGAAGGAAGAAGCGTGAATGAAAACACGAGAAGAAGTCGCCCGGTTTGTGGAGCAGCAATTTCACCATAAACACCAATGCACCCTTCCGAAATACGCCATCGGCTACGGCAGGCAAGAGATTCGTGAACTAATGGACTTCATCTATGGTGAAAAACCACAGAATGAAGAACAAAACATTCGCGGGATCTACGAGTAGTTTCAAGCCCACGCCAGCGGGATAGTGCTGGCAGCGGAGAAAACATGCTTCAACTGAGAGACTATCAACTCTCGGCATTGGATATGCTGAGAGAAGGATTCAAAGACGGCCATCGGTCCCAGCTTCTGTACCTAGCTACAGGAGGGGGAAAAACAGAATGTGCCATCGCACTGCTGGAAGCCTGCCGAAAGAAAGGCACCCGTGCGGCCATGCTGCTGGATCGGATCGTCCTGTGCGATCAAACATCCCAGCGGCTAGACAAGTACTCTATCGACCACGGTGTTCTGCAGTCAGGGCACTGGAGATACAGACCGTCAGAATTGATACAGGTCTGCTCGGCCCAGACGATTGAGAAGCGGGGATCATTCCCTGGCCTATCCCTCCTCATCGTCGATGAATGCCATCAGTCCCGCACCCAGACGGTAGAGTTCATCAAGAACAATCCGAACATCAAGGTTGTGGGCCTTACAGCCACACCATTCACCAAAGGATTGGGGTCTACATATTCCAATGTAGTCTCTCCAATCACCACCAAGAAACTGGTGGATGCTGGCTCTCTTGTTCCTCTGCGTGTGTTCATCTCAAAAGAGATTGACATGACCGGAGCGAAAAAGGTAGCTGGAGAATGGAGTCAGGCAGAAGCTACGTCACGCGGCAAGAAGATTACTGGTGACATCGTTGCTGAGTGGATCAAGAAAACGCATGAAATATTTGGCAAGCCAGAGAAGACTATCGTGTTCTGTGCTGGTGTAGATCATGGCGTCGATCTCCAGGCCAAGTTCCGTGAGCAGGGATATAACTTTGTATCTATATCCTACAAAGACGATGATCAATTCAAGAAGGATGTGATCGAAGACTTTAATAAACCAGACTCAGATATTATTGGGTTGATTGCCACGGATATTCTTACCAAGGGATTCGATAGTCCAGCAGTAAGGATTGGTGTATCTGCGCGGCCATTCACTAAATCATTATCTTCCCACATTCAACAGATGGGGAGGGTAATGAGAACATACCCTGGAAAAGAGTTTGGGTTGTGGCTTGACCACTCAGGTAATTACTTACGCTTCCGCGATGATTGGGAGGATGTATTTGAGAATGGCGTGTCTGAGTTAGACGACGGCAAGGAGAAGGCAAAGAAAGAGCCAGACGAGAAGGAGAAGAAGGAGTCCAAGTGTCCTGCCTGTGGTGCTCTTTGGCCGCGTGGTTCTGATACCTGTTCCAACTGCGGGCATGTGCGTGAGCGTAAAAGTTTGGTGCAGTCCGTTCCAGGCACGATGGAAGAACTGGGTTCGATGTCACGCGACGACAAGCAGAAGTGGTGGAATCAGATTCAGTGGAAGATTAAATTTAACGGCTGGTCCAGTGGGCGTGGAGCGCATGTCTACCGGGAGAAGTTTGGCGTCTGGCCGCGTGGACTGATAGACGGGATGCCTGAGCCGCCTGGGCCGGTGTTTGAGAAGCATGTACGTGCTGGGCTTATCAAGTACCTGAAGGGGAAGCGATGAAGTTTCTATCTGTTTGTTCCGGTATTGAGGCGGCAAGTGTTGCCTGGAATCCTATTGGCTGGGAAGCAGTTGGGTTCAGCGAGATAGAACCCTTCCCGTGTGCGGTGTTAAAACATCACTATCCAAGCGTCCCAATTTTTGGGGACATGACCGAGTTCAAGGAGTGGCCTGATGCAACTATCAATGTTCTTTGCGGAGGAACACCCTGTCAATCATTCTCAGTCGCAGGACTTAGAAAAGGATTGGATGACCCGCGTGGCAACCTCATGCTTACCTTTCTTGCCATTGCTAAACGATATCGCCCCAGTTGGGTGGTCTGGGAGAACGTCCCCGGCGTTTTGTCCTCCAATGGAGGACGGGACTTTGGCTCCTTCCTCGGAGGGCTGGCAGAGTGCGGGTATGGGTTCGCATACAGGGTGCTTGACGCTCAGTATTTCGGAGTGGCCCAAAGACGCAAGCGTGTGTTCGTTGTCGGATATCTTGGAGATTGGCACCGTGCCGCAGCGGTTCTATTTGAGCAGCACAGCCTGCAAGGGCATCCTGCGCCGAGCAGAGAAACGCGGCAAAGAGTTGCCCCCACAGTTACTAACGGCGCTCCGTTCAGTCGTACAGGAAACGAAAGAGTAGAGTGTGATGCACTAGTTAGCCATGAAGTTGCTCCTACCATTGACGCCAGTTTCGGTCGCTTGCACGGATGCAGTGGGCAGGATGCCAATCACGGTCATGGTCATTTAATTTCCATGTGTCTCAATGCGGGGGGGCAGCAGCGCCTGGATGCGGAATCGGAGACGCTGATTCCTACCATCGGGGGTGTCTTTAGTGCCCAAGCGTTTGATTGGCAGTCAGGAGGTGACTCTAGAGGTCTTGATCCAAAGCCGACGGCTCAGTTACAGGCGTGTCAGGTGCCTGCTGTGATGCAAACATCCATGCAAGTTCGCCGACTAACACCGATTGAATGTGAGCGCCTGCAAGGGTTTCCCGACAACTACACCGCAATCCCTTGGCGTAAAAAGTCTGCCAGCGAATGTCCTGACGGCCCTCGATATAAAGCCCTAGGAAATAGCTGGGCTGTACCTGTAGCACGTTGGATTGGTGAGCGTATCAATAAGGTGGAAGCATGGACTTCCTGACCTTCTGCCGCCTCCACGGAATCCTGATCCCGCACATGCCGCCGCTTGGTCTGTGGCGCAGGTATCCCACGGAGGACAAACCCAAGCATAGAAACGGTGCCGTTAAATTTATGGGCGATCACGGGTTCGTTCAGAACCACGCCACAGAAGTTAGCGTGAGTGTCTGGAAGCCCGATGAGCCCGTCAAAATTGACCGCCGTGCCCTGGCCGAGCAGGCATACCGCGCAGAGCAGGACACTTTACGCAGGCAAAGCGAAGCCTCCAAAAAGGCCGCTTGGATACTTCATCAATGTCAGTATGCATCACACGATTACCTCAAGGCAAAAGGATTCCCTGACGAGGTTGGAAATGTGTGGGTGCGCGAGGGTGAGCATCTGCTGGTGATCCCTATGCGGATCGGCCCCCGTCTGGTGGGTGTGCAGCTTATTGATACCGCTGGCAAGAAGAAGTTTCTCAGCGGGCAGCGCACGGGCGAGGCGGAGTTTGTGATCGATAACAAGGGACCACACTTCCTGTGTGAAGGCTATGCCACGGCCCTGAGCCTGCGGATGATCCTGAAGAATTGGAAGCGCAGGTACACCATCCATGTTTGCTTTTCAGCCGGAAACATGCAGAAGATCGCCGCACTGCTGCCTGGGGGATACGTCATCGCGGACAACGATGCGTCTGGTACGGGCGAGAGGGTAGCCATTGAGATTGGCTGGCCGTACTGGATCTCGGATCGGCTTGGTGATTGCAACGATCACCACCTGCGAGAAGGTCTTTTCAGGACGGGGCAGTCAGTCCTGAAAGCACTCAAAATTTAGTGGGTGCCCATCGATAGGGTGGGCATGTCCACAGTGAAGTGCTCGGGGTGCTGCATCTCAAGGTAGCTCAAGTGGCTAATGATCTGCAGCCCGACAGACAGGACTTGTTCGTCCTCGCCTATCGAGTCTGAGCGGATGGTAATTTTGTCGCCCTCTTGGATGAGGGTGATGTTTACTACGGTGGTCATCTGAGTGTGTTGGCAGCTCGGAGCAATTTGTATAACGCTCTAGTTTTTATTTGGCGAATGCGCTCTCTTGTCGTCCAACGATCAAACTTTTCTGCAACAGACTCAAGCGTGTAGTCCTCAAAAATACACAAGTGGACAACCTTTTCTTCACGCGGTGTCAGATTAGCTTTAAGCAGCAGTTTTTGAACGAAGTCTCTGTCTTCAAACAACTCGGATGGATCATGCTCATATAGGCATGATAGCCCCCATTCTGGGGTTGGTTCTAATTCTTCGTTACGGGTATGCCAGATGCGCCTCGTCTCAGATGGCTGATGCACCAGTTGCAGTTTGCCGTAATAATCTCCGCGCATGGGTGGGGCTCCGCTACTGGGCCAGTCTGTTCACCGCCGCCGAAGCAACGGAGCGAAGCCGCGAAAGTGTCAACGGCAGGTCGTGTTGCAGGTACGGAACTGTCCAGTGCCCATACAGCACTCGGTACAGGTGTAGGTTTTGCCGTTGATCGTCACCGTATAGGTGGAGCAGTTAGCCTGGGCAGCGGTGGCCCACAGCAGAGCGAGGGTGGCAGCGACCATTTTCATGGTGATCTCCTGTTTGCCGAAATGGCAGCGGGATGGTGCCATGCCTCAGCGGTGAGCGCAATACTGTGATTCTTTACAGTGTTGCTACTTTGCCTAGCACTCTGCCGTTTTCCCACTCTGCTATACCTTCGTCACTTACCGTCTGGTGGTTTGACAACAGAGCAGAGCCGCATCGGTAAGTCTTGACAACAGAAACCTTGCGAGGTGTGTCCCACTTGAAGTAGATGGGTGTCCACCAGAGTTCTTGTCCTACGCTGTATGTCATGATTTTCCAAAATGGTGGAAGTAGGAAACCGTTTCGGCAATACCATGCCTAAGTCCACCGCAGTGAACTCAGGCACATTCCAAATATGGAGCCAAGTGAGGTTTCCCTATTCGGATGGGAGTCTAGGCAACTGCTCCCACTTCCAGACTTTCCGCTGATGCCAGCGTCTGCAACGGCTCTGGAACCAACATCTCCGCTGCGGCCTAAGCTACAGGTTCCCCATTGGCGACCTACCCCTGCGCCTGCATCTTCTGTGCGCGTCTCGCCTCAAGCCAGAACGTAGTAGGGTGGTGCAGACCGGCCTACATCGCACTGCGGGGTATCCACCCCTGCGACTTCCTCCGGTTACCCCGTGCCACCCAGAACCCGATAGACTCTTGAAGCAGAGTTAGCGCAGACAACAAAAAAGTCCTAGAGGAGCCACCCGGTAGGAACCCTCCGGGGTCTGGAGGGCGGGTGGTTTCTCTAGGACTCTCACTGTCGGTTCCTACGCCAACGGGAGTAAGTATAGGTCAGTCCTCGGAATCGTGCAAGCGTAAAAAAGCCCGCCGAAGCGGGCAGCGGTCCTCACGGGTTAAGTAAAAGTTCCAGGGCGTTGCGCCCGATGGGGCTGCCTTTGTACTCAATAGCCCAGTGGACGGGCTTCAGTTCTTCGTCATCTTTGAAGATGGTCCCTGCACTAGACCATCCGTCAATCATGGCAAAGTAGATCGTGTCCACCAGAAACCCTCTGTACTCTTGGCAGTGGTTGTGGTCGATCTCTTCTGACACTTTGGAAGTCACGCGGGGCAGGATGCTGGAAGTCCAGTCGGACCCGTTCATGTACTCGACCGGAGCGGTGACCATCGGATAGTGTTTTTCGTTGACTCTGAGGGTAAACATAGGTCAGTCCTCAACGACGGAGATGTCGCATTCGTAGTCATCGGGGTCGCGGTCTGGGTTGGTTCCCCACTCTGTGTGGGCCAGTTCTTCAATCTCATCATCGTCGGCCCCATCGGGCACCTCGAAACTGATGACGTAGGTCACGGTTTCGGTCACGATAGCTTTTCTCGTTGCCATAGGTCAGTCCTCTGCTTTAAGTTTCGCTTGTTCAATTTCCGCCTCGGTCAGTCCTTTGCATAGGAGGCGGGCGATCACGGTCAGGTCTACCATGTGCTCATGCGTCTTTGCCTTGCTGGCGCGGCGGTAGCACTCGGCTAGGATGTCTACCATAGGTCAGTCCTTGATTTTGATATTGATGGCGGCGGGGTTCGGTCCACCTATCCCAGTTGGCTTTTGCCACTTGCTTGCTGCGACATAACCATTCTGAGAAACCTGCTTCAAGTTCCTCCATGCTCCACATTGGTAGCACCACTCAACAAATCCGCCGCAGATCATCCAGCTATTTCTTTCGTGTCTATGTCTCTTGGTCATCGGTCAGTCCTCCAATAAGGCTAAGGCGTCAATATAGGCGCTGTACGTGGCCGGGTCATATTTCATCTGATCCAGCGCCCAGCGCAGTGCGGCCTCCAAGCGCTCCACATGAGCACGGGTGAGCACGTAGGGGCGACGGCGCTCCCATCGTTCGTCGGCCAGTTCTGAGGGGGTCAGGGGCCGGTCGGGGTCCATGCAAGGCATAGCGGGTCCGTACATAGGTCAGTCCTTCGCCAGGGCGCAGCGCAGCCGAAACGCTAGATCGGTGGCGGCTTCAGCGCGTACAAAATACCCGGCTTCGTCGGCGTCCAGCGCCAGCACTTCCAGGGCTTCGATGGCTTCGCGGATTAGGTCTTCCATAGGTCAGTCCTTTTGATTCTGCAGGGCAAAACATGCCCCCATAAGCCCCCAGCGGGGCCTATAGGTGCCGGTCATTCCTCAATCAACTGGTAGCCTTGAATCCGCGCCCATTTCCGGGCAAGCCAGCGAGCGGGAAACGGTGCAGTGCTCCAGCCCCCATCTCTTTGATCCAGGCGGGAACAAACCCTAAGGGACATGTCAGGCTGAAGAAAAGCGTATTTCATCGGTCAATCCTTAGAGTTAAGCGTTGCAGCATCCGCAGCACGGCGCATCCTCGCACCTGCCGCGCCGGTTTCGATAGAACTCCCGCCCGCCAGAAGTCCAGACATGCGAGACCCCTCGCTCCATGCTCTGGCGCAGGTATCGCCCCGCATGCGCTGCAGCATCCGTGTCCGCATCCGCTAGTTCTGGGTCAATCGACCGGGCTAGGGCTAGGTCCGGGTCAATCGCGGGGATCAGGTCGGACAGATAAGCCCTGCCCTTTCCAGCGTATACGATCAAATCACCCGGGCGGATAGGCGCACCAGTGCGGGCGCACTTTCCAGGGTAACGGGCTTGCATGGTCTTCATTGTTCGTTTTCCTCGTATTGAAAGACGTCCACGAGCCGGATGCCGGCCCCGTACTTTTTCACCATAGCGGGCGTGATCTCTGCGATAGCATCATCTTTCGACGATTCATCGGAAGTCATGCCTTTGCGCTCCCAGATACCAAAAGCATTCTTTGGCGCAATTTCAAAGCATACAAACCAAAGCATGGTCAGCCCCTTAGTAGTGAGTGCCCAAACGCTGGACAAACCCGGTCGTATCGTGCTTTGCTTTGCCCTTTGCGTAGAGCGCAACGACCACGCCATCGGGTTCAATGTGGCGTACGTCCGTATCATCGCCATCAACTACCGGCCATCCCCTAAAGCTTTCGGGTATTTCATCCCGCTTGTGGAAGACAACAGCCGTACGCCGATTGGCCGGGTTTGTAAGCCCCTTGATGCTGATCGCCTTAGGCGTAACAGCGCTGAAAGAATAGGTTAGGTCATAGTTATCAGGGGTCTTCCCAGAAAGCTTACGACTTGGGTGTTTTGTGTAGTCGTAAAACTGAACATCCGGGAAAATTTGGAAAATGGTCTTCCCATAGGCTTGAACAATGATGTTCTCCCACGGGATATCACTGGTGCCGTTAGGACGCACCAAAGGGACCATGCCAGCGCGTTTTGCTTTCCGGACTAGTGCCCAGATATCAGCGCAAAACGACAGCATGAAAGCTTCCAGGTTCTCACGATAGAAAGCAGTCTTGGCGGCCCTTGCATCCTGTACAGAGTCAAATTGACCCCGTCCGGCTGATCGCAAGCATCCTTCCATGCATCCGGCCAAACGGGCATGCGGGCATATTTCATCATCGGGGGTCAGGTACAGGATACCCGTTAGAAAATTGAGTTTCTGCCCTTTGATGGTCTTTGATGATGCCTCACCAAGAATGGAGCGATAGGGCAAGCCTAGAGCGCGAAGCTTTGTTTTGTACGGGTTACGCATGATCAGGTTCTCCTTTGTTTGTGTCAGATACCAAAGCCCACAAGGGCGCCAAGTGCAAGCCCGAACGAGCATGCAAAGGCCACGTTAGCCAACAGGGCGAGCCTAGGGCGAGCAGCGGCCTTAACGTAGAACGAACCCCCAAAGGGTCCGATAGACCAGAAATACATTCCGCCGTGCTTTTTCACTTTGTGCCCTTCAGCTGTTTTAGTGTTTCCAGCGTATCTTTCAGGGGCGCATAGTCCGACAAAGGGTTGAAAACCTCCCGGTTTTTGACCATCGTCACAATGCCAACGCGAAACTTTCCGGCTTGTGCGCGTACGCCGATGAAAAGCCCGGTAGCTTCGCGGGCTTGTCGGGTCGCGGCTTGAAGCGCCAGCATGGCTCCCATTTGGGAGTGCATAGGATGATCTGCGGACAAGGGCATGATGGGTTCTCCTGTAGTTGCGACTCATGCAACGGATGCAATCCTACCAGTCAGCATGCAGGGTGCAAGTGAAACTTTCCAATGGGATCGGCTGGCTTGATAGGTTCGGCCTATGGCACCAGGGCAACAGCCGGGGGAGGATCGCCGCCCGCAAGGAGCGAAGCGACTAGCAGTCCCCCTTGCCTTCCCCTCATGTTCCCCTATACTGTATAGAACCCCAGTACCAGAACATCCAATGAAGTTATCAAGGAAAGCCCTAGAGGAAGGGATCAAGACCGTACCGATAGAACACATCCTCGGTGCTGACGTCTCCCGCCAACTAACCGCCAAACAACGGAAGTTCGCCCACGAGGTGGCAAAGGGAAGCACTAAGGCAGACGCATACCGCAGCGCCTATAACGTGACAAGCCGAAGAACTATGGCAGGAGAACCCTACAGACTTGCGGCTGACCCGCGCATCGCCCGCGAAGTGGAAGCATATGAACTGGCATTGGAGAGCGCGAAACTGCGTTCCCCTGCTGCTTTGCGGGAATTAGTCATTCAATCCCTCGTGAAAGTTATCGTTGACCCCGACAGCAAACCCGGCCAGATAACAGCCGCCGCCAAAGTTCTCGGCACTGTGACTGAGGTGGCAGCTTTCACCGAGCGCAAAGAGGTTAGGACTATCTCCAGCAGTGAAGACGCGCGGGCCAAAGTTATGCAAGAACTACGCGCCCTGGTATCAGGCGGCGCAGAAGATGCGACGGTAATCGAGGCGGACTCACTGCTGCAAGAGTTGACTGGCAATATTACCGGGGTAGAGGGTGGCAATATTGCAGGGGTTGATGGCGCGACCGAGGAGCCGGGCGCCCTGGAGGAAAGCGCGGAGGGCGGAGTGGCGACCCCACCCGTACCCGACCCCCCGACTGTGTGAGGCGGAGTCCCGCGCACTTATACATACTATTCCACACGAACCGCCCCGTCTCCCCGTCTATTCCACCCCAACGATCCCATGTCCCAGCAGTTCCACACCGCCATCGCACCGTTAATATTAACGCTCACAAAAAAATTTGCTCAGTCCTAAGACCCCACCCTGGCAATATTGCCGCACCCCCCGGCATGCTTTCTGTACAAAAAGTGGGGGGTATACCAAAAATTTTGGAAATATTTCCAGATGACATAAAGTGCTTTAACAAACGTGTCTAAGTCGTTGATTTCAAAGAGAAAAGTGCTTCAGAGCCCTTTGAGGAAGGTGTACGGCTCGTTTGAAGAAGTGATGGAGATGGGGATGACAGAGGCTCAGAACGAGGTTTTTTTGGCTATAGATGAGTGGTGGAAAAAGTTTCACTTTGGGCCTAGCTATAGGGACATCATCTTGTTGAGGGGTAAGGGTGGGCTGGGGAGTACGAAGAAGATCGTGGACCGGTTGGTGAAGATTGGTGCGGTCAAACGAGTTGAGGGGATGGGTAGGTCGGTGCGGCCCGTGTACATCAACTTCAGGGACATCGAATGAAGCTAGATGATCTTGTGGCTGGCTTGAGTCCGGCGGATCAGGAGAAGTTGCTGCAGCAGGTGCAGGACTACAAGGATGCTTTGGAGCGGGAGAAGTGTGAGAAGAACTTTATGCCGTATGTGAAGAAGATGTGGCCGGGGTTTATTCATGGCCGGCATCATGCTTTGATGGCTAAGAAGTTTGAGGAAATCGCGGAAGGGAAGTTGAAGAGGCTGATCATCAACATGCCGCCTAGACATACGAAGTCTGAGTTTGCTTCGTATCTTTTACCAAGTTGGTTCCTTGGCCGGTTCCCTGGGAAGAAAGTGATCCAGAGTTCAAATACTGCGGATTTGGCTGTGAACTTTGGCCGGAAGGTACGGAACTTGGTTCAGAGTGAGGAGTACGCCAGGATCTTCCCGGATGTGGCTTTGAGGCAGGACTCTAAGAGTGCAGGAAGATGGGCCACTAATAAGAACGGTGAGTACTTCGCTATTGGTGTTGGGGGGACGATGACGGGTAAGGGTGCGGATCTGATGATCATTGACGACCCGCACTCGGAGCAGGAAGCTGCTTTAGCGACAGGTAACCCGGAAGTGTTTAACAGTGTGTACGAGTGGTACACATCTGGCCCTAGACAGCGTCTTCAACCGAACGGGGCAATAGTGATCGTTATGACCCGCTGGTCCAAGGCGGACCTGACTGGCCGGGTGTTGAAGAACTCTGGTGAGCTTGGAAAAGAGGAAGAGTGGGAAGTGATTGAGCTTCCTGCAATCATGCCGTCTGGTAAACCTCTCTGGCCTGAGTTCTGGTCACTGGGTGAGTTGACCGCGCTGAGGGATGAACTTCCGCCGAGCAAGTGGAACGCCCAGTACCAACAGAACCCTACGGCTGAAGAAGGCGCTATTGTTAAGAGAGAGTGGTGGAAGATATGGGAAAGTGAGAGAGCGCCAAGGTGTGAGTTTGTGATTCAGTCATGGGATACAGCCTTTACTAAGGGGGAGAGGAATGACTACTCTGCGTGTACTACGTGGGGCGTTTTTAACCTGAATGAGGACGAGACAGACGTAAACATCATCTTGTTGGATGCGTTTCAGA
>Ga0315902_10002315_pt1 | contig 29837 bp, 39 predicted proteins | sample LakEriMetagenome_9_FD_203523 | JGI IMG/M metagenome (GOLD analysis project Ga0315902, IMG submission 203523) | Freshwater fungal communities from buoy surface, Lake Erie, Ohio, United States - Buoy 12 MA117 | ecosystem: Environmental > Aquatic > Freshwater > Lake > Lake biofilm | place: USA...
GTTATTTTACTATCAATAACCGGCGTACATTGCTGCACGCGGTGCTTGAGTACGAATAAAGTCCTGCACCCGTTGAAGATTGGGTTGGACATTAGGGGTTGTTGCATACTTCAGAGCTTGAGCTTCTTGAGTCCCTTTAAGAGCGGCATCTGCTGTAGATTCAGCGTTGCCCACAGCGTTTGCGGCTGTCTCCGAACCCATAGGGGTAGTCACAACAGTGGTCGTAATGGATTCAGAGCTTTGCTGATTAGCCGCCGGGTTAACCAGTTGACGACGCTGATATTCGTAAGCTAAAGCAGGGTTTGATTGCGCCCAGCTAGCCAGTTGACTGCCGACAGCAGGAGACTGACCGCCCATATAGCGCATGAGCTCCCGACGCTTATCAGCAGAGCCAGCATAAGCCTGACGCGCTGCGTAGTAATCTTCAATACTCTTGTAACGCTCAGGACTCATAGGTTCTGTGGCGCGTTGGACTGCGGCAGCAGCTGGAGCATTCTGAGCAAGGGCAGCACGCATGGCACTCTCGCGCTCTATACCGCCGGAGGTGACCACGGGGGCGGGAGCTGTGGGGTCGATGTTGCCAGGAGCAGGAGGGTTCGGAGCAGTAACACCAGGAGCCCCATCCCCAAGAGGAGACCCATCAGACTCGGCAAACAAAGGTGCGTTAACAGAAGGAGGCAAGGGAAGCTCAGGAGGTGCGCCGGCAGTCGTCTCACCAGTACGATTCCCACCCATCGACATGCCTGCGATACCGGCACCGAAGAGACCTAAACCAGCTGCGCCTGTAGCAGCACGGAAAGCAGGATTGTTAAGAAGAGCACCGAGATCAACAAGCTCAGCACCGCTTGCAGCGTTACGAGCAAAAGCCATAGCGGCCGCAGAATCCACGGGGGCAGGACCTGCGTCAGGGCCGAATGCAGGACGGGGAGCAACGGGACCTAAGTCAGCCGCCTCGCGTACCATCGAGGTGCCGATACGTTCTTGCACTTCTTTAGGAAGTTGGCGGATGAGTTCTGGACGCATCCGGAATCCACCGCTCCAGATATCGGGAACGTTATCCAGGAAAAAAGAACCTTGAACTCCGGCAGCCTCGGAAGGTCCCTGCATAGGAGCGCGACCGGGGCCTTGCAGCGCAGGAGGATTAAAAACTTCTAAGTTTGCCTGAGAAGCAACAGGGCCACCGCGATAAGGCTGACCCCCAATCGGAGTACCTTCTGGGCGAAGGGCTCCTTTAGCCGTGGTGAACTCAGCAGTCGAACGTGCCCCAGATGGGAAACGGAGATCAAGCTGACCCTGAACAGGAGTACCAGTCATAGAAGGGCCCTGCACCGGAGCACGCTGAGCGCCCTGCATCGTGGGCTGAGTGATTAAATCCTCAGTGAACTGAGTGCGAGTAGTAGGAGCAGCTGCAGGAGCCTGAGTCCTTACAAGTTCGCCGCCGCGAGTGCGCGGACCTTGGAAAGGCTGGGTGACAAGAGTATTGGTTGGACGTGCGCCCGCAGGTGCTGCGGGATTGTTTGCACCAGGACCGAAAGCGGGTTTGGGTGCTTGACCTAACTGGCGGGAAGTTTTAACTTCTAATGTTCCAAGCAAACCAGGACCAGGCTGGCTCGGAACCGACGCACCCATTTTACGGAGAGCGTTAGTAGTGTTCTCCACCAACACCTTATCGCCAGTCTGCAGGACCATCGGCATAACCCGCTCTGCAATGTCCTGAGCAGACCGGAAGCCAAGCTTGGCCAACTTACCGAGTAAGGACATAACTTAAAACGCCCGCTAGAACTGATGATTCTTAAGTCACAGTTTAGCGCCAATTAGCATAAAAGTAGAGTCGGTCCGAACGAGAAACATCAGGAGGACCAGGAATAGCTTGTATAAACTCACCACCACTTCTTTCGAAGCGGTAACGAGCTGCCACAGGGTCACGATAGTTAGGCACGTAGAGCATATGAGCTAAGCGCTCACACTCAAACTGATAGTTTTCTCTCCAGATACGCGCCGTTTCTCTTTTATCTTGGATACTGATAGAGCGAGACACGTCACCAAGAATTGTTTCTTGACGACTCGTAGCCCGACCCGTGGCCAGCTCAGTTAAGCGCTCAGCTTCTTCACAACGCTCAACTTGCTGAACAATTTTATCGAAGTAAAACTCACTAGGAACGCTATTACAAGCTTCTAATAACCGAGCGTAATCTCCAGCAGGTACAGTTGCGATGTTATAACCTAAGTGATACGCGACACGACTAAAGTTAAAGTCGTCTAATGCGTACCCAAATACTTGTGCAGGGTTTCTAGTTAGCTGATTAACAGCCGAATAGATTACTTCTCGCTTTGTGGCATCAGTAGTTGTCGGTTGAAAGACAACACCCTGCTGAGCTAGATACGACTGAATCTGCTCTAACTCATTCTGGCTCAGCTGCGCCACAACTAGAAACCCTTACATTTTTCTATTCTACGTACACAACGCCAGTAGCAAAAACTTCAGACCATTCGACCCTTTTAATGCTTTCTAACTGCTCAAGTTTGGTGAAACGCTCCCCAGGCAAAGACTGACGAAGTTCAACAATCTCCTTAGCTGTTTTTAAACCAACGCCAGGCAGACATTGGGTTAAACCTTCAGGAGTCAGGTTATTAAGGTTGATACGGTTATCAACCGGAAGCAGAGGCTTAACTACAGCAACCTCTTCCCCTTCTTTTTTGATTGTGCGGCGACCACGGCGTGTCTGAACCGTGTTTCCAGCCGGTTTAGGGTCTAGATCTTCTTTAAACTCATCAACTTGATCCTTATGAGCGAAAAATACCTTACCAGTGGTGCTGGAGCGCACCATGAAGTACTCACCGTCATCGTGAGTAGAGATTACGTCGATTTTAACCCCACTGGGTTTATAAACTTTGGCGGACATCTGAAAAAGTCAGTATGTGAGCAGTAGTTTAGAGCAGATTAGCTCACTCCTCACGCATACGCTTAAGGTCTTTTTCGAAATTACCCAAAAACTCAGCCCGTTTTTCCCAAGTATCCCCTCCTGTACACCCTTTTTTAGGGTTAATGCACTGAGGATCGGAAACACGGTTGCAAACTAGTCCGGCAAGATCTAGTTCGTTACCTTTATACCCAGTTTTCCAGTGATGTACGCCATTAAGCCACGTGGCGCCGCATCGAGAACACTCTTTGCGCTCTAACTTAAGGTCTGAAAGCTCCCGATCGTCCATAAATCTGGATAAATACGGTGTGCTTTATTAACTCTGACAGCGGAATGAGCTGAATACTGTAAAAACTTAATTAAGAACAGGAAATAAAGACAAAAAAAACCCCTTCCGAAGAAGGGGCCCCTTGTTTCGCGATCTGACTGTATCAGGTCGGAGAAGTCGAGGTGTAGATCTGAGATTCGATGACACCTGCAGGCTGCAGAGCCAGATCAGAACGCTCGGGCGGCTGATCGGGAACGATCCAGCACACTTCACAGATGGCAAGAGCTTTGTTCTTGCCGGACAGCTTGCCAGCACCAGCGCGGGGATCGTAGATACCCGAACCTTGAGCCAGACCAGAAGCGGCAACGCCGCCCAGGTTGGTGGTGGTGAACAGCTTCCACTGAGTATCAGCAGTCAGAGCAGACAGGCTGCTCGAGTTGATGATGTTGGTGGAGGCCACACTGCCGTTAGCGATGCGGCTGTCAGAACCAGTAACGGAGGTACCGAACTGACCAGACACAACAGTGGTGGTGTTGCGGAGACCTTGGCCCACAGCGGGGATCAGGGTCAGCTGAGGTGCGGCAGCGCCGCCAGCAACGCCGGAGCTCACCACATCGCCGCCGTCCACACGGAGGGAAGTGCGGTACACGAAAGCACCAGAAGGCACGGTGATGCCGTTGGTGATGTCGGCCCGGACGTCCTTGTGGAAATCGGGGGAAGGGATGATGACGTTGGCGTTCAGGAAGGGCTGGTTAGCCCCGTTCTGACCGGAACCATAAGGCTGGGTGTAGTAATCCAGCTGGTTATTGGTGCCGAGAGCCTGATAGCTCAGGTCGACGTAACCGATGGCTTGCTGAGCAATCCAACCGGGACGGAAGACCACGCCCACAGGGCCACCAACGGGTTGGTTGGTGTAGCTCGTCTGAACGCCGTTGGCGTTCTCGAACTGTACGGTCTTTTCTTCGTGCCAGTAACGAAGAACGTTGGTGTAGTTGCCGGGATAAATCTTGGCAACCGAGATCTGGTTAGGGTTAATCGTCATTGTTAGTTACCTCCTCAAGCGTCGAAAGAGTAACCAACGGTGACGAAGTCAGCGTTCAGAAGTTCGAAACCTGCGTACAGGCTCCAAATCATCATGATAAAACGGCTGAAATCGTCGTTGTTGTTGAGAAGCACCTGGGCGTTGTTGCCACCGATGCCAACACCAACGGCCTGCGGACCAAAGAAGATACCAACGGCTGCATTGTAAGCCTTGGTAGCCGATGCGATGGTCGCGTTCTGGGTTTGAGTAGGCATGTTGGTGCTTTCGAAGAAGCGCACGCCTTCAAACACAAAGCCCGTGGGCATGATCGGCTCGCCAGCCACGAAGGTGGCTTGGCCGAAGCCTTGACCCATGTACAGGGCAGCGTTGGGCTGCATCCCGGACATGAGGGGGTTGATTTGACCGTTGCCAGGATAACGAGCAACTTCGCGGAAGTCGCTGTTCTGACGAAGGTGCATCAGGAAGGTCGGATCGCAAACGCAGCGATAGAAACCATCCTGGAAGGTAGGAGTGTTCCGCTTACGCAGGCTCTTCACCACGCGTAGCAGGTCATCCTTAACGTCGAACTTAGCTTGCTCGGCGTTGGTATAGCTCAGAGCACCAGTGGCAAGGTCACCAGGGAAGTAGTAACCGCCTTGGGTGTCAGAAGACTGACCCTTAGAAACAGCCTTCAGGAGTTCGTTGATGAACACCCGATCACGCCAACGACGATAGTCGTCGAGCAGCGTCAGGCTACCAATGGATTGGTGGAAGGTGGTGAGGTTGCCGGTATCAAGAAGCAGACGCTGAGCAGTGATCAGCGTTTCACGTGCAATCTTGAAAGTGCTGGGCTGAGTGGGGTCACTCGGGTCAGCAGGACCGGTGTACTCGCGAAGCGTCACGAGCACCTTATCCTTCACGATATTGCGGCTGTTAGCAGTACCGATGGTCTGCTCAGCAGTACGCTCGCGAGATTCTTTGGAGCCGGGGTTACCGAAGAAGCGGTAACGGTCAAGCTGCACAGTCTGGCCGGGTTGCTTCGAAAAATCGTGAACAACCACAGGCTCCGCAGCCATCTCAACGATGTATGCGGGGTGAGGACGGTACAGTTCAGCACCAAGAATCTTCGGGAAATCATTATCGATGAACATCGATAATATCCAGAAGAAACTACAAAGTTAATCTTAAAACCCTAGAAGCGAGATAAGTAAGAGCTTTGTCGCGTTCTTAGCGGTTTAGATTTTAGTGCCGGGGCTAAATGTACGCACCATATTACGTACACCTTCACCAAGCACACCATATACAGATCCGTAATTCGGAGCGTATCGCAACGATTTACCTCTGTAACTATTACGAGCCGGAGAACCCATCTGACCGGGGACACCCGTATACCTTGTTTCAGTGAGAGACTGGCAGTAGATGGGGTAGTGATAAACCCAAGCAGCACGAGACCCAGAGGTATCGTTTGTGGGGTTTGTCAAAGTTGGTGACTGATTTGTGGGGTGTGTAACCCCACCACCAGTAATCCCACCGCCCTCAATCGTGTTGTCGTTTGAAGCTGGTGTCTGGAAGGGACTGTAGAGCTGGTTATCCGGTATCTGCTCGCCGTACCAAGTATGCGTGCCAAAATTTCTGAGACCTGGCCGTGGCCCGAAAGCAGTTTGAACAGTTGCATTAGCAGTGCTGTATAAACCCTGCGCCCTGAAACCGACGTAAGTATCTAAAAGCCCAGAAGCGTGAGGAAGTGTATTTTCGTAATTTGTCCAATAACCAGATACGGCAGGCGGAACAGCTTTCCACTCAGTAGTGAAATAACCGCTTAAATTCGGCGGACCTACAGGAATACGCCCAAAGTCAGCCCCTTGATCATTAACGCCGTACCAGGTCTGCGTGAAACCTAGAGGCGTGACAAACCCACTAGATACAACTAAATAAGTATCAGTTAGATCAAGATCATCACCCGTACGTTGCGGACCAGATTGAATTGGGTGGTACAGATTCTTATCATATTTCCAGTTTGTCTGCGGCGTATACACCATAATGACACTCCGAATAATTTAATTTTACTTGGTTTAAAATATTTAAGAGCTTTTAACAGGGCGAATGTCCTCGCAGATAGAAAGAGCCCTGACAATGTTTTTCGAAGATCCTGAAGCTTCTATAGCCTGTTTTTCAGGATCAATTACAGAAAGCCTGACACACCCACGCGGGATTAAAAAAGTAATTCCTTATTTAATCAAAGCCTCTATAGTTGGCTGGATGCTCGCTACGTTTGTAAGTCCAGCAATCGAGGAGCGATTCAAACTAACGAAGAACGAGTCAATCGCCACCTCTTTCATAATCGGATATGCAGGCATTCGGATACTGGCCGCTGCCGAACGTCTCGCAGAAAAAGAACTAGAAAGACGCGTAGGTGTTAATAAAAACGACGAGATCAGCTAATAACAATCGACTCATCAAAAGTTTCAGATTGCTCAGCGGCGGGAGCGGGTTCTTGCTCAACCGGCGTGGAAATCTCTTCTTTCTTTTGCTCAACAGGAGTCTTCCGGCGGCGATCTGTAAGCGTATGCACGGCAGTAAACCTTTTGCTTAAAGAATAGCAAGAAAAAAGCCCTCATTTCTGAGGGCTTATCAAGACCTTGGCTTCTTCAGTCTATCAAGCGGGATCCATAAAGAGCAGCTTGCTGCGAAGCGCTTCAGGACCCATTTGGCTCAGATAACGCCAGGCGTTCTCAGGGCTGCGATTCATGACTTCGCTGAACTGATTCCACTGTTGCTCAGGCTGTGAGCCAACAGTAGAACCGCCAGCACCCGCAGGAGGAGCAGGCATGTCATAGCGAGGCTGATAAGCCTCAGCCTGTTGCTGATAACCAATGGAGCTATCACTATCGATATCCACGGGTACAACCTCGGTGAAGTAACGATCAGTGTAGTTAGCCAGATGGTCAGGATCAGTCAGGATGGTCTGCATCGCATCGTGGCGAGCAGTAAGAACATCCAGTTGCTGAGCCTGCTCTACCAGGAGATCCTCAAGAGAACAAGCGTACTGATTGAGGATACCAGGAGCTTCGATACCGAAGTGACTAACGACCTCGGCGGTTACGGGGCTTACGCTCGTTTGCGGGGCCGTAGAAGTTTGCGAGGAAGCTTGGGTCGGAGAGGCGCTGGTAGGCCAGGTCTGCGCTGCCTGCTGCTCCTGGTAAGCCCAGGGTTGGGCCTGTAAATTCTGACTGCTCAGTTGAGTAGCCAGTTGCTGAGTTGCCTGGTAAGGCGACTGTTGAACCTGGCTGGGGGACTGAGAGTTCACCTGCGAGAGCACCCGTTCCAGGGTACCCATCGCTGCTTCCCACGGATTGCTGGGGGAGGATTGCGACGTTAACTGGTTGTACTGGCTGTTGGTAGAAGGGCCCGTAGCCGGTGCCACCTGCGACGGCGGTTGGGCTGTAGGAACCGAAGCTACCGCCGGGGTAGAGGTTTGCGCCACCCACTGCGGGTAGGCGGTTGAGCCCTGGTCCGAAGTTGCCGCCGGGGCTACCGCCGGGGAGACCGGGCTCGGGATCGAAGCTTGGATCTGCTGGCTCATAGCTACCCGAGTAAGTTAGTTCTTCCGCGAGGTGGTCGAATGTCCTGTAAAGGAGCGGAGTTATGTTCAGTCTAGGATCAGCCGCAAGTGGCTGATTAGGCGCAAGTGGATGCGGCGACTGCAACATCTGGCTTAATAATACCAGAAATTGTTGCATTGCTGATTGTGTCTGTTGCACCATGCGGAAGGGGAAACCCTTCAACATTTCAGCTCGCTCAGAGTCAGTTTTTTCAGGAAAAAGGAATTTAAGAGCTTCGATGCTATCCACACCAAGCTCTTGTAAGTTACGTACAACGATGGACTTCTGGTTTATATCGTAAGCAGTGTCTTCGTAGACGTCGCCCTGGTATCGATACGTAACAGTTCGATCCCCATCTTCTGGAAGCCCGATAACTCCGGGAGGGACCTTGTTTTCCTGAAGAGCTAGCTGAATAGTTTGAGTAACTTTTGCTTCGAACTTAGCTAACGCGTTTTGATATTTCTCAATATTTTCTTCGGTTTGTTCTTTCGGCGGCTTCGGCTCTTTTAAACCAGCAGCCGCAATAAACGACTCACGGAAGATAGTCTCCTGGTGATAGATCATCATTTCCAAGAGACGATTAAACCCATACGTAAGGAAACTTTTGTTCTTCCGGAGAGCCGTGGCCTGAGCTCGACCCATCAAACCTTTAATTTCCGTGGCAGTAGCACCAGCAGAAATTGAAATCTCATCCACACCGCCTAAGGCTGTGCGAATCTCTTCTCGTAAAAGAAGGGCATACCGGTTCATATCCCCGTTAACGGGGTCCGGTGTCATGTAACCAACTCGGTCAGACGGCTCAACGTTGGCAATAATGCGCGGAACACGCAAACCGCCGCCCATGCTCGAGCCAAAAGGCTCACTTACTCGAGTCGAGGGGCTGTCGACACCGGCAAAACCACTCTGACTGCTGATTGTGGGCCTAAAAGTGCTCTGAGCATCACTAGCTTCGACCAGATCACTCCGTGGACGAGAGCTAATCAGCGTCGGGTTGCCAAAAAACTCAATATTTTTGGCGATGTTGCGTGTCAGCTCATCGTGTAAACAAATTTGCTCCATAAAAGGATCAAATTCGCCTTCACCTTCAGTACCACTGGCGTTTGGCTTGTTTAAAACCTCAACAGCGGGAATAAAACCAAGTGTGTTAGGTCTTTTTTTGGCTGGAGTCAGAACAGCGCCAGGTTCAAGATCAAAACTGAGCTCGGTATCAGTTTCAACCTCACTAATTTCATCGGCAGTAATCGTTAAACGTACATAACGCTTGTTCTGCCCGTAAGAATTACTAGGTAAGCCTAAATTTGCGTTCTTTACTTTATAGCTATAGACAATAATGACTTCTTCTACGTTGCCATTAACGTCATGGTACACACGATATTGATTTTTGTTGAAGAAATAAATCTGATATTTAAGTTTTGGGTCTGGTCGGAAGTAAAACAGACCGCAACCGTCGATTAAAAAATTACGAATAATCGCAGGAAAACGAATATCTAATTTGTTTAGAGCAATTATGTCTTCTAAAAATCGTGTACGGCTTCTAAATGTATCTTGATCGCAATAAAAAGCTAGACCCTTCTTGATCATCAGAAGAGTCATCTGCTGAAGATGGCTCAGAACAACCATCGTCGAAGCCTGGTTGCTTCGATCCTGAGTGCGCGAGGCCTCTAAGATTTCAGTAAATCTTTTTCGTGTTTCGGTCGAGCTGGCCATTTATACGCACGAATGAGGAGATCCAAAAACGGATCAGTTACGGAAAGTACTTTCCTTAGCTTTACGAGCTTTAGCCACGGCTCGCTGCCGTGTGGCAGAAGAACCAGAAATTTCCTGACCGCTGGGAGCTTTTTTGGCCTCTCGGTCGGCCGCAAACTTCTTCAGAAGCTCCGCAGGCATATTATTCGCCATCTGGAAGAAGGTACTTTTTGACTCTTTCCAGTTTAACCGCTTCCTCGGGTAAATCTCCGATGGAATAGTAAGTAATCAAATGATCCTCACGACCCAACATATCTGTACTACCCTCATTAGGTTCAAATTCATCGCACATTTTCTGAACTTCTGGTTTATCCCAGATGTAATACTCAGCTATAGAGCGCAGCTTTGTACGACGCTTATCCGAATCTCCCATCCAGCTCAGGTGCCAACCTGCGTCACGCTTGCCAAAGTACAAATTATCTTGACTGGCACGCATAGAAGACAGAGTGCCTAATTCTTTTAGCTGTTTAACAGTACTTACAACACCACAACGCCAGTCGAACAGCTCTCCTTCAGGAGAAACAAGCTGTCGATCAGCACGCCCGTAGTGCATCGACATGCTAAGGCGTACAATCTTATCCTTATTATTTTTTACAGTCTCCAATAACTCTGGGAACCGTTTGGGGTTAGCTATTTCGTCGCAGTCAGAGCAAATAAAAACAGTATCGTCAGGCATCATATGAAGCCCAACACCTAAAGCGTCCCGCTGACCTCGTTCCCGAATCCAAGGATCTGGAGCTTCTTCGTAGGACGGAAGCTCAACATGGAGAACTTGAATCTTGTCTTCGTTAAGACCAAGTTCACGAATAGTGTCTAAGCACGTAAAAGGTTTTTCCTCACCGCGATGCGTTCTATTTGCATCGGTAATTAAGAAACCGTCAACGTGATCTTCTAGTGTCTTAATCCGTAACTCAAGAATTTCTCGTTCGTTGAAGTACGGAAACGCGTCGATGAGCACTAGGATCTACTGAGCTAGCAATATAGTAGCTCAATCTCGCTCCTGTAGGTACTTTGCGACCTTGTGCTTAGCACGCATTAAGGAGTTGCCGTTAGTCTGCTCCAAAACGCTTCCGCCATCAGGCTCCATACCGGTGTACTGATCATCCGGAGGAGCAGGTGCTTGCGGCGTGGGTGAGTAAGTATAGTCAGTCTCTTCGTCGTTCAAGATCTGAGCAAACGCATTTGAAGAAGGTGCATTTGCCTGCCGTTGCGCATCAGCAGCTTGCATGTTCATTTGGTATGCCTTAGCAAAACCAAACCCAGCTCGTGCGTAAGGATCCATTAGTAGAGAACGAAAACGCCCTGAACACTACCGCTAATAATAGCAGTACAAGCAATAGGTATTAAAGTATTACCTTCTAAGTTAATTGCAGTAGAATGCTGCCCAGGAGCATCAGAAAGTTCAACAGTTAAATAATCTTTGCTGCTATTTGCCTTGCTCTCAATAAAAATAGCGCGGCAAGTTGCGAAATTCTTGCGACCAATTGACGGAGCCCACCCAAAACCACTTGCGTAAGGCAAGGCGGCAGACTGTCCGTATACAGATCCGAAAGCGCGGATATCCATTCGAAAAGGTTGTTTTGCTCTAGTTTAACGCGGCTCTTGGTTTTTCTCTAAATAAGTGATCAATCGATCTAAATACCACTGAGCTTTTTTCAGGTCTTCTAGGCCATTTTTATGGCGCTCACGCGACACATACTTCAGTACGTTTAACTTGTAGCCACCACGTATCTCTTCTTCCGTCAGGCACGACTCCATGTAATCGATGGTTTCGATTGCCCCGTGAGTGTAGTGACGGGGGTGATTAACAGGATCAGGAGAAAGGTCCATGGTGGCTTATCGGTAAAAATCGATTACTTATTCTTACCTCCTCCGCCTTTATTTCCGCCACCTTGGCCGCCTCCGCCACCTTTATTTCCACCGCCTTGACCGCCTCCTTGACCGCCGGCCTGGCTTCCACCGCCCCCTTTATTTCCACCGCCCTGGCCGCCGCCTCCGCCTTGACCACCGCCGCCTTGGCCTCCGCCGCCACCTTGGCTACTTGCTTGACCGCCGCCTTGGGCGGTTCCAGCTAACACACTTCGGGGAACAACAATCGGGGTAGTAGTGGTAGTCGCGGGCTGACCAGATCCTCCAAATTTATTTGGAGCAACTGCCGGCGTGGTAGTAGTACTAAAACCGGCGTAAGCTGACCCTTGATTGAGTCTTAAGCCTTGCATCGGAGCCAGTGCTTTTGCAGCTGCGCTATATGGAGTAGCGGAAATCTTTCCACTAGTAAGAGCGTTAACTAAACCAGCCCCCATAGCGATATTTTTATTCTGTGCACTTGCCATCACTTGGGCAACAGTACGTCCCTGAGACTTGGCTATGCTCTCAGCTTCTTTCTTACTGAGCACAGGACCAGCACCACCAAGTGCTTTAACTTTCTGACCCGCTAAACGAACAGTAGGCTCAGTGGTGCTAGACGCAGAAGTAGTGTCTGTAGCGGTAGTTTGCGTGGACTCAGCAGTTCCGCCCTCACCTGCAGTGCCAGCGGAGGATGACGGAAGGAAGCCAGGGAACTTAACATCACCGGCCATCATTTCGTCATAGAGACCCCCTTTGCCTGGTTTATTACCTTCTCCTAGTAATCCAGTATTTTGACTAACCCAATCCTTCAGGTACTCTTTTGGTACCCCAGCTTCAAGATTTCGGAAATAATCTTGATGGCCGAATAATGTAGAACTCTGACCTTTAGTTACATCAACGTTATAGGTCTTCTTTGCCTCCTGTTCAGGTTCAAAACGAGGCATGTTGATTGTTATATTTTGACTCCCGCCAAGGGAAGCAGGCTGTGTGGAAGTAGGAGCAGGCAGCGCTTCCGTGGGAGCAGTTAAACTAAAAGTTGTCTCCTGCGCAGGAGTTTTTGGTGTTTCGTACGTTAAAGTCCCAGGACTACGCCCTTTTACAAAACTAGTAACTTCAAAAGAAGGCACTAAACCACCAAAACCGGTTCCCTCACCTTCCCCTTCTTCAAACAACCCACTAAGGTCAAGACCGAAAAGCGTACCGGCTTTGCGCAGAACGTCAAAACGTTGCTTATTGGACGCGCTAGGAGTTGCAGTCATAATAAAAAGCCGGAACGCTTAGCCGAAACCAGTCTCTATCACACCAGTATAACCGCAACTACTAGACAGCTTTAAGACTCGTCAATTGAATAAAATTAACAAGCATCAAGCATCTCTGACAAATCTAAAACATAACCTTCTTTCTCTAAACACTTACTGTACTTAGTATCACAATGTTCAACTAAGCCGCAAGGGGCTATGTGTACTTTATCTTTTACTTTAACGATAGGAACCACACGGCGGTGCTCTCCCCGTGCTGGGGGATTTTCAAAAGCGAGTCCCATAGAACTACGATCAGCCAGAGGCCAGCAACGAAACTGCGTCAGCTCAAAACTTCTTACAGGATCGAAGCTGGTCGAGGTTATATAACGTTCTGCCATCTCTTGATCAAGTATCATCATCCCCATATAGGGATTCCCTAGTGATATAAAACCAATAAACCAATCGTCACGAGGAGCTAAATAAGATTCAACTTTATATGGCCTGTCTCCCCAAACATTTTCAGTTAATCCATTTAACTTCCAGACTCGATGATTATCGAAAGGAACCATTTTTGATTGATAAGACTCATACCTGCAAAAACCTGGCTCAAGGTTAAGCTTCTTAAGTCTGTCTTTGTATAAATACCAATAGATAAAGTTCTCGCTATTAAAAACCATATCATTCTCTGTATAAACATAGAAATCATAGTATTTATTTATGACGGCTTCTCGGAGCAAGCCTTTGTGAGCCCAGGTGAGAGCAAAACCCTCCCACTTATTAGAAGCTACGACAACAGCTAAATTATTAAAACTTACATTAGGTGCTAGTAAATTCTCCAGTACTGCTTTATCGCTTTCGTGGTCTGCATCGATATAAATAAAAACATCCTTCTGACCAGGCAGCTCTTCATAACCACGAAGGGTTTTTAGTAGTGCGTCGAACCGCGAGAGAGGGTCGTGAGCGGTAACGATAATTAAAAACGTACAATCTTGCATCAGAACTCCATCTCAAAGTTACCGCGTCGCTGCAGATAGCACACTAGGTGTGTGTAAGCATCGAGTAAGTCATCGTGAGAGGTCGCTCCGATATTTATTAACTGATCAAATAAAGCATCAAATTTACGGAAACGGTTGAACATGACTTTTTTATTTTCCAATAGGCCGAGCGTACCTCGGAAACGAGCGATCTTATCTCCTCTAAATCCTTTTACTTCGTGAATATGGAGGTTACCCAAACCCCATTCGTTTAACATGACGCGCCTCAAGTCGGCCGCTAGCGAAGCTTGATAAGCAACTGATTCAACAACCAAAGTACAAGTCGAGTAAGTAGGGAAATACTTACCATCGTTGTCTTCTTGCAGAATCCCCCACTCAACCAACATTTTGCATAGAAGATCTATCTTTTCAAGGTTCCCAATAGAGCGCACCTGGTGTGCGTCAATAATATAGTACTTATCTTTTAACCTACCTCCTAGAACAAAAGCCGTATAATCTGACGTTTCATTTTTACTGGCTGATAGGTCAATGCCCACCGCCAAACTATCGAACTCAGTGACAACATCTCCTTTAACCAGAAGGTCCGGTGAAAGGACCAGATCTGATGTCATCACGGGTTGTTGCTGATACTGGAACGCAAAAGCAACAGGATCTAGTTCTTTCTGACCTAATAAATAGTCAACACTCCACTGTTCAGGCCAATAGCTAACAGGCTCCCCGTCGTCGTCATAAGTAAGAGCTTCCTGTTGTACCTGCTTCCAGCCCTTATCGGGGACAAACATCGTTTTGTGGATGTCTAACGGGTGGAAACGAGTACCCAGACAGATAGCTCGACCGCCTTCAAAAATAATCGGAGCGATAACGGAGCTCCAGTTGTTATTCATCTCCTCTCGAATAGTAGGGTTCTTAATATCAGTACTAGATTTAATAGGGTCATCTACAATAACAAGGTGAGCACGTTTAGAGGTAATAGAGCCTCGTAGTCCTGCTGCTCTCAGAGTAAACTCTTCATCACCCACACGGCTGATACCGGCATAATCAAAATCAATACTCCAGCCGATATCTGATTGCATACCCGACCGAAGCTGCACCTTTGGAAAAATCTTTTTGTAAGTAGACGAGTCGATAATCTGTTTAATGATTCGACTTTTTGGGATAGCCGTGGCGATGTTGTAAGAACAGTAAATAATTTGAAGAGGTAAACCTGCTGTTGTGTGCCTACCTATAATCCACGCTGTAAACATATTGAGTACAGTGCTTTTAGCGCTGCCTCGCGGAGCAAGAATATCAAGATTTGGTCCTGCGATATCGATTAAATAACGATTACTGTCTCCCGTTATTAGATGCTTATGCCACTCCAGCATATGGGCTGCTGGGGCTTTATCCATAATCGTACAGAATGTATGAAAGTCATCAGCAGCTCTCATAAAGATATTATCTATGGTAGAGCTCTCAGAGTCAACTGCTTTCGCAGCTCGCAACTTAAGTGCACGGCGATATGCAAATGTCTCTCTGCTTGGCATTTGTTTTAAAAAAGTGTCTGTATACTGTTAGCAAGATTCTACTGCCAAATGGCAAAAATTCTTTGGTACGGCGACATTCTCTCTAACACTGGTTTTGCTAGAGTTACACACAGTATTCTAGAGCACCTGAGCCTCACGAATGAAATAGTGGCTTATGGTATTAATTACAGTGGGGATCCCCACGGGCTTCCTTTCAAGGTTTATCCAGCGGGTACGCATAATCCGTCTGACCGTTTTGGAATCGGTCGCCTACCTCAAGTGGTCGAGGCGGAAAAACCAGACTTTGTTATTTGTTTAAACGACATCTGGATCGTTAACCAGGTGTGGGAGCGAATTCACCTTTTGAAGGATTCGCTGAAGTTCAAGTTCATAGCTTACTTCCCAGTTGACTCAGCTTATTATATTAGCTCTATGCTCAGCTATATCAAAGACTGGGATTTTGCTATCACTTTTTCAATTGAGCAGGCTCAGCGCTTGATGGCTCAGGGCGTGCAGCCAAAAATGTTAGGTGTCATTCCTCACGGTTTAGATCAAGGAAAGTTCTTCCCGGTAGATCAAAACGAAGCGCGTCGAATGCTTCGTCTTCCTGAAGATAAGTTCATAGTCCTTAATGCAAACAGGAATCAACCCCGTAAACAAATCGATCTGACGATCAAAACTTTTGTTGAGTTTGCTGTTGATAAACCAGACACTCTTCTTTATCTGCACATGAGCGAGAAAGATCTTGGTTGGGACGTAAGAGCTATCTTCGACGCGGAAATGAAACGAAAAAACATAAAACCAGATAGCCGTATGATTATGACAACAAGCAATATTGATTACACAAACGCACCGCCTGATGAGCTCTTAAACACAATCTACAACGCTTGTGACGTAGGTATTAACACCGCAAACGGAGAAGGCTGGGGTCTGGTTCCCTTCGAACACGCCTCTTGTAAAAAACCGCAGGTTCTCCCCAACCACACGTCCTTTAGCGACATCTGGAAAGGAAGCGCCCTGCTCGCGGACGTAGCTGCTTGGATTTACGACAAGGATCTGAGTGTTGAGCGAGGCATCGTAGACGTTAAAGACGCAGCCGCAAAACTAACAAAACTGTACTCAGACAAAACTTTTTACAACCAAGTAGCCGAAGACTGCTACAAAGTCACTCAGAACCCGTCGTACAGGTGGGATCGCATCGCTGAAGGATTCAACAAAGCCATGGAGGAGCTCAACAAATGAGCACGCAATTTCACCGCTATCGCACGTATCACAACAATGTGATTCGCAGGGCGTTTGCTCCCACTAAATCCGGGTTGCCTTCGGTATTCGATCAGGCTTATGACATCGGAGGAACTTTTACAAAGATCTCTTCAGGTCTACCTGAAAACAGCTTTGCCAACTTCAGTCCTTGTGTTACTAGGCATCGCGGAGCGACTTTAATCGCGTGGCGATCCCAGCCTGAGCATTTTGTGTTCAGGCACGATATGAAATACTTTTATTACAACAATACGCCCACAGATATTTGGATTGGGCAGTTGCTTTCCGACGATACCATCGTCGCACCAAGAAAACTTATCGACAAGAAGCATCGATTGAGTTACGAAGATCCTCGAATCTTTGTTTCACCTGACGATAATCTTATGTGTCAGTTTGTCACAAGCACCTATGCGACAAAGTGGGACACAACAAATCACAAAATGATTAAGACACCAAAAATTTGTACAGGTGCTATTAACGAATTTGGGCAGCTTGTAGATCGCTTTTATCCTCCTATCGGAGACAACTTTGAAGATGGTAAATCAGAGAAGAATTGGTGTTTCTTCTCTCACGATAACTACTTGCACCTTCTTTATTCCACGCAGCCGCTTGTCGTCAAAACGCCAAACAAAGCAGACAAAGTAATCGACTCGATCTGCTTGAAACAAGTGACAAGCGAGCATCCGACATTTAACTCGACAGCACCTGTCTTAGTGGATGACGAATGGCTTGTCTTCTATCACTGGAAGTTTATGGCCAAAGAAGCTGATCATCGTCCGTATCTTATGTACGCTCTAGGTGCCTACACCCTAGATAAAGAGCTGACAAAGATCACACGAATGATGAAAGAACCTTTATTTGTGGGTTCGACAAACGATGATCTTGTGACGTGGACAAACGCCGTTGGTGGTGACATCTCAAATCAACCCGCTTGTATCCTGCCTTTCGGATGTTTTGTTGATGAAAGTGACGATTTAGTTATGTCACTAGGTGTAAATGATTATTACATGGGTATATTCAGGACTCCTGTACTTAACGTGTTAAGCTTGATGGAGCCCGTGAAATGAGAGGTTTCTAACACCTCTACTATTTCGTGAAGCCAAACGGGTTAGAAGGTAGGCTTTTTTGTCTACCTTCGCAAACTCGGCAAATTAGGATTTTTCTTCTTTCTCGATCGTGCTCCACACGACGAGAGATGCGTCTTCTAGAAGAGAAAACATAGTAGGCGCATCTTCAAAACTATTGAGAAGTTCACGTAAGCAACGATCAGCACCAGCGAGCAACAAGCCGCGTCGATCTAAACCATCCGTAAGTTGACGGACAGCTTGGATATGCGAACGAATTTCTTTTTGCAGCACCGCAATCTTGGTAGCGGCGGTGGCGTAATCCAACATTCCCGTAAGGGTCATTTGCCTTACGTTGTGGAGATCGGTTTTTAACGAGTCAATCTCAATAAGAAGGACTTTACGTAGATCTTCTTTAGGGTATTTCTCTTGTACCCACGCTGTTAGATCAGCAATAGATCCTGTATAGCTGGGCTTTAAAAACCGTGCATAAAGATAAGCCTCGATGTCACTCGCAGCATTCTTCGCATAATGCTTAAAGGCATCCTGCTGAGACTTATCTAACGAACTTAACCAAGCACCAACAGTTGTCGAATCGCCAATCGTTGACTTAATCACGCAAACATCCGGGTACCAGCAAGCGCTTGGTTAGCTCCAAATTTCTTAAGGGCTAGTTGAGCTTTGGTCGCAGCTTGAGTGCGAGCAAGATCTCCAAGCGTACGTACTTTATCTAACTGAGCCGCACTTTCAAACTGCTGAGTACCAAGAGCAAGACGACCTTCATTAGAAGCTCGAGTTTCAAAAATATCGTTCAGAGTCGTAGCTTGATCTTTAGCTACGTCTCCACGGAGTTGCTCTTGATAGGATCGGACACCAAGATTCGCAGTCCCTAGCTGGTTAGCTAGAGCGTTTTGGCCAGCTAAAGATGCAGAACCAGCCTGAGCGAGTAACTGAGGAGCACCTAACTCAGTCGATAACTTAGCTTGCCCTAAGTTGTAAATAGTATCTGTGCCTTTACCAGAAGCGTAGCCGGCTACGGATGCCTGAAGGGTGGCGTCTTTTTGAGCTCGCTGCAAAGCTTCAGTCAACATACTGAGTTGAGCAGAAGCCTTCGTGGTTGCCTCCTGTCCGATTGCGCCAGCTAAAGCACCTTGAAGAAGACTCAGTCCTTGATAAGCAGCAGTTAAAGGATTGTTCTGAGCAGCGATCTGAGCGGCAAATTGTTGATAAGGACTATTGTCAGAGCTGCTACCGCCCCCTCCAAATAAACTGCCGATTCCTCCAATAGCGGCGCCTATGCCGGTACCCCACGGACCGAAAGCTGAGCCCGCAGCAGCTCCCTGAGCAGCACCACCAAGGAAAGACATGATCAGCTAATAGTGGAGGAAGGGGCAGAAAAACCAGAACGGCCTTGGCCAGCCAAGGACGCACCAGCTTGTAAAACATTCGGGTTGGGAACGCCAGCTGAGTAAGCCAGGTTCATCATGCCAAGCCCAATCTGAGCGTTGGCATTAATTTGAGCTTGAGTGATACCTTGCCACGCTGCGATTGTGTCGCTTTCGATCTTGCGGCGGGACAGCTCACGAGTCTGCTCCATACCCGCCTGACGAGCTAACTCGGCTTGACGCTCGTAGTTAGCAAGATCAATTGCCGCACGCTCAGCGTACAGACCGGGATCGATGAGTTTATCGTAGAGTTTTGCTCGATCCGTTTGCTCAGCCTGAGACAGCTCAGCACTTTCAGCAGCTAACTTCTCAAGCAGAGCAAGCAACGCAGCATTCTGATCAACAGTTGCTGCTTGTGCAGGAGTACCAGGAGCTCCAGGTGCAGGGGTGCTGGCCGTGCTCGGAGGAGGTGTAGCCGTGGGATTAGCTTCGGGCTGACCGACGCCAGCGACGGATTGACTGATCTTGGCTAAGTGAGGCAAAGCACCAAGACCGACAGCACCAGCAATCGGAATACCGATATATTTACCGGCTAAACGAAGGCCACTACCAGCAAGAGTTCCTAAGCTCATCGTCCCGTTGCCATCGCTGCGACCGCTGGATCAATACTAGGACGATTTAACAACGATGCGATACCTTGCTGAGCTACGCCACCGGTTGTTTGTGCCTGAGTACCGGCTAACTGTGCAACAGCAGGAACAACAGCTTGTTGAACTTCCAGTTGTTTGCGAGCAAAATCACGCTGACCGGCTTGAGCAGCAGACTCCCTCAGAGCGCTCTCACGCTCAGCGAGAAACTCGCCTGCATCAAGAGGCTCCAGTCCGAGCATACTGCGACGGAAATTTTCGCTAGCAAAAGCGAGCTCAAGTCGCTGAGCCTCAGGCAAAGTAATCATGTACTTGCTGCCTTGGCCGCCACTTTCCGTCATGGGTTCAAGGCCCGAACGAGTAGCTCCAAACAACCCTGCAGCGCCCTGACCGATCAGCTCAGCAATAATCGAATTGAGCAACTGGCTGCCGCCGATAAACTCAGCGCCCTTACCAGCAACCGTTTGAATGGTCATAATCAGGAAAGACCAGGATTGTCGTAACCAGTGCCTGACTTAGGCTTAGTCTGTTTTAATTTTAAACTATCTGCTAACTGTTGGTTATCAAAACCACGCTGCATCTGCTGTGCGGAAGGGAATGCAGATGTCTGAGGAAAATTACTTTCCATATACATTTGCATAAACGTGTCCGGATTTAGCTCCGGTGAGAGCTTGCGTACGTCACGCTCTCGCAGTTGTTGTTGGCGTGCGTTAAGTGTCATTAGCCGAGAGGTTGATAAGCGCGAGAAGCTTCAATACCGTTAGAAGACGGTGCGTTCAGAACGCTGTAGTTAGAACCCAGATTCGGGGTGTCATACTCTAAAGGGCGCTGAGAAGACAACCGATCAGATTCTTCATCTTCCTGATCAGCAAGACGCTCAAGAAGAGCCATGATCAAATTGAATTCCTCGGGATCGAGCATATTGATCAGCTCCATCAAATAAGCATCCTCGTGGGGACGCTCAGGCTCAGTCCGCAGCCGAGAAGCCAACTGAGCCTTTTGCATAGGCATCGTGTTATCCGGATACCCATTCAGCGAACGAGTAGCCCCGGTGTAGAAGCCGTCGCCCTCTTGACCAGGCATCGGGGGCAGACCTTGCCCAAAACGACGAACAACCTGAGCAACAGCGGGAGTGGCTGCAGCCATCTCTGCCGGAGTTTGAGGTACCGGAAGCCCGAGAATCCGAGCAGCTAATTCGTAATCGGCTTTAGAAAACACCGGATACCACCACAGCTGATTCTTCTATATTACCGCGAATACTTAAAATATCGCCAGGCAGGCACTCTAAAGTCATACACAACTTCTCTAATACGTCAGGCGACGGTATGTAGTGTGAATCGGTATAGATCTTTCTTGTCGTAGTTGGCGATAGGTTGGCCTGCTTGCTTAACGCAAACGAAGACAACCTTTTAGTGTCCAACAGCGCTTTAAGTGTATTTACTAGCTTACCTGAAGCTGTATGCGAAGAGTAAAAAGGCACGACTCATACACCCGATCTGCACATAATACTTCGAGATTTAATAAAGTTAAAAGCCCAAGTGCTTACGGCGGCAGAAACCAAGATCAAACGTTGTAAAGCTAATAGGGAACTCAGTGTTATTAAACGGGTGTTTATGAGTGGGCTCATCCACGTGAACCTGCCAGCCCTCACCCCACTTCATATGTAAATACCTTTTGTTTAATTCGTGAGCAATGTGAATAGGCTGAGCCAAAGCTGGATCGGATCTCCAGGTCTGTGAGCCATCCGAATAATCGTTTTTACTAGTTCCGTGATAATAACCATGCTCGAGTGACATCACACGCTTGACATCATCGTGGATGAAGCGCATACCATAATCCATATCCTCTGTGTAAGCAGGGTATAAATTCTCGTCAAATAATCCGTATCGTTGTACCATCCAGTCTTTAAGAAGAAAAATATCCCAACCGCCGCCACAGCCGTGGACAACCCCAACATCCTCAGCCTGTGCTTTTTCGTTCATCTCCTGTAGGAAACCAGGTTCGAACATGACATCATGGTTTGATATAATCCAATATGGTGCTTGCATAAAGCACTTAATAATTAAGTTCCAAGCGCCTGAACAACCCACATTTGAAGGCATGTGCGTCACATGCACTTTCTTTACAAACGGATTAGACAACTTACGAACACTTTCTACCGCGTCCGTAATCTGACCCCGGCCGTTGTTGTTAAATACGACAAAATTATCGACCGGATAGTCGATGCTCATAAAGAGCCTATGTAACCAGTAGGGATTATTGACGATTGCTGTGCCGAGTACAGGAATGGAAGAACGCATTAGACAACTGATCTATGTCAGCATGTTATCAGAAAATATCGACTGAAACAGGTTGCACCCCTGAGCCTCCTCAGTCTGAGCTTCTGGTATATCAAACGAACAACCGTAAGGCGTTAAGTGAGCGCAATCAGAACACGGTATCCCTTCAGGCACCGCAGAAATTGGCTCGAGCTGGACAGGCTGTTGTACAGGTTGATGGACGCTGTTAAAAATATTTTCTAGTTGACTAAACTTAATACGAAGAGTACGCAGTTCTTCATAAGCCTCAGAGTTTATCTCATACGTTGTGTATTTATGATCACACCCAAAGCAGCTATAACGCCTTCTGGTACCTTCAAATATCTTTCTGCTTTCTTTTACCTTGGCTTTGAGTTCGCCGCAAAGGGGGCACTCCTTTGTTTTGTGGAACTCGTAGAGCCCCTGAAGCTGATTGTTGTCGTGTTTTTTCTTTTGAGGTGCCATTAGATGTTTGTTAATGCTGCAGGTGGGACTCGAACCCACATGAGTGAAACTCAACGCATTTTAAGTGCGCAGCGTATACCATTCCGCCACTGCAGCGGCATGAGCACTATAGCAACTTACTGGCTGTCCGAAGGGGGCTCGTTAGAGTTTTTCCAGGTTTGGTCGCCAGGCAGTGGCTCTGTACCATATTCAAACGTATCGTAGTCCTCATCGTTACGAGGATCCTCTACAAACACGTAATGCGTGGTCTCCTCCTTGATAAAAGTTTGCAAGTTTTTGATCGCACTATCGAGAAGTTCTTGCTCTTCCGGTGTGAGTTCAAGGGAGTCTGACACAGACCGCAGGCGACTACCCACAGGCTAACGGTGCTCATAAAAATTCAGGCGGGCGTTAACGGCGGCTTTACAAGTCCGAATGTCACGCCGCCCATAAACCTCAACCTGACGGACAAGACACTCGCCAACAGCCTGGTTGAACTCCTTCATGCGAGCCGCGTAAGAACTCTGGTTGGTTACGAATTTTGGAAACAGCGTGGCAAATGTGATCAGGGTGCAGACCGAAACAGTCAACCCGAAAGCATGAGAGAAGATCGCGTATGCAACGGCGTCGCTGGAGTTGGCTCTGATTTGGATGTCGTTTGTCATGTGAGTCACCTAGTGACACTACAAGCATACAACCCAAAGGGCAGCGTGTCAACAAAATGCTGCTACCATAACGACATTGACAAATCGGCAGATGACTGCAGCCAGCAAGCAGAGCTTTAAAGAACTCATGGCTCAACTGGGCAATGAAGTTGAAGAGGCTGTACCGACTGTCCAAATTCAAGGCAAAAAGAAGCTGGACGAGCGCTACAGCTTCAATCAAACCTGGTATGACGCTCTGCTGAATACCGATCTAGTCCTCTGCACCCGTGACGAAGCGGCAGAACTGCGTTTAGACCCTTCCGCAAAGCGTCAAATCGTCGAAATTGGCGTTTATGAAGGGGCATCCAGCTGCTTCTGGTCTGATTTTTATCTTTCGCACCCAGAGTCTCGTTTAATTTCGATCGATCCGTTCACTGGAAGCTCTGAGCACCACGAAAAACCCGAAAATTACCCCGAATTAGCAGAAATCGAGCTCATCGCTCGTGGAAATATCGCTAAATCTGACAACGCTGCCAAGATTGAAATCATTAAAGGCTGCAGCTGGGACGTTTTTCCCGAACTAAACCGTCGTAACGGCGGCGAACCCTGGATCGATGTCCTTTATATTGATGGTGCGCATGATCCTGCTTCTGTCGCACGGGATACCACGCTGTATGTCCCGATGGTTAAATCTGGTGGCGTCGTTATTTTTGACGATTATGGTCATCCCGACGTTCAGCGCGGTGTCGACGGGGCTCTTACTGCCTTTGCTTCGATGAAACTTGCGATCTTCACCGGCTGGCAACTTGCTACTAAAGTCGCATGAACGCAGAGGATCGCTGTAGAACCTGTCGGTTTTTCCAGCTGACGCACGATGCCGAGGTGAATGCGACGGGTCAGTGTCGTCGCTTCTCCCCTATTCCCGTCTATATTCAATCTGCACTACTGCCACGATCGCAGTGGCCTCAAGTCAACGCTGACAAAGACTGGTGCGGGCAGTTCAAGCCAATTAAATAAAATCTCAAATGAGACACATAAGATTGGCGCTTGGGGAGTTTCGACGCGCTCCCCACACCTTTCCCCACTAGTAGCTGCGCACGCACGCAGTTTTTTCTTACACCTGCTGCCCTTCGTCTTTTACGGCCTGCTTATGGGCCTCTTTTTTTGCGTCCCAGTCCGCTGGCTTTGTCCTTCGCGTTAGCTGGATTTTCCGTTCATCCACCAGGTGCCAACTACTAACAAAACTCTGCTCACCCCACGCTGCCTTAACCAAGATCCCATAATCATCAACGCCAATCACTTCGAAATCATCTTCATCTACATGCACATAAGTCATATACTGCACAGTGCCCCCAAACAAACATAAATGCTAGAGTGATATTACACCCTTAAAACCAAGGGAAAGCAGTGACTAACGGCGTTCAATACTTACCGACATATCGTTCCGGTTTCACTGGTCCGAGTGAACGGATCGGTGGTTCATCGCCGTATCACATCGATCTCAAAATCCTCAGCGCCCTTCCCCTACAAGAAAAGATCCGAGCCCTGGATTCACTGGCCCAGCAGTACAGCAGTATTGGCCGTGAAATCGAGTTCTCCAACCAAGCCGTCTCCAGCCAACGCTGGAACCCAAACGCCAGTCCCGAAGAAAAGAAAGCTTTATTCGAAGCTGCCACTAAGGCCCACGCGACTCGGCCCGGCTGGGATCCTCTAGATTTTTACGTTCCGTTTAAAGGTAAATCCCGTTTCGATACGGGTGCGGTCGAGGGCGCCTCGATCTTTATCCCAGGCGTACCTGGCGGCAAAATTCGCCGTGGTGCAGGTGGTGGTTATGGTTACTTCAGCGAAGCCATGGACCCTAGCGGCCGCGTGGTATTCCGTGTCGGCCACGGTGACATCAACCGCCCCGAGCAAGAAGGCGAAATTGCTGTCGCTCAACAAGCTACACCTCAACCCGGCACAACAAAACCCGAAAACAAATCTGCCGAAGAGCTCCTACTCGAAAAGATCGGTGAGCTCACAAAACCCAAAATCGAAGTCAGCAGCAGCTACACAGGGCCTAGCCCCGAAACATTCCGCAAGGCCCGCGAAGAAATCGATCAAACTGTGATGCAGCTTCTGCTAGAAAAAGCGGGGCAAAAGCCTGAAGGAAAGCAAACTCCCCAATATGTACAAGGCGCGGGAAGCGCTGCTGCTGCCGCTTTAGCCCAAAAAGGCTTCGCGACTCCGAAATCCTTAATCTAAGGATTCACCACGGCTGAGTTTCCGAATACCCGTAATGAGGTACGCGTAATCACGCGCCTCAGTAACAGGCTTCGATTCCCCGCAAACATCGCAGTCGCCTTCCCAAACTGAGCTGCAGCCGACCGAATAAACGCCGTATTTGTCGCCACAGTCAGAACAGACGACATAGGCGTTCTCAAGCTTTTTCAGCAGAGCCCTCGTTGCTGAACTGAGTCGGGGCATAACCCTCGCCAGGGAAAAGAGAATTCATGATGGACTCTACCTGGTTAACCCGAGCGCGACGATCCGCCAGCTCCCGACATAAAGCTTTCTTTAGATGTGATACCAGTTTGCCCGTCATATCCTCATCCATATACTCACATATAGTTTCCTCTAGCCTTTTATACACACCTTCTTCGTAGGTGCACATCTCAAAGGGCATCGTTCCAGTGACGGATGACACCCGCAACGATAAAGCAGTTCGTCACAAAGTAAGTCACGAATATGAAAGTCCTAACCCAAGCGACATGGTCTGCTGTTTGCTGGCAGTCAGCACTCTTAGGACCCAAGGCATTAGCCCAGATCTTAAAGATCTTTTGACGGCGCCGATTCATCTAATACAAACTTTCTTGAATTCCACGCGTTAACAACGCAACTCAAAACTTAACCGACAAATATACAAAGAAGGGAGTCAACGAATATCTAACTCTCCGTCCTCATCCCAAGTCATGCTGTGCATCAAATGGTATTGAGGGCCTTCAGCTTGTCGAGTTGTAACTGAAACTGAAGCGCGACCAGGCTTCCGATCAGCGGATAATGCTAACAGTTTTGCCAGCTGCGTCGAAATCCGATCGAATGCTTTGCAGGGGTCGCCCACGACAGGCTTTGCGTGTTCTTAACTTTACGTAATCAATGTGGGCTCTGCACACAGTCGTTGCAAAACGACGTACTCAAGCCGCTTGATCCAGGCGTCTCCGAGCTTTTTTCACCGCAGATTGCTTAGAGGCGCCCGATGTAGTTCCTCTTGGTGCGGCAGTCTCCCGAGCAAAAAGCTTGAGACTGTCAGCACCGCCTCCTAAAACTTCAGCAAACTCGGAACCAGAGGCTTCTGCGGTGGGCTGCCCAGTAGGAACAGAACGAGTACCAGTAAAAACGGGACTACCTTGATAACTAAAACCGCCGCGTCGAGGTTTCTTTGAAGAAAAGAACGACGCAAGCTTGTCAGCACCCACAGTGGAAGAAGCTGGGGTGGTCGCAGGAACACTTACTGTGTCAGAAACAGGTGCAGGCGTCTGCGCTGTAGCTAAACCTTGCAAAAAGTTTTCTAAAAAGTCTTTAGAAGGTACACCTAACTTCGAGCGACCAGAGCTTTGTTTGCCGGAAATGGGGAACATGTAATCCCCAAAGCCAATAGCAAACTCACGCGAGGGAGCTCGGCGGGTAGTCATCTTAGATATACCTTTTAAATAACTCTAAATCAAACCCCACCTAGGGGATATCCCATCTTTCTGAGGTTCTCCCGAGCACGATCAATGTGACCGCTTTCGCGACGAGTCCGCAGCCAATCAGCCAAACGGGCATAAGCTTCAGGAGACTCAGGACCACCTGGGTCAACATCTGCAGGGGCTACGCCTTTATAAGGGACGTACCCAGCTACATCCTGTCCCCCACCACGCAGAAAAGATTCGAGAAAATCCTCAGCAACTTTTTGAATAGAAGCCTCTCTGTTGGGAAGGTAAGAGAGAACTTCTACAGCAGTAGAGTCCATGCCGGGACGAAATACAAGATCTCGTGTACCGTAAGAATCTTCGCCAGGTCGATACACAAGGTCCCGGTACATGCTTCTCTTCGGCAACAAACCTCAGTCTATTTTAGAACCTCCTAAAGGCGTTAAACGCTCTATAGCTGTAATCTTGCTACTTTGGGCAGTTGGTTTTGTGATTATGTACCTAGATAATGTCTGCTTACAGATCGTTCGCTTCAAGAATTACTGCTGCAACAACAAGCATCAGTAAGACAAAAAGAATACCAATCAAGAAAATGACTGGCCAAACCACAGAGGTCATCAGGTAGCTTGCGGCAGGAGACCGCGTTTTTCAGCTAAACGGTAGGCGAGATCCGGGTTTGCCTCAACCCAAGACATAAACGACTCAATAGGCATACCTTCAGCAGCGCCACCTTCATAGAGACGACGCTGTAATTCACCACCTTTAGCCATTTCAGCACCCAGCAGACGCTGACGAGCGTACACCTGAGCAAGCTCATTCATGCTTTCTGGTTGTGGTGTAGGAGATGGTGCAACTTCTCGCGTAACAGGAGCGTGCCGTTCTTCTACAGGGCGTTGAGCAGCAGGACTAGGAGCAGCAGCGCGGGTCTGTTGAGGGGCAGCTAACTCAGCAACTCGAGTCTGCTCTGCCCTTTTTTGTTTTTGCTCTTGTAAATATTGAGCCTGCGCTGCTTTAACCAGTTGATCCTGGTTAGCACTAACTGCTCCTGCATCCAGAACATTCAGTGCAATACCTGGCAGAACACCGCCATACCCAAAATACTCAACTCGAGTCCTTGCTTCAGGACCCAAAGCTTTACCCACGACGCCGCCGATTGCCTCTTCTAAGAGCATCGTTGCAGCGTTTACAGGATTTAAAGGGTTGAAAGCTTTACCAAGTGCACCAAGACGAGTAGTAGGTGTCCGACTCTTAAAAGGATTTAAAGCTACGGGAAGACGGAAACCCACTTTTAGACCTTTTACTCCTGAGAACTAATTATAAGCCAGCTATAAAACCAAATAAATAGGGGCCCTTAGGCCCCCCGGAGTCCCCTTGTCCGTTGTCCCTAGGCAGGAACTCTGACATTCTAGTCGCGAGGGGCGGATTTGAACCGCCCATTTCTGAGCTATTTGCTCAGCGTTCTACCCCTTGAACTACTCACGCAGCCCGATGCGAAGAGCAGAGCGGGAACACCAATCACTTTAGCGTGGTGTTCTCGTGCGAATAACGAGGATCTATTTCCACGCCTCGATAAACACACCGAGGGCTTGCTTCACGGGTCGTTTTTTGCCAGTCAAGCACCTCCTTCTGGTGCTCAACGGTGTCATACTGTTTACCGCGATACGTTAAAACAGTCATGGGTAGCCTGTAACTTCCTACATTGTAGGAATTGGTAGCGATTGATACTGTATTACTGCTATACAAAACACATATTAAACTGTTAAACCCAGACTTCAGTCGTAGAATTTACAGGTACTCTGCATTCCTCCCGTGGCAAGGGAGTGGAACACGCCTGTTCGTGAGCCTTGGAACGGAATGATTAAAGCATCACTGGATGCTATAGATCGACATAACGACCATTATTTAAAAACAAACAGCTATAAGCACCTAGTAGCAGCGCATTATCTAAGACAATATGTGGCTTATGTAAAAGATATGATATTGGAACTCGAGAAAAACCAAAACGGTACTACTCAGCCGTACCTCTAAACCATTTTCGTTTTTCAGAGAACCACTCAGCCAAAGTGACGGGATCTTGGGCTCCGTTGAGGTGAGAAGCCGGGTCAGGATCCCCTAAATCCATTTTTTGCATGAAATCATCCAAAGTTCCGTCCTGAAAAGCACCGTGAATGCCTTCACGACGTGCTTTACGGAGCATAGCATCTACAGAATGGTTTGATTTAGCCCATTTCTGTATCCATTCCATATCTTTGAACTGAACTTCTTCTCCCTTTGCTATCCGTTGGCAAATAAATTCAACTTTCTGACGCACTTCCGTGGAAAGCATTCGATTGCACGAACCTTTCTACCAGCTTAGGTGCCTTTAAAAGGTTTAAACCACGACCACGTGGCGCCGAAAATTTTTTTGATGGGGATCGCGAGGATCGAACTCGCCTGAAATCGATTATGAGTCGACCGCTTTCACCAGATAGCTAGACCCCCAGCCGTGCCACTATACTGACAATGGACCTTTTGGGGTCAATTTACCCCGCCGAAGACCAGAGGTATCTCGCCCGCGTCGTCGCGTAAGCTCTCTATTTAAAAAAAAGAGCGGAAATTGCGGGCAGCATGATGCCATGATGGTACAGTATAACACTGCCGTTGTTGTAACTCACCTATTGTTTATTGTTTATACACAGCACTGTTTAATTCTTTCTACGGTCATCAGGGGGTTGTCGTTTATTCTTATTAAGATCTGCCCGTCGTGTGCTACCCTCGCGCGCATGTGCGGGCGCGGTTCCATCTCCTGCGCACTGAGCGCACACAGTGTGCCAATCCGCAATCCGGTTGCAAGGGGTTGACCTAGTGCGCCGTGGTGTGATCTCATTAAGGGGTCGAAGGGCGAGAGCCCGATCGGCAGAATCTGGACAATCCGATCAGCACCACGCCAGCCCCGGCGCGATCCGGCGGTTGATCAGCCAAGGCCTGTGAACCTATGCGTTCCCCCTTGTGCCGATCGCCAAACCGTCACTCGATCGTTCCGACAAGCTCCGCACCATGCTGTAGGATTCCAGCAACGGCCCGAAAGGGTCGACGACATAGGACAACCGACCGTCAAGACTGACGCCCACCAGGGTGAGAGCAGACCCATAAGGGATCGCACCTGGTAGTAGTGGCTGGCAGTTAGGCGGGCGGGGACCGATACCCTCAGATGCTAGTAGTCAGAGGCGGGGTGTGCCCACAAGCTCTCGCGAGCCTAAGCCCCTTGCCCCCACTAGAATCTTCCGCTCACCCGACGATGG